>SXGQ01370848.1_pt1 | contig 36447 bp, 26 predicted proteins | sample 3178371 | NCBI WGS metagenome assembly SXGQ01 (sample SAMN11356859, study PRJNA531348) | freshwater metagenome | isolation source: freshwater sample F1-20 | place: China: Fuxian Lake, Yuxi | collected 2017-12-25 | reverse complement strand
GCCGATCGCCCGGGCGATCGGCGTGAAGCAGGAAGGTGTTTTCGGTGCCCCGGCGATCGCGGGTCAAACGGAGGAATGGCACGCCGCCTCCCTAACGCCGCTTCTTTGCGGCGCTCTTCTTGGGTGCCGGCTTGGCTGTCTTCTTCGCCACCGGCTTGGCCGCCTTTGCGAGCTTGGCCTTGGAAGCGGGCTTGGCTTTCGCCTTGACCACCACCTTCGCCTTGGCCACCGGCTTCGCTTTCACGACAGCCCTGGGGGAAGCCGGGCTCAGCTTGACCACGGGCGCATTCGGCGATCGGAAGACCATGCTGAAGCGCACCTGGTTGTCGTAGGTGGTCTGGAAGGTCCAGATTTCCGACACGAGAATGTCATACTCCGCGCACAGCCGCCGGGCAGCGTCGACCGACGTCGACGGCAGATACAGGTGCAGCGGCACCCGTAATTTGGCGAATCTCGCCCACTGGGCGCGGGCCTCAAGGGAAGTGACCGACTCACCGGTCTCGACCTCGACCGTCCCGACGAGTTTCTTGCCGCCCTCGGCGAAAATCAGCACGTCTGGAAACAGGACGAGGTTTTCAACCTGCACCGACTGGTTCTGTTCGCTGCCAGGATTAATAATGACCTCGGTCTTACGCTTATAACGCGCCTGCAGCAAGCGAATGACCCGGTCGTGCTCAAGCTGTTCGCGAACCGGGCGGGTAAGAATCGGGCTCACTAATGGCCTCTTCGGGGTTGTGGTCTGGGGAGTAATGGCACTATAACACGCGTGTCACAGCACCCCGGCTAGAAATGGGGTATGTTTTTTTCGCGGAGCTGCCCTTCTCGTAGCTCTTTTGGCCGCTGCGAACCTGTCAGCCCAGACCAGCCCCAAGCCCCTGTCAGCAAGCCCCAAGCCCCACGTCCCAAGCTCTGCTTCGGTTGAACCGGCCCTGGCCAAGCTGCTGGACAGCATCAGAGCGGCTGACAAGGGTCAGTTGGCCGTCTCTGAAGAGGATGGCCACTTCCTGTGGGTCCGGGTCGGCGCCGGGGGGGGCGTCGGCGTTTCGCATTGCCGGCGGGGCAGGCCAAAGCCGCTCTTGCTGTCCTTCGACTCCTCGAGCATGTCCTCAGGCGTGTCCATCAGCATCATCAGCCTGTAGGGCTTTTCGACCAGCCGCGTGTTCGGTCGGAACGTTTCGAGGTCGGCCGACCCTGTTCGCAGGCCGTCTCGGCCGTGACCACCGTGTACTGCTGCATTTGCAGGAGCTTCACCAGCGGCTGACGTACGACACTGTCGTCTTCGACGACCAGGACTACGGAAGACACTTCTCTGACCACAACGAAAGTGTCGTCCTATCGCTAGGGGAACGCTAGAGCCGAATAGTCGAACAGCGCAGCGTGGTGTGTGGTGTGAACGAGGTGGAACTTGAGCCACTGATTCACTGACAGGGCACCGCGGATCGGGTAGTCCAGTACTTTTCGCCGAGCCAAGCATCTGCCGAGCTTTCCCGCGGCTTCGTCGAGGCACGACTGCAGGCGAGCGTTCAGTTTGTATGGCTTGCGAGCCGAAGCTCGCAGCAGGTACCCGCGGCCCACCGTCGCGGCTTCGCCGCTAAGGTGGGCAACCCTGATGTGAACCAGGGCAAAGGTTGGTGGGCCGGGTGGGGATCGAACCCACGACCAATCGGTTAAAAGCCGAGTGCTCTACCACTGAGCTACCAGCCCGAAATATTTATTGTACACCGTGCCGCGTCCGCTCCATCTGCAGCAATTCCCGGGTGGCCGCGTGTTGAGGATGGTCAAGAACCGTCCGTGGTTCGCCCTCCTCCACCACCAGGCCATCGGCCAAGACGACGATGCGGGTCGCATGCTGGCGAACGAAGTCATCGTCGTGCGACGCCATGACCAGGGCGCGGCCCGATGCGGCCAGCGCGCGCAAGGCGTCGCCCAGATCGTTCTTCCGCGCGGGATCGAGCGACGCCGTCGGCTCGTCCAGCAACAGCAGCGGCGGATCGACGGCGAGGGCACGGGCAATGGCCACGCGCTGCGCCTCCCCACCCGACAGCTCGCGCGGCACCGCGCCGGCGCGGTGGCCAACCCCGAGTTGATCGAGCAAGCCCCGGGCGCGGCGCTGTGCCTCTCCGGTGGCAACCCCGTGCACATGCCGCGGCGCCAGCGTCACGTTGTCGAGGGCCGACAGGTGCTCGAAGAGGTGGTGGAACTGGAACACCATGCCGACCTTGCCGGCGGTGACCTGTCCGGAATCAGGCGTGTCGAGTCCGGCGATCACTCGCAGGATGGTGGTCTTGCCGGATCCCGACCGTCCCATCAACACGACCATCTCCCCGGCGCGCGCGTCGAGGTTGACGCCCTTTAGAATGGCGCGATTGCCGCGCGTGAGGTGCAGGTCCCGAACAATCAGCGTGGCCGTCATGCGCCCGGCATCCTCCATCGCTCTTCAAGGCGGCGCGCGAGATAGCCGAGCGGCAGGGACATCACGAGGTAGATCGCCGCGCACAGCAATCCCGGCACCAGCCAGCTGCCGACATTGGTGGCAAAGATCTGTGTCTGCTTGGTGAGCTCGATGACCGTGATCACCGAGACGAGGGATGAATCCTTCAGCAGCGCGACGAAGTCATTGGTCATGGGCGCCAAGGCGAGCCGAAAGGCTTGTGGTGCGCGGATCAGCCGCAAGGCCTGGAAGTTGGTGAAGCCGAGAATGCGCGCCGCATCCAGTTGGCCACGCGGCACGGCCTCAAGCGCACTGCGGTAGATTTCACTCTCATAAGCGGCGTAGTTCAAGCCCAGTCCGAGCAGCGCGGCGATGAACGCCGGCAACCGCACTACGGACGACAAGCCATAATAGATCACAAACAATTGCAGCAGTAGCGGCGTGCCCCGCATCACCTCAACGTAAGCCGTCAGCAGCGCCCGGCTGATCGGATCGCCGTACACACGGCCCACGGCGATCAGCGATCCGAGGGCCACCGCCAACGCCATGGCGAAGCAGCTGAGCGACAGCGTGATCAGCGCCGCGCGAAACAGCGACGGCAAATACAACTGAAGCGCACTGGTGGCTCTGACGGTGCCAGGGGTGCTAGGGGTGCTAGGGGTACCAGGGGTGCCAAGCACGCGAGCAAACAGCGACGGCTGATCGGTGTTCCACACATTCCACTTGCGAAAGATGCGCTCCAGTGTGCCGTCGCGCATCGCCTCGCGCAGGATCGCGTCGACGCGGTCGCGAAGGGCCGTGTTCTCGGGCGCGGTGATGATGATGTAGTGGCCAATCGCCAGGGCCTCCGCATGGGTGACGAGGCCGGTATTGCGGCGCATGGCGCGTTCGGCCAGCACGTGGTCAAGGACCACGGCATCCACGCGGCCGTTGGCCAGGTCCGAATAGGGATGCACGTCTTCGTCGTACGACACGGCGGTAAGACCGTGACTCCGCTCGGCGTCGAGCAGCAGGTCGTAAGCCATCGTGCCTCCGAGCGTCGCTACTCGCTTGCCCCTGAGGTCGGCGAGCGTGCGGAAGCGTTCGCGATCAGCCGCACGCACCGTCATCACTTCGCGGAACTCGTAGTACGGCACACTGGCGGCCAGCGACTGGCGGCGCGCGGGGATGTCTTCAATGCCGCTCAAGCCGATGTCGAAATCGCCACGCCCGGCCGATTGATCGAGTGACTGGAACGCGATCTGGATGAACTGCGCGGAGCGGCCGAGCTGCGCGGCCACCAGCTCCGCGATCTCCACGTCAAAACCCGACACCTTGGCGGGGTCCGACGGATCAGCCTCCACAAACGGGGCGCCACCCTCGGCATCGCCGCCCCACCGCAACGGCGCGGGCGTCTGTGCGTGGGCTACCACCGCCCACAGAAGGCAGCCGTGAAGGCACAACAGCCATGCGGTGGCGCGCATGCATCTAATCCTTGCGACCAAGCCGCAGCCTGTCAAGGAAAAGCCCACGTGAACACAGGTGACAAATCAGGCTACCCTAAGCCTATGAAGTCGGGCGGGCAGCGGATGTGGCAAGGGTGTGAATGGGCGCGAACCCGAGATAACCCGCCGAGTCAGGCGACGTAATCAGTCCAGGCGGTAACCCGAGCACGCAGAGAATCGCGCAGGCGCGCAGATGGCGATGAGGACGGTCGGGTTTGGGAAGCGGTTCATCTTTTGCAATGCTCACAGTATGCCTACTGCGACGACGTCCCTTGATGCTAAGGGCAGGAGATCCTCGCTGGGTCTGAGAACGAGCGGTCCGTCAACAGAAGAGGCCGCTCATACGGTCTATCGTTTCGAGAAGCGGATGCAGGGGCGCGACCATCCCGTGCTCGTCGGCGGGCCCGAGACGCACCACTTGAAATACTGCATCCTTCGGCGGGTGAAATAGCGCCCCACACGATGCGCTCCGCAAAGTGGCTCCATGGCGCTCTTCGGTCAACCTTCGCCCATTTCGCCCTCGTCCAATGCGCCATCGCGGAGGATTCATGCTCCGCGCCCGTCGCCGATCGGGTTCGTGCTAATCTGCGCCATAGGCTAGGCGGAGGGGAAACGGTCGGCGCATGGGCAACTTCGAGATCGGCATCCACCTCTTCCTCCAACTCGCGGTGATCATCGCGACCTGCCGAGCGGTGGGCTGGCTGGGCCGCCGTTTCCTCGGCCAGACCCAGGTCTTCATGGAAATGGTGGCCGGCGTCGTGCTCGGCCCGTCCCTCTTCGGCTTGCTCGCGCCCGACGCCCAGGGCTGGCTTTTCCCGAAGACCCTTGAGATCGCGTCGTCCGGCGGCGCCGTCGTGGTGGCGCACCCGAACATGACGGTCCTCTACGCTCTGGCACAGGTGGGGCTGGTGCTCTATATGTTCGTCATCGGGCTGGAGTTCGACCTCTCGCTCCTGCGAGGGCGCATGCGCAGCGCGGGCGTGGTCTCGGGTGCCGGCATCCTCGTCCCTTTCGCCGTCGGCGGCCTGGTGCTGCCCTACCTGATGGCCCGCAACGACCTCTTCACCCCGAGCGTCGGCTTCCTGGTGGCCTGGCTGTTCGTCGGTGCCTCGATCTCGATCACGGCCTTCCCGATGCTGGCGCGTATTCTCTACGAGCGCGGGATTGCGAGTACCAGCCTCGGCACGCTGACGCTGGCCGCCGGCTCGGTCGACGACGCGGTCGCGTGGTGCCTGCTCGCCCTGGTCCTCGCGCTGTTCCGCTCCGAGCCCCAGGCCGCGCTGCTGACCGTCGGCGGCGGCATCGCCTACGGGGTGCTGATGCTCACCGTCGGTCGCCGACTCCTGCGCGGCTTCGAGCGGGCCTTCGCACGCGAGGGGACGCTCTCGATGGACGTCTTCACGGGCGTGATGATCCTGCTGATGGTTTGCGCCTGGATCACCGACGGCATCGGCATCTACGCGGTGTTCGGCGCCTTCGTCTGCGGCGCCGCCATGCCGAAGGGCGCCTTCGCCGACGCGCTCACCTGGCGGATCGAACAGCTGACCACCTCGCTCTTCCTGCCGATGTTCTTCGTCTATTCCGGCCTCAACACGCGGATCGGACTCGTTAACACGCCGGAACTGTGGCTCGTCGCGGCGGTCGTCATCCTCATCTCGATCCTCGGCAAGGGAGTAGCTTGCACCGTCGCGGCGCGTCTCTCAGGCGAGACCTGGCAGCACGCGGCCGTGATCGGCGCGCTGATGAACGCGCGCGGCCTGATGGAACTCATCCTGCTCAACGTCGGGCTCGAGCGCGGCGTCATCACACCGACCTTCTTCACCATCATGGTGATGATGGCGGTGGTCACGACGGGCATGGCCTCGCCGCTGTACGACCTGCTGAGCCGAGGGCTCGTGCTCCCGGGTGCCAGGGATCCGGGGACCAGGCGGCTGCTCGACGAGGTCCGCTGACGCGATCTGGACTTGAGCAGCTGAAGAGCGAACAGGCATGAATAGAACAGAACGAGTCTGTGTTGTCGGCGCGGGGATGTCGGGCCTCATCGCGATGAAGGAGCTGCTGGAGAAGGGGCACGACGTCACGTGCTACGAGCAGACCGAGCGCCAAGGCGGCGTTTTCAACTATCCCACCGGCGTCGCGTACGACGACCTGCGTCTGACCGTCTCGCAGCACTTCATGTGCTTCACATGGATGCCCCCGCCGCCGCGAGAGAAGCGCGAACTCTGGACGCGAGGGCGGTATGCCGAGTACCTCCATGCCTTCGCCGAACGATTCGGCCTGCTGCCCCACATCCACTTCGGCACCGCAGTGACGGCGGTGGCACCCACGCTCGATGGCCGGGTGCGGGTCCACGTCCATGACGCCGGCACGCAGCTGTTCGACTCGGTTGCGATCTGCCGGGGCGCTTTTCGCGCGAGCGCTCCGCGCCTGCCGCGCATCGACGGGCTGGACACGTTCCCGGGCCTCGTGGCGCACAGCGGCACCTATAAGGACCCCGAGCCGTTCCGGGGCCTGCGCGTGCTGTGCGTGGGCATGGGTGAAACGTCGGCCGACATCACGCTGCAGATTTCCAACGTGGCGGCCGCGTGCACGTTGAGCATGCGGACGTTCCCCGAAATCATCAAGCGCTATCGCGGTCCCGACCGGCGCACCACCGACGTCGATTCCACGCGGCTCTTTCACTGGATGTCGGTCGAACAGCGGGCCGAGTTCTACACGTTCAAGCGGTCGTTCAGAGCGACGCGGACATTGAGCGAGCACGATCGGGTGGTCTTCGAATGGAATCGGCGATCCGGCGGGCGTCGTTCCATGCAGAAAAACGACGACGTCGTCGCCAATGTCGTCAATGGACGTATTCAAGTGCGGGCTCCGGCCGCGGTCGCACGCATCGAGGGCGATACGGTGATCTTTAACGACCAATCGTCGCTCGAGGTGGACGCGATCATGTTCTCGACGGGCTACGAAGAGAGTTCCATCCCCAGCGGCTGGCTCACGAACGTCGAGATTCCCGATGTCCGCCGGCTGTACAAGCATGCGTTTCATCCCGATCTCGGCAGGCGCGTGGCGCTGTTTGGTTGGGCGCGCCCGCGGCAGGGCGGGCTTCCGGTGCTCTCGGAACTGCTGGCGCGGCACTTCGCGCTGCTGTGCAGCGGGGAGCGAGAGTTGCCCGCGAAGAGCGAGATGACGCGTGTGATCGACGAAGATTGTGCGCGCGAGGAGGACTTCTTCGCCAATTCGAAGCACACCCGCACGCTCGTCCACTACACGCGCTATGCCGACGACCTGGCCGAACTGGTTGGCTGCCTTCCCAACCTGGAGGCGTACCTCGACGACCCAGAGCTGCTGACCCATCTGGTGTGTTCATCCAATATCGGCCTGAGCTATCGGCTGCAGGGGCCAGACGCCTTCCCCGAGGCTGCACGGGAGGCGTGCGTGTCGGCGCCCATCGCTGATCCGTACCTGGCCATCGACCGGTTCATAGAACACGCGCTGAGCGCGCGCCTGGGTCCTGAGACGGCACACAGGGCGGCCGGGGTGATTCGCACCTACCTCACCACACACACGACGGACATGCCGTCGGCCGCCGACTGGGAGAGCTGACGCTGACGGCGCGAGGCTGGGAAGCAGCCTGGTCAGGGCTGGGTTTGAGAACGAGCGTTCCGTTAACAGAAGAGGCCGCTAATACCGTCTATTGTCCTCGAGGCGTTCGAGCCGGATCGACCGCGGGCGCCCGGCCTCGCAGCCCCAGAACGGCGAGCGGCAGCCGGAGGCTCACCGCCCGACGCCCTCGGCTCCGCGCTGCTGGTAGATCTTCTTCGCCTCGTCGAACTGCGCAAAGACATGCGCGCGTTCCTTCTGCGATCGCCAACCCGGCCACGCCTCGGCCATGAGCCGCAGCATGTCGACCCACTTCACGGAGTAGGCGGCGGCGTTGGCGCTGCGCACCGGGGCCCCGCCCACGCTGATCCAGACCGGGTTGGTGAAGGCCTGCGCGAACCCGGCATCGAGCGGGAACCGCTCGCGTTGCGCGCCCTCGACGCGCAGGTGATACCAGCCACTCCTCGTCACCTTCAACGTGCGGGTGAAGTCGAGCGTCGTGCGGTCGCCGGTGAACGGGATCTTCTCCACAACCTCGCCGTTGAAGATGAGCAGCGCTTCGACCAGCGGCGTAAGGGAGCGCGACCAGCCCGCGATCTCGACCGTGCCGCCACCGGCCGGCAGCACGACCTCATCGCCGGGGCCACGGCCGTTGACGGTCAGCGTCACGAGCGGGCCCAGCGTGACAAACGCCCGGCCGGCGCGAAGACCGTCGAACCAGGCCTCCATCGTGAGGCCGCGGTCGCCGGTGTAGACATAGGTGCGCGACGAACCTACGAGTTTGCTCGCGTGCATGCTGCTGATCGAGTCCTCGCCACCGGTGGCGGTCACGCGGAAGCCGTTATTCAGTACCGCATACCACGGCACGAACGACCCGCGACCGGCGTCGGACCATTCGACGGCATCGGTCGTGCCGAGGGCGGCATCGACCATGAAGCCCTTGCCGCCACCCAGGCCGAGTTCCAGCGGATCCTGATCGGTGGTGAATGCGTGGACGTAGCCCACGGTGGCGCCTTGCGCCTTGGCCTTGCGGAGCATGTCGGTGTTGCTCGGATACAAGCTCTCGATGGCCGTGCCCTCATAGCCGGTGGTGAAGGGCGAGATCAGGTGATCCCGCAGACCGAACATGAACACGTGGCCGTAGAAGGGTGGCCGGTACTCCTGGCCCACCACGAGTACGCGGTCCTTGGTCGACAGTGGATGCGCGCCGCCGCCCGGGACGAAGTGCTGGTAGTCGAGGATGCGATTGTCCTTGTTGGCCACCTGCTCGTTGACGACGTCCTGATCCTCGGCGGCCGACATCATCATCAGGTTCTCGAGCGTGTTGTGCAGATTGCCGGCGTAGTTCATGTGGACATGCGTGGAGCCGCTGTACCAGCCGCGCGCGTTGAGATCGGTCAGGCGCTTCATGCGAACGGTGACGAGCGTCACATCACCGGCCCGGACCTCGGCGTCCGTGGTGACGAACGGACGCTCGAAGCCGGCGACGGTCGTCATGGTGACCTTGCCCGCAGGCATCTGAACCGTGAAGGGCCCCGGCGTGTGGAAGAGGCGGTCGCCGATCCCGGACACGCGCGCGAAGGCGTCGTTCGGCACGTACTGCTTGCCGTCCGCCGCCATCAGGTGCGTGCGCACGGCAAGCGGCGCGCCGGTGTCGTCGTCGACCACCCGCACCGAGAGGGTGCCGATTGGACGCTTCCAGTGACGGTCCGTGATGTGCACGGTGCGCCGCGCGCCGCCGTAGGTCTCGAGCAGCGCCAGCTGCGGCAGCCCGCCTTCGTTCGAGATGAACGCGATCCACTCGCCGTCGGGCGACCAGCGTGGATGGAAGGCGTCGTGCTCGAGGAACGTGAGTTTGTAGGGCTCGCCGCCAATGGTCGGCTGCACGTAGAGGTTGTTGTACTGATCGGCAGCGCCGGACGTGGAGGCGTAGACGAAGCGCTTGCCGTCGAGCGACACGTCGGGCCGTGGCCGGTAGAGCGTCTGTTCCGCCCGCACGACGACGGCTTTCTCCATGCCCTTCGCGACGGCCGGCACGCGGTAGATGTTGCCCGATCCGAGCGCGACGTTGCGGTTGGAAACAAGCAGGAGTTCCTTGCCGTCCGGCATCCATGCGGGGCTGATATGGACGTCGACGTTCCCAAAGTAGAGGCGGTCGCTCGGATATGTATGGTCGGCCGTCACCGCAACCTCGGCGCCGGTCCACCGCCCGTCCGTGATCGGTCGCACGTACACGTTGAAGTAGCCGTTCGGTGCCGTGGACACGTACGCGACCCGTGTGCCGTCGGGCGAGAACACCGGGTCGGTGTAGATCTGGTCGTCGCTCGTGAGCGCGGTGGTGGCGCCGGTGGCCAGATTCAGGATCTCGAGCTGAATCTTCCGCGAGTCGTAGTCGGCCGTGTAGATCAGCCACTTCCCGTCGGGTGAGATGTCGGGCGACGAATGATAGGTCGGTCCCGCCGTCAGCTCATTGGCGCGCCCCGTGGCAGGGTCCACCCGCCAGATCGACCCGTGCATCGCCACCGCGATCCACGAGCCATCGGGCGACCAGTCTGGCCACCACGGCGTCGACGACACCGCCGGCGGAAAGTAGAAATTGTGCATGTAGGTCCCGCCGGTCCTCGCCGCGGGGTATCCAGTAACGCCGCGAGTACCCTGCTGGAGTGATCCGCCCTGCATAGGAATGGCCACGAGCTTGGTCTGCGATTGTGCGGCGGGCTGCGCGGCGAGCCAGCCGCCAACGATGGCAAACGCCGCAGCGGCGGCGACGCCTGGTAGGGAAGATCGCGTCTTCATGCTAGCCTCCATGCTAACGGCACAACTACACCACCGGCGGGAAGGCTGCGGCGGCGGGTGCGAGTCTACCCGAAGTACGACACCAACGCCATGGGGACGTCACGCAGGATTACGCGCATGACCGAATCGCGGCTCCGCGTCACGGCCGTCGACGCCCTGCGAGGCCTGGTGATGATCGTCATGGCTCTCGACCACACGCGCGACTTCCTCAGCGACGAGGCAATGAACTTCTCGCCCGAAACGCTGGCGCGGACGACGCCCGCCCTCTTCTTCACCCGCTGGGTCACGCACATCTGCGCGCCGGTGTTCCTCTTCACTGCCGGCATGGCGGCGCGCCTGCGCATGGAGAGCGGCGTCGCGCCCCGGCAGATGTCGCGGTACCTGGCAACGCGCGCGCTGTGGCTCATCCTGATCGAAGTGACCGTGATGCGCTTGGCGATGAACTACACCTTTGATCTGCGCTATCCCGTGTTCCTGATCATTCTCTGGGCGCTCGGCTGGTCGATGATCGCGCTGGCCGCGCTCGTCTACCTGCCACCGCGCGCCGTCGGCGCTCTGGGCCTTGCCGTCATCGTTCTGCACAACACGCTCGACGCGGTGACGCCGGCGCAGTTCGGCCCACTGGCGTGGCTATGGACTATCGTCCATCAGCCGGGGGTACTGTCGTTTGGCGGCATCACCGCGGTGGCCGGCTACCCGGTGCTGCCGTGGATGGGTGTAATGGCAGCGGGCTTCAGCGCGGCCGAGATCTATACCTGGACGGCCGAGCGGCGGCTGCGCGTACTGCGCCTGGCGGGCACCGCCGGCATCATCGGCTTCGTGGTGCTGCGGTTCATCAACGGCTACGGCGATCCGTCGCCGTGGTTCCAGCAGGGCTCACCGGCCATGTCGCTCGTGTCATTTCTGAACACGACGAAGTACCCGCCGTCGCTCGTCTTCCTCTTGATGACGCTCGGGCCGGCGGCGCTCCTGCTGGCCTGGCTCGAACGTCGGTCGCCGGGCGAGCGCCATCCGTTTGTCGTCTTCGGCCGAGAGCCATTTGCCTACTACGTGGTCCACTTCTGGCTGCTACACGCCGTCGCGTCGGTGGCGACCTTCCTGCGCTACGGACCGGATGCGTGGACGTTCTTCTGGCACCCGCTGCCGTCGATGGGTGGCGCCCGCGAGATGTTTCCACCCGACCTCGGCTATTCCCTCGGCTGGGTCTACGTCGCGTGGATCGCGCTGGTGACCGCGCTCTACCCGTTCTGCCTCTGGCTCTCGCGCGTCAGGACCCGCCGCAGCCACTGGTGGCTGAGCTACCTGTGATCGCGCGCCTGATTCACGGCCAGTAGGCACGAAGAGCCCGGCGATGCCGGGCCCTCCGTGAAAGATGTCGTGCCCAGCGGCGCCGCTAGAACTGCACGCGGACGGCCAGCTGCCCCGTGCGCGGGCGATAGGCATTGCCGATGTTCTGCTGCGGCTGGCCGAACAGCGGCGACGTGACCACGGCGTTGTAACTGCCGAAGTTCTCGTGATTGAACAGGTTGAACACCTCGGCCACGACCGACATGCTCAGATTGTTGATCTTGAACGCCTTGGTCGCGCGCGCATCGACCTTGTGAATCGCGGCGCCCCGGAGGGCGTTACGCGGCACACGGTCGCCGGAGTTGAGCGTGGTTGGACCGTCGTAGCGGTCGCCGGCGAGCGCCGTGTTGACGACGAGTGGCGCGGTGCCCACATACAGGCGGTTGGTGTGCGAGAGCGCCGCGCGGTTCTTGCCGTAGGGATTCCCGCCTACCGAGGTGCTGAAGTAGTTCCCGGACCCGAACTGATAGGCACCCGAGAAGGTCAGCCCCCAGCCCGGCGCCCAGATGCCGTTCAGACGTAGTGTGTGGCGTTGGAACTCCTGCGACGTGGCCCACTCGTCGTCGCTGTCGATGTTGAGCGGGTTGTCGGCGTTCGGGCCAAAGCCGTTGGCCGGCTGATTGTCGCGCGCGAAGAACGTGTAGGTGTAGGTCAGCCCCGCCTGGAAGTTGTTGGCATAGCGGCGCGTGATGCCGTTGGCCAGCGATAGGAAGTCAGCCTTGCCGCCCGATTCGATCCAGACGATCGGCCCCCAGTTGGGGTCGGCCACGCGTCCCTGCGCCGGGTATGCCGTGGCCGGATCCACCACCATGTTGATGTCGACACCGCGCGTGCGGTTGTACTCGCGCCAGTGGGTCAGGTCCATTTCGATGCCGAGCACCGGCGTGATCTGCTTCTGGAAGCCGATGGCGCTCTGCCAGGTGACCGGGAACTCGAAGTCGTGGGCGATCACGCGCGGCGCCTGCGGCACGGCGCCGCTGGCGATCTGGGCCGCCGTGAAGTTGCGAGTCGGACTCAGGAACCAGCCGGGCTGGTTGTCGTTGGGAAAGCTGTTGACGATGATGCGATTGCCGAACGACTGCTGGCTGAAGGTGACGTTCGACACGACCGACCCGTAGTAGAGGCCGGTGCCGCCGCGGACGACCAGGTCGTTGCCGCCGCCGACGTTCCAGGCGAAACCGGCGCGCGGCGAGATGTTGTTGTTGTCGCGGATCCCACTCTTGAAGAGCGGCCCGCCAAACGGCGCAAACACCGTCGAGTTCTTCGTGTCTGGCGGGTCGGTGGCGCCCTGGTCGAGGTCGTAACGCAGACCGTAGTTGAGGGTGAACTGGTCGGCCACCCGCCAGTTGTCGCCGAACCAGAGGGCATAGGTCGGCCGCGGGATGTCGACTTCCCAGTTGCCGGTGTTCTGCAGGAAGTTGGTGGCGAAGCTGTCAAGCCCGGTGATGTCCCACTGCGTCGGGTCATTGCCGGGGAAGCGGCGGTCCATGTCGGTGGGGTTGGCGCGGAAGTTGAACACCCCGCGCTCGCCGAGGTGCCACTCGCCCGAGTCTTTCCATCCCAGGAACTCGGCGCCGATCTTCATGTCGTGCGTGCCCTTGTTCCAGGTCAGGTCGTAGCGCGCCGTAATCTGATTCTGATTGAACTCCTGCGGGAAGTTCTGGGGCGGCCCGATCGTGCCATTGATAAAGTTGTACGACGGCGTCCCGGTGCCGCGCCAGCCGGCAGGCGCCTTGGTGGCCAGGTCGGCCAGCGCCAGACCGTTGGTCCAGCCAAACGTGTTGTAGCCGACGCGCACTTCTTCGACCACGCTCGACGATCGCACATGCGACCAGCTGACCAGGAAGTTGTCGGCCTTGCGCGTGCGCGCCGCCGACTGCGTGGGATGTTCGGCCTGCTTGTCGTTGGGACGGTCGAACCGCCAGAACGAATAACGGTACGACAGGTGCGAATTGGCCGTCCAGTCCTGGTCCATGCGGCCGAGCGCGCTGTGGTTGACCTGCTTGTCGGCGGCCGACGAGCGAATCGCCGATGACAGGTTCACCGGCGCGAAGAACACGGTGCCCGGTTCACGCTCATATTCGTAGCTCAGGAAGTAGTGCAGCTTGTCTTTGCGCAGCGGCCCGCCAAGCGACGCCCCGGTCTGCTGGTTCTGATACGGCAGCACCCGCTTGGCTACGAAGTCGGCACTGTTCCATTTGTCGTCACGGAAGTACCCGTAGAGCGACCCGCGCAGGTTATTGGTGCCCGACTTCGAGATCGCCTGCACCTGCACACCCGTCGAGCGGCCCTGCGTGATGTCGAAGAGGTTGGTGATGATCTGAAATTCGGCAATCGCCTCGCGGCTGAACTTCGGCTGGCCGAAGCCAGAACTGGCCACCTTGTTGGTGATCTGCTGCCCGTCGAGATTAAGCTGGAACGCGTTGTCGTCGCCGACGCCGGGCCGGTTGTCGACGTTGTTGGCGGTGATGCCCTTGACCTGCAGCGACAGCTCCATCCAGTTGCGGCCAGCAAGCGGCAGCTCTTCCATCTGGCGACGGTCGACGTTACCGGCCACTTCCGACGACGTGATGTCGACGAGCGGTGACTCACCGGTGACCGTAATGGTCTCGGCCAGCGCACCCACCTTGAGTGCGAGCGGCACCGTGGCGTTCTGGCCGACGCGGAGTTCCAGCACGGGCACGGTGGCGGTGCCGAAGCCCGAGAGCTCGGCGGTCACCGAATAGCGGCCCGGCGGCACGTTGCGAATCTGATACTCGCCCTGCGCGCCGGTCACAGCAGACACGACACGGCCCGTGCCAAGGTCGGTGGCCGTCACGGACACGCCCGGGAGGACGCCCTTCGATTCGTCGGTCACGACGCCCGCGATGGTGGCGTTCTGTTGCGCCATCGCCGTCAGTGGCACGACGAGTAACAGCGCCGCGAGGAACCCTTGGGCGCAAAGATACTTGACCATTAAAGCCTCCGGGAAAAGTTAGGAATCCGGCAAATGCCGGTCAGAACTGCGGGAACTATAGCACCGTTACAACGGCGTTGCGCTGGATTTGTCCGGCGTTCTATCGTGCCGCGCCGCGGCCTTTCGATCCAGGGCTCAAACCACCCCCTTCGACGTCCGGTCACGCCGCGCTCGCATCACTCGCGGCGGCTCGCTGGCGCGCCAGCCCGGCTGCGCCAGGCCGTCGCCAGTGTGCTGCCCGGCTTGATGGTGGTGGCCAACAACGCGCACTCGATTGCCGAACCCGACGGCGGTGCGGGCCCTGCCGCTGCTCGGCTGTCTGCTCGACCGCGCCACCGGCGGCAACCAGCCGAGCGCCCTCGTTGCCACGGCGCGCTAGGTGGTGATCGCGATCGGCATGGCATGGTTAATCGTCACGGGCGCCCTGTTGGGGATCGCGCTGCTGGGCCGTCCGGTAATGGCGCTATGATTCAGAAATCAAACCCCGATTCCTGGAGAAGACATGACTTATTACGGCCCGCAAGATCTGGCAGATAGCTGGCGCACCGTTCGCAAGAACACCCTTCAGGTCGCTGAAGACATACCGGAAGAGCAATACACATTCCGCGCGGCGCCCGACACCATGAGCGTCGCCGAGATTCTCGCGCACCTGGCCGCCACGCCGCACTGGGCGATCCAGTGCCACTTCGTCGAAAGGAAGACGTCGGTGGCAATGGAAGACTTCGGCAAGTGGATGGGCGAAATCGGCGCGACTTCGAAGACGCTCACCACCAAGGCCGCGATCATCGAGGCGCTGAAGGCGAACGGCGAAGCAGTTGCCACCGGCCTCGAGACGATGAGCGAACCGCAACTGGGCGAACAGGTGAGCTTGCCGATGGGCGCCAAGAGCCGTTTCGAAATGCTGCTCGGGCTCAAGGAACACGAGATGCACCACCGCGCGCAGCTGTTTTTGATCGAGCGCATGGTCGGCATCGTGCCGCATCTCACGCGCGCCCGCGAGGCCGCGCAGGCCGCCCGTAGCTAGTGTGCGCATGAAGCTGCTCTGTGCCGGGGAGGCGTTCGAAGACCTCGTCTTCTTCGCCCTCGACCGCCTCCCCGACCTCGGCGAAGAGCTCAAGACCAACCATTTCCTCGCCACCGTCGGCGGCGGCGCCGTGATTACCGCGGTCCATGCCGCCCGGCTCGGCATCCGCACCGGCATTGTCAGTGCGCTTGGCGACACCGCGGTGGCTCGCCTCAAGCGCGAGCGCGTCAGCGTCACCAACCTCCGCAAGCCGAACGAGCCGCACGCCATTACGGCGGTGCTCTCGACTGACGAGGATCGCGCGTTTGTCACCTTCAATGGCGTCAACGCCAAGCTCGAATCACGACTCGCCTCGGCCCTTGCCGCCTTCGCCGAGGCTCCCGCCTCCGCCAAGGCCTCGGCGGGCCAGTCGGCGCGCCAAGCCCCGCAGCATGTTCACCTTTGCCTTTATCCCCACGATTGCGCCCGGTGGACCCGCATCGTGGCACGCCTGCGCAAGCGCGGCGTCACCACGTCGTGGGACTTCGGCTGGAACGAGCTGCTCACCGGTGACCGCGGCCTCACCGATCTGATCGACGCGCTCGACTTCGTGTTCGTCAACGAACTGGAAGCCAGGCTCTATACCGGCGAGCCCACGCTCGAAGCCGCCATCTTGCATTGGCGTCAGCGCCGCGCCATCACCATCGTCAAACAGGGTGACAACGGGGCGACCTGGATCGCGCCCGACCGCGAGATTCACTTCCCGGCACCGCGGGTGAAGGTGGTGGACACCACCGGCGCCGGCGATGCGTTCAACGCCGGCTTCCTGGTGGCCTGGCTCGCTGGACAATCCCCGGCGCGGTGCCTCGCGGCAGGAAACAAGATTGGCGCGCAGTCAACCGTGAAGGCCGGAGGCATATGAAGATTGCCATCATCGGCGGCGCCGGCGTCCGCGTGCCCCTGCTGGCCGGTGGGCTGTCGCGCTCCGACCTGCGAATCTCCGAGATCGCGCTGTACGATCTCGATCGGGCCCGCCTCGTCATCATCGCCGACCTGGCGCAGCGCATGGCCGGCGGTGTGCGCGTGACCTGCGCGGCCACGGCTGATGCGGCCATCGAGGGCGCGGATTTCGTGATTACCAGCATCCGCGTCGGCGGCGCCGCCCAACGCGCGAAGGACGAAGCCGCCTGCATCGCGCTCGATAGCATCGGGCAGGAAACCGTTGGACCGGCCGGCTTTGCCATGGCGGTCCGCACCATCCCGGCGATGGTCGAGTACGGCCGCCTCGTGGCCCGGCTCGCGCCGCGGGCGTGGATGATCAACTTCTCCAACCCGGTGAGCCTGATCACGCAGGCCGTACACCAGGAAACCGACGCGCGGCTGATCGGCATTTGCGACACGCCGATGGAGATGTTCGAGGACGCCGCGCACGCACTGAGTCTGCCCGCCTCGGTGTGCTCGTACGACTACTTCGGCCTTAATCACCTCGGCTGGCTACGCGATGTGCTGTTCGAAGGCAAGGGCGAGCTGCATCGGATCTGGAACGATGAAGCACGTCTCAAGTCCGCTTACCGCTCGCCGCTGTTCGAGACGGAGCGGCTGCAGCGACTGAAGCTGCTGCCGACCGAGTATCTCTACTACTACTACCGTCCCGAGGTCGCGCTGGCAAACATGAAGCGCGCCGGCTCGGGCCGCGGTGCCGCCGTGGCAAAACTGACCGAGGAGTTCTTCAGGGGTCTGACCCCGAGTGGTAATGGCTCCGATGGTTCTGACCCCGTGACTGCGTATCGCGACTACCTGGCCGCTCGCGACGGCAGCTACATGCAAATCGAAACCGCTACCGCCACGCTCCGCATCAAGCCCGACTGGGCAGAACTGTCCGGTTACGATCGCATCGCGCTGATGACCATGCGGGCCATCGTCCACAACCAGGGCGCCATCATCCCGCTCGACGTCGCCAATCGTGGCACACTGCCCTTCCTGGACGATGAGGACATCGTCGAGGTGCCGTGTCGGGTAGATCAGAAAGGGCCCACGCCGCAGGCGGTGGCGCCCATTCCCGATCACCCGCGCGAGCTGATCGAGCGCGTGAAGGTCTACGAGCGCGCCACGGTGAAAGCGGCGCTGACCGGCGACCGCGAAGAATTGATCGACGCTCTCGCGCTCAACCCGCTGGTGACCGCTCGTGACCAGTCCGCGCAACTGGTTGAGGCGTTGTTGCACTGATGAGCAATCAAGCCCCGAGTCCCAAGCCCCAGGCCCTCATCCGGTCCATGGGCCTGCTTCAGGCCACTGCCACCAACGTCATCTCCATGGTCGGGGTCGGCCCCTTCCTGACTATTCCGTTCATGGTGGCGGCCATGAACGGGCCACACGTCATCTACGCGTGGCTCGCCGGGTTGGTGCTGGCGCTGGCCGACGGCCTGGTCTACGCGCAACTGGGCGCTGCACTGCCGGGCAGCGGCGGTGGCTATCTCTACCTGCGCGAGGCGTTCCAGCCGTTTGGCCTCGGCAAGCCGATGGCGTTCCTCTTCATCTTCCAGACCATCCTGATCGCTCCCCTCTCGGTGGCCGGCGGAGCAGTGGGCTTTGCCGACTACCTGCAGTTTGTCTGGGTCGGCATGTCGGCGCTCGAGCACAACCTGGTCGCCGCCGCCGTGTGCATCGTCTCCACCGCCCTGCTGTGGCGCAAGACCGAAGACATCGGCCGCCTGGCCGTGGTGATGCTGATCGTGGTGCTGGTGACCGTGGGCTGGGTGATCGTCGCCGGCCTGTTCACGTTCTCGCCGACGCAGGCGTTCGCGTTCCCGCCGGAGGCGTTTACCTTCGATCGTAACCTGCTGATGAGCGCGGGCGCCGCCTCGGTGCTGGCGATGTACAGCTACGGCGGCTACAACCAGGTGTGCAACATCGGCGACGAGATCAAGGATCCGTCGCGCACTATTCCGCGCTCGATTTTCCTCAGCACCTTCCTGGTCGCGGCGCTCTACATGCTGATGACCATCGTGATCCTCGGCATGATCCCGTGGCAGGAAGTCAAGGAGTCGCGCACGGTCGCGTCGGTGTTCGTTGAGCGCACCTTCTCGAATCCGGAGACGGGCCGCACGGCCGGCATCGTGATGACCGGGCTGATCCTGTTCGTCGCCGCCGCCTCGCTCTACGCCACCATCCTCGGCTACTCGCGTGTGCCCTACGCCGCCGCCCGCGACGGCGACTTCTTCAAGGCCTTCGCGCACCTGCATCCGACCAAGCGGTTTCCCGACGTTTCGCTGGTTACGATTGCGATCGTCTCGATCCCGTTCTGTTTCTTCTCGCTTGGGCAGTTGGTAAGCTGGCTGATTCAGGTGCAGGTGCTGCTGCGCTTCATCTGGCAATGCGCGGCGGTGATCCTGCTTAGGCGCTACCGGCAAGATATTCCGCAGCCGTTCACGATGTGGCTCTACCCGTGGCCAGCCATCCTGTCGGGCGCCCTGTGGTTGTTCATTTTTTTCACGGGGCCCCTTGGAGGCATTGTTTTTTCCTTCAGCTTCCTGGCCGCCGGTGTGCTGGCATACGGTGTCTTCCGATCACGAACGTTAGCCACAGAGAACACCGAGACCACCTAATTATTTCCCGGTCTCCGGGCTGAACACTCCACGCCTTGATCGCCGCGCCATCAGGCGCCCGTCAGCAGGGCCGTCGAGGAGAGCGCGCGTATTTCGAAGAAACTCTGAATGACACTGCGAAACAAGAGGTTGAGAGTGTCCACGAGCTTCTGGGTTTGCTCGAGGTGCCCGCGGCCGTCAGACGGCAAATCCGTCAGGGTGGCGCCCGCCGCCGCGTCAGGCAGCTCGAAGCGAGTCGTTTTCAGCTTCTTTGTTATTGTTTCTCTGAGTCCTCTGTGTCCTCTGGGGCTAGCGTACTGGCGTCTTGCTCAGAGCCAATAGATTCGCGGTAATTCGATAGGCGCCCGCGACGCCATACGGCAGCTGCCGGTGCAAGGCATAGGCGAAGTAGGTCCAGTTACCTTTCCCCACCTTCGCGGTGAGCCACCCGCCACTCTGCGGCGGCTGCCCTTTATCGAAGGTCGAGATCATCGGCGTGTAGGCGGCATCCCATTTGGTGAAGAACTTCGAGCCGCGCTGCTCGACCCAGCCGTCGAAGTCGGCGGCGGTAATGCGATTGGGCCATGTGAACGACTGCTGCGTGGGCGCCAGGATCGTCACCGGCGAGTCTTCCTCGGACACTTCCTCCGAGCCGCGCGGCAGTTCCCCGGGGAACGGCGCGAACGTGTTCGGCACCAGTTCCTGGGTGTTGTAAAGCACGATTACGTTGCCGCCGGCCCTGGCGTAGTCGAGCAGCCGCTGGTTGTAAGTCTTGAGGTCGTCGCGCACCGCATAGGCGCGAGTCCCAGTCACAATCGTGTCATAAGCGGACAGGTTGCCGGTGGCCAGCTCCTGCTCGCCTAGCAAGGTAACCTGGGCGCCGAGCTGTTGCAGCCCGAGCGGTACCTGGTCGCCGACACCCATCACGTAGCCAACTATCAAGCCGGCGACCGTGGTCACGTTGACAGCCCGCACCTCGGCGGTGGCCGGTCGATACAGGTAGCGCACTTCGAGATCGCGTTGGTCGATAGTCTCGTAGCCCTCTCGGTACTCTTTGCCCGCTGCCGTCGCCACCGCCTCGATGGTGAAGTTCTCGGCAGCCGCGCCCACCCTCCCCGCGTTGACGGTGAAGCGGTACGAGGCGCGCTCGCCGCCGCGACCGAACGAGAACGGGCGCGCCGCCGGTTCCGAGGTCCAGCCGGCCGGCAGCCGCAATGTGACCTGTCCGGTGGAGGCCGCTTCGGCATTGTGCAGGAGCGACACCTCGACCTCGACGCGCCTAATGGTGGCTGACGAGGGGACCACCGCGTGGGTCGGTGACAGCATCACGGCAAGGCGCGGCACGCTCCGCACCTCGCGCAGCACATCGCCGTACGGCAGCTTGGCTTCACGCCGCCTGACGGTTTCGCGGATCTCGATCGGCACCCCGTCGACGAAATAGCGGCCGACCGCACGCAGCGGCGGCAAGGATGCGGGCCGGCCGAACTGACTGGCGTCGCTCAGCGTGTAGCGGCTCTCCTGCAGCCCGCTACGGGCAAAGTATGGCTTGGTGCTGGGCGCGACGGTCTCGGCCAGCGTCACCGTCATTCGAGCCGTCGCCTGCTGATGCCGCTCGAGCCTCGGCCCACCCGCAGCGGGTCCCACGGCTATTTGCCAGCCGCGGTCGCCCTCGATCGTAATCGCCGCGCTCGCTGCCGGTGGAATGGATACCGTGATCCCGCCACGATTCGCCAGCCGGGCACGCACTTCGAACGTCTGTCCCGGCACTGGCGCCGCCATCACTGCCGGCGGCGCGAACGCGGCTCCGGGACCGGCCGGCTCCGGCAGGCCGGCCGGCTGCGCCATCGCGGTCAGCTCCATGCCGAGCGCCGAGTTGATCGCATCCTGGAACTGGCGCTCCTTGATGCCGAGCAGGAACCGTGCTTCGAGATCTTTGCTGGCGGCCGCTGCATCGCGCGTGAGCTGCAATCCGCGCGCGAGCGCGGGCACAATGGCCGACGGATCGTTCATCCGGAAATCGGCCATCGCCTTGGCGATAATCTCATCAATGGGCTTGCAGGACGCGCTGATCGTCGACTCGAGTGAGCTCGCAACGCCATCGAACACGCTGGCTTCCCTGGCACCTGATGCACCGACCAGTTGGTAATATCCCCAATTGGCTCCGGTGCCAGGCGAAAATCGCCCGCTAGTTTGCGACCGTTGAAAACTCAACCCGTAACGGGCGACGTTGTCGTACGAATCACCGAGCCGCGCGCTGTACTCGCCGCTATCGATGCGCACCGTCCAGTCTTCGTTCTCGCGAACGCCGCCGATGTAGACCTTCTTCGGCTGCCATGGGCGCAGGCCCTCGGCAATCTGCTCGGGATAGCGCGTCGGATCGCCGGCTGCACGAAAGCCTTCCACCGCCATCAGTCCGGCGGTCTGGTGATTCCCGTGGCCGTCGCGTTGGTTGCCTTGGAACCGCGACAGCACGATGGTGGGCCGGGTCATGCGGATCACGCGCACGACGTCGCGAAGCACCGTGTCGCGCCCCCATTTATCGAGCGCTTCCTCGAGTCGCTTCGAGAATCCGTAGTCGACGACGGTGGTGAAGTACTGCTCGTCAACGCCGTAGTGGCGGTCGGCGGTCAGCAGCTCTTCGGTCCTGATCAGGCCCAAGCCGTCGAACAGCTGCGGGCCAATGGCGTTGTCACCCGACTCACCGCGATTCAGGGTGAGCAGTGCCATCCGCGCACCATCGCCCCTGCTCAACTTCGCCAGTACGCCACCATGCTCATCGTCTGGGTGGGCGGTCACATGCAGCACGCTGGCGGTGGTCCGCAGCTTCAGCAGCTTCTGCCAGACTTCGGACGCGCCGTCCTGGCGAGGGACTGACTGCGTTTGAGCGACGGCCGCCGCCATGACGCAGATGCCGGCAAGTAATAGGAGTTTTCGCATGATGATTTCAGAACAGGCAACACGAACAGCACTTCGTCGCCTTCGGGTTCACGTTTTAGAAATAAAACTTCAGAGCGAGTTGAATTTCCCGCTGGTCGCCGATCGAGCTGGTGATCCGACCGAAGGTACCCAGGTTCGAAATGTTGGCTGCCGGGAAACCGTAGTTCACCCAGTTGAAGAGGTTGAAGGTCTCGACGCGCAACTCGGCGCGCCGGTCGGCGCCCATGCGGAGCGACCGGAAGACCGACAGGTTCATCGACTTCGAGCCGGGTCCGCGCACGGTGTTGTTGGCGCAGTTGCCATAGGTCCGCGACGTGGTTGCCGCAAACCCCGCTGGATCCATCCACGAGTCGAGCCCCTGGTTGAACCCGCTGGGCACCGCGTCGCCGATGCAATTGGCGCGAGCAATCCGGCCGGGACCGGTTCCCGCCTGATCGGTGGTCGTGACGGTGAGCGGACGGCCGTCGCTGAGCGTGAGGATGCCGTTCACCGACCAGCCGCCAAGAATGGCGCCCGCCGCGCCGCTCGGTTCGAAGCGACGGCCGGGACCAAACGGCAGCTCGTAGATGAAGCTGGTGACCAGGCGTTGAGGAATATCGAACGCCAGCAGACCATAGTCTTTCTCCATCGCGTAGGTTGAGCCAGGGGCGTTGCCGACGGCGCCGCCGCCGGCGCTCAGGTGATCGAGAAAATCGCCGAGCGCCTTGCTCCAGGTATAGGCCACCGTGTACGCCAACCCGCCGCCCATGCGCTTCTGCATGCGGGCCTGGAGCGCGTCGTAGTCGGCGCGGCCGTTGGTGACAATCTGTTCGAGATACGCGCTGCCGTAGCCGTACTGCGCGTATGGGAACACCACGGCACCGTTGACGATCTGGCCTTCGTTCAGGTTACGCAGGCGGCGTCCGTTACGGGTGCGGTTGCCGATGTACTCGACCGCCGCCACCATGTTGGTGGCGAACTGGAACTCCGGACCGAAACTGAACTGCCGCACGACCGGCGTGTCCTGGTTCGGGTCCTGGATGCGCCACTGCACGATGGCGGGGTTAACGGTTTGCGGGGTCAGCGGTGTGAAGCCCTGCGCGAACGTGAAGGCGGGCGCCTCGGCGCCGGAGTTGGCGGTGATCGAGGCATCCACCAGTTGCGGCAGGTTGAGGCCCAACTGGCTTTCGCTACCGTAGCGATCGGTCTGTTGATAGAAGATGCCAAACCCGCCGCGCACCACCATGCGTGGCGACACGCTCCACGAGAGACCCACGCGCGGCGCGATGTCGTTGCGATCGGGATGGATCAGCGCGCGGTCGAACAGGCTGCCGGCCTTGGCGGTAAACGCGCGGCCGGTCGCCGGATCGATGTTGGTCAGCAGGTTGTTCTGGTCCAGCAGCGGCGTGAACATCTCGTAGCGCACGCCGGCGGTGACGGTCAGGTTTGAGCGCACGCGCCAGTTGTCTTGCGCATAGAACTGCCAGCCGTTGGCGTAGAGGTCGGGCTCGTGGAACAGCGTCAGGCGCTGCGTACTCGACAGGCCGAGTAGGAAGTCACCGAGGCCGAAACCCGTGTAGCGTCCGTCGTTGAACCCGAGCTCGCCGTTCAGCGACCGCAGGTCAATGTAGTTCAGGTTGTCGCGGCGGAACTCGACGCCGAACTTCATGGCGTGGGTGCCGCGTTGCCAGGTCAGGTTCTCCGCGAACTGGAAGACCTGCGAATCCTGGAACTGCGGCCGGAAGAACGGGCCGCCGAGGCGCGTGAAGCGGGCGATCGGCATATGCGGCAGGCCACCGAAGAAACGATCGTCTTTCGGCACACCCTTGATGCCGTACTGGCTGTTGGCATCGATGCCGAACGCCGGGTGCATCACGTCGGAGCGCACCTTGTTATACGACACGCGCACTTCGTTGAAGACCGTGCCGCCAAACACCCGCGACCAGCCGCCGACCGCACTCTGGCCGCGGTTGAGGATGTCGCTGGCAAAGTCACCAGATGCCACCGGGTCGTCCAGCAGCGGCGGCTCGGTCCGGTTGGTGTTCTGGAAGCTGTAGCGCGCGAACAGGTGGTCGCGTCCCGCCGCCAGGCTGTGATCGACGCGAACGTCGAACTGGTCGACGTTGTTGTTGAGGATGCCGTTCGAGATGAAGTTGCTGTTGAAGAAGCCCGCGCCGGGAACGTTGGGCATCGGGTAGAGGGTGATCAACTTGGCGGCCACCGGATCGAAGCAACCGGCGCTGATGACCTTGTTGACCGCGTCTACGCACCCCGGCCGCACGAAGGCGTTGGTCGCGACCATGTTGCCCGTGAGCTCGCTCAGGTCACCGGCGCGCATGCGCGCGGTCGGCACCGTCGCCGTTTGCGACAATGCCCGCTCGGTGCGCGACGACTGGTAGTCGCCAAAGAAGAACGTCTTGCCGCGCACGAGTGGCCCGCCGAAGGTGCCACCGGCAATCAACTGGTTGAAGGGCCCCTTGGCGCGGCCGGCGCGGTTGTTATCCCAGGTGTTGGCGTTCAGCGCCTCGTCGCGAAGAAACGCGAACAGCGAGCCGCTGTACTTGTTGGTGCCCTGTTTTATCGAGGCATTGATCACCGCGCCGGCCGCCTTGCCAAACTCGGCCGAGTAGGTGCGAGTCTGCACCTTGAACTCCGACAGCGCCTCCACCGGCGGCTGCACTACTTGAGGACTGCGCTCCTGCAGGTTGGTGGAGAACGAGTTGTTATCGGCTCCGTCAAGCGTGTAATTGTTCCAGGTGGCGTAGTTGCCATTGGCGTTGAAAAAGGTGTCTTCACCGCGACTGGTGATGCCGGCGGGAGCGGCGACGACGCCGGGCGACAGAAATGCCAGCTCCGAGTAGCGCCGGCCGAGCAGCGGCAGGTCGCGAACCTGGCGGGCGTCGATGACGCTGCCGATGTCAGCTGACTGGGTTTGCAGCAGTTGCGCCCGGCCGGTGACGATGACCTCTTCCGTCAGCGCGCCGACACTGAGCTGCAGGTCCACTTGCGCCCGCGTCTGCACGCTGACCCGAACCTCGCGGCTGACCGCGCGGCGGAAGCCCTGAAGCTCGGCGGTGACCACGTAGACACCGACGCGCAGGCCGGGAAAGATGAACTCGCCGCGATCGTTGGTGACCGAGGTGGCCGCCAAACCCGTGCCGTCTTGCGTCGCCACCGCGGTGACGCCGGGCAGCACCGCCCCGCTATCGTCGACGACCCGTCCGACGATCACGCCGGTATCGATCTGGGCGAAGGCATCGGTGGCAAAGACCAGCAGAACGAGCAGGGCCGCCGAACTGGCCCACATGCGGCGTGACGTCATCAGCACTCCCGGGACACGAGGTTCAAGTCCCGGCAGTATCCTGCCCGTTTACACCGATGTCAACCGTCACCCGGCGGGTTCACGGTCGGATCGCGTCGATACTCCACTCGACCGAGCTGATTCGGTGAAGTTCAGTCCCACTTGCGAGTGGCACCATTGGTGTTGCTTTTTCGAAGTGCTACGGAGTGAGTGACGAAGTTAAGGCGCTGATGATTGGGAAGCTCAACACTACTGGGCCTGAGAACGGGCGTGCCGTTAACAGGAGAGGCCGTTAATACGGCGCCTGTCGTCCGCCGTGGTCGACTGGCACTGGCGGCCGTTCTGCGGCTTTGTCGACTACTGCCTCAGCTTTCACGCGCGGAGTACGGGCTGGGCCGAGGTCGACGAGTTGACATCAATCATCACATCGCTATATATTGATGTTGCTGTTGTCATTCGACACAGCTGTTAGTCATCCAGACGATCCGAGGGACGTGGCCCTACGACGATCACCAACCGGCTCCGAGTCGGTGGTAATGCCGCGAACGATGAGGCCAGCATGTCCGACATTTCTTTTTCGTCACGGTCCTACCTGTCTGCCCTTGGCGCCTACGGCTTCGAGCGGCAGGAACCTGTCATCCTCGCGGCACTCGTGAGCGGCGACCCCATCCTGCTGATCGGCCGCAGCGGCACGGGCAAGACTTTCCTGCTCAATACCATCAGTGAAGCGCTCGCGCTCGAACACCGCCATTACAACGCGAGCCTCATCGCCTTCGACGACCTGGTTGGCTTTCCCTATCCGGACGAGGCCAAAGCCTCTGTCCGCTTCCTCGAAACGCCGGCCACCGTGTGGGGCGCTCAGTCAGTGCTGATTGACGAGATCAACCGCTGCAAGCCGGAGCACCAGAACCGCCTGTTCTCGCTGGTGCACGAGCGCAAGATCCAGGGCATCGCCCTCGCGAGCCTGCGCTATCGCTGGGCGGCGATGAACCCATGCACGACCGACCAGTCGGTGGCCGAGGAATATCTCGGCGCCGAACCGCTCGACCCGGCACTGGCCGATCGTTTCGCAGTCGTCCTCGACATCGGCGACTGGGACACCCTCAGCGCCGCCGATCAACAGTTCGTGGCGAACCCCGCCGGCGAAGGCCGGGTGGCCGACGATCGCGGACGGCTGAAGGCGGACCTGGCAGTGTGGCGGCAGTCGTTCGAGGAGCGGGTGGACCACTGTCCCGCGCCGATTGTCGATTACGTGTGCGCCCTCGTGACCGCGCTGCGATCCGGCGGCATCCGCCTGTCGCCGCGTCGCGCGCGGCTGGTCACGCGCACGCTTTTGGCCACGTCCATCGTCGAGGGCCTGACGGCCGATACGCTCGGCGTTCGCAGGACCGACGCGCTCTTCCGCGCCGCGGTCGACGCCAGCCTCCCACAGCGCGCGTGGGGCGCAGCAGCGGACGCCGACAAGGTGGCCGCCGCGCATCGGCTGGCCTGGGACGCCGCCATGCTGCGGGGCGCCGATCGCTGGGTCCACTTGTTTCATCTCGAACCCACGCTCGACGGCAAGGCCAGCCTTTTACTCGAGCACTGTCCCGATCCCGATACCGGCACGCTGGCCGTGGAGCAACTGCTGGCCAACGAACCAACAGAGCGCGCCGCGGCGTTTGCCCTGGCCGCCTATGCCGCCGCCGTGTCGGGCCGCCTCCCCATCGGTGCCGAGGGCGTGAACGATCTTGGGCGCTTCGCGCAGCCGCTGCTAACCGTGGACGGCGAGGTCAGCTGGCACGAGCGGCTTGGGACGCCGGCCAGCACGCACCCGGAGTTGGCGACCTACGCGCCGGTACTCGGCCGCCTCGGGACCGCGCGGCGCGAGCGCGCTCAGCTGCTGTTCTACTTCTGCATCGTCAACAAGATCGTCGTCGCGCGGCCGCGCGAGTTCGAGCAGGAGTTTCACCGCTGCGTCCAGGTGTTCGCCACGGGGGCGGCATGAACATGGTCATCATCGCCTCGCCGAGCGAGACCGGCTGGAGGGCTGGATGGCGGGCCAACGACCTCGAGCGGTTGGCCAACAGCGGCAGCCCGAATAGCCGCCAGCGAACCAGCCGTCTTTTCACCACCGTGCTGGGACACGACCAAGGGGCGGTGAGATGTCCGCGCGTGCTGCGCGTGGGCCTGGACTTCGGAAGGCGCAATCCGCTCAGCGTCGTGCTCGAGCTGCTGAAGCAGTGCGGTTTCGCCGACGAGCACGAGGCCCGCGCCGCCATCGCGTTGCCAATCGAGGCGTGCCTGTGCCGGATTGATCTAATACCGCAACGCGTGCCCATCGAGACGCTATCGCCCGCTGATGCGCTCTACCAAACGCTGATCTTGGGCCTCAGCACGCCGTGGCTGTACGACCCGGCCCGGCCCGTGCTGTGGACCCGTGCAAGCCTGACGCGTCAACTGGAGTTGTTCGACGGACGGGAGTTCTACGCATGACAGCCAGTGAATTTCATGCCATTTGCCGGGAACTGATCGACGACAACCCGCTGGCGATCCGCGCGGTGCTCAAGATCCTGGAGACCGAGTTCACCGACACGGTGCCGACGCTGGCCGTGACTTGCGACCAACGGCCGCGGCTGCTCGTGAACCTGGCGTTCATCGGCGAGCACTGCCGCACCGAGTCGGAGGTGAAGGCGGTGATCTGCCACGAGTTCCTGCATGTGCTGCTGCGGCACACCGAGCGCACCACCCAGCTCACGCCCCCGGAGCACCTGGCACTGGATGCGGTGATCAACGCGATCATTCATCGCAGTCTCGGCCCCGAGTACAGCGCGATGATGAGCGGCTACTACGCGAAGGCGACGGGCGTGGACCGGTTGCTGCGGCCGCCGACCGCAGGGGAGCGGCGGTTGATCGCGCAATACGGCTGGAGTGGCCCCGAGCGCCGGCTGTTTTCGGCATGGGGCGCTCTCTACGACGGCCGTCTGGTCGCCGACGACATCCGCGACTTCGCCCGCGACCACCTCGGGCGCACTGCCCAGACGGTCGTCCTGCTGGGCAACCATGACGCCCTTGATGCCGCAGGTCGCGACGAAGGCGAAGGGGCTGCCGCGCTGGCCGATGCGCTCGACTCCGCGCTCAAGGCCATGAACGGGTCGGGCGTCTTCCGCAGCCCTCGCGGTCGCGGCGTCGGGGCGAATGCCTATCGCAACGAGGTGCGGGCGGCAGACCGGGCCGTCGAGCAGTGGTGCCGTGAGGCGTATGCGGTGCTGCGGCGTCACCTGCTGCCAGACCGGGCGTCGGCGGCCACTGAACGTGCGGCCACCAGTTGTGTGCTGCCGGTGCTGTCGCCCGGCGATCGACGGGCGGTGTTGCGGTCGCTATGGAGCGCGTTTCTGCCGGAGGCGCACTGGGACACGACGCAGCCCGTCCGCGCCGGTTCGGCCCACGTCTACCTGGATGTCAGCGGCTCGATGGCCGCGGAGATGCCGCTGATCGTCGCGCTGCTCGGGCGGCTCACGCCGTACATCCGGCGGCCGTTCTGGGCGTTCAGCAACGTCGTGGCGCCGGCCCGCATCGAGCAGGGGCGCCTGGTGGCCGACACCACGGGCGGTACCAGCCTCGGCTGCGTGCTCGACCACGTGGCGCGCACCCGGCCGCGCGCCGCCATCATCGTCACGGACGGTTACATCGAGCACATCAAGGCGTCGCAAATGGCGGCCGCAGGCGGCACCCGTCTGCACGCGATTGTCACCAGGGATGGCAACGCGGCGTTGCTGCAGCGCGCCGGGCTTCCCTATACCCAGCTGTCGAGGTTGCCATCATGATCCGCATGAGCGAAGTGGTTCTGCCGGGACACCCGGACAAGTTTTGCGACCAGGTGGCTGACGCCATCGTGGCCGAGTGCTACCAGGCCGACGCGCGCGCCTACTGCCAGGTAGAGATGAGCACCTGGTGTGACCAGGTCTTTCTCACCGGCGGCATCGTCACGCGACAGCCCCTGGCGCGCGACCTGGCCGAGATTGTCCGCGCCACCGGACGCGGCATCGGCTATCTGACCCCTAACGCCATCGAGGCCGACCGCTACCAGGTGCGCGACACCGTGTGCCAGCGGCGCGAGGACCCGCGCACGTGGACCGACCACGTCAATGATCAGTGCATCTCGGTCGGCTGGGCCGGCTATGACGCGAAGGTGGCGTGGTTGCCGCCCGAGCATTACCTCGCGCACACGCTCGGCGCGGCACTCGCGCAGAGTTGCCGGGACGGCCGGCTCGCGGGCCAGGGGCCGGACGGCAAGCTGTTGGTGCGTGTGCGCGAGGGCACGGACCAGTGGCAGGTGGAACAGATTCTCGTTACGCTGCAGCAGTTGCCGGAGGTGTCCCTCCTGGAACTGACGGCGCGCATCGTGGACGATGTGCGGGACGTCTACGCGCACCTCCAAACGCGCGACCCGCGATGGGCGGCGCGGTTCGACGACCTCGAGCTGCTCATCAACCCCAACGGGCCTCTGCTGGACGGTGGCAGCACTGGCGACAACGGGCAGACCGGCCGCAAGCTGGTGGCGGACTACTACGGACCGCGGGTGGCCATCGGCGGCGGGGCGCTGTCGGGCAAGGACCTGAGCCACATCGACCGCGTGGGCGCGTATGCTGCGAGACACGCGGCGCTGCGGGCCGTGCGGACCGGCGCGCGCGAGTGCCGGGTGGTGGTGGCGTATGCGCCCAATCGCGACGCGCCGCTGGACGTGGTGTACGAGATGAATCGCCGCACGGAGCAGTTGCCCCCCAGCTGGTTCGCTCACTCAGCGGTGCGCGAGCGCTATTGCGGTGGCGCCTACGTCGCCGCGCTCGGCGCCGGCGCGCACTTCATCGATGCGTCATTGCCATGGAACTAGTCCGCGCGGAAACTGATGGAGCTGAGGGTTTAAAACGAATGACTCCCCCTGTGTGGTCGGAACCCGACCACCCTGACGATCAGGAATACCTGCGCGTGCGGCAGAAGTATCGCCGGATTGTCCGAGGTCCGCGCGCTTCAGATGCACCACGTTGGGGATGGCATCCGCTTCGCTCCGATCGAACTCCCGACAGGGATTGAAACTGCTGCCGAAGGAAAACGTGGAGTGATATTCTTAAATAAAATACGGAATTTTTTTCTCATAATTCGTTCGATGCGCACCCGCCTCCGCCTTATCAGCCTGGCCGTGTCGCTTCCACCCGGCCCAACCCATCCGGGAGCGGACTCGGGACCGACCAGGTTTGAAATCGCCGCGTGGTTCGCGGATATCTGGCAGATTGACAGCGCGACGCAGAGCTTTTCCGCAAGTCTCGTGCTCGTGATCCGCTGACACGACCCCGCCCTCACTCCTGCCGGTCCTGGGGTGAAAACCTATCCCATCGGGCAGGTTTGGCATCCACAGTGGCTCATTATCAACGAGGGGGCCGCAATGAGGCGCACCTTCCAGGAGACCGTAAATGTCACGCCGAACGGCGATGTCATTTACCGCCAGCGGCTCATCGGCTCATTCCAGCAACCACTGAACCTGCGGCGCTTCCCGTTCGACCATGCGCGGTTGTTCATGGAAAGTGCGGTGGTCGTGATGACTTCCACGAGGGAGAGGCAGACCAAGATGGGGGCCAGAAGAATGAGCGAGTCCAGAAGGGTGAGGTAGGGCAGCTTGGGGACTTCATTCCCAATGGCGAAGCGGTAGGCGATGAGCGTGAGAACGGAAGTCACGGCCACGCTGATCTGTGAGGCTCCCATGGTGGGGTCGATCCAGAAGACCGCCCACGACATGAAGACGATGAGCAGCAGAGGCAGAATAACCTTGAGAAGGTAATGCTGCGGCCTCCGCGAGGCGGCAGCATCGAAACCGCTCGTGCCGTCGATCATTATTCGCGGTGGGCATTCCCGCTGACGTTTGTGCTGTTAGGGGCGACGTGCATTTTCTGGTGAGGAGACAAATCCTGCTCAGAATTTTTGTCCATGAACTGCAACAACCAGCCGTCCGCCATGCGCCGCTATTCCTTTGTGCATTGGCTCGAGGCGCTTGCGTTTCATCGGCCACCGACGGGCCGGTGATACGCGCGAAGGTCAGAAGCGATCTGGATACGCAATCGATGCATTCACTCTCGTGGCAATTACGCGATTCTACGTATTTATTTAATGTCCAACTGTCGGCGACGGGATGACGGTTTCTAAAAGAGGACACATGAGGGAAAGTGGCCTAATTCGGCTGGATGAGGGTAACGAAGCGCCGCCAGCCGCCGGGGACGATCGCGCTCGACCGACTACTGTCTGAGGTGGTTGAGTTGCCAACGATGTGGCGTCCCCGACGGGATTCGAACCCGTGTTTTAGCCTTGAAAGGGCCACGTCCTGGGCCTCTGGACGACGGGGACGCACTGGCGGAACGCTCGATCATAGCACGGCCTCATCACTCACCTGCCCGAGCCTCGGGACATCGAGCTCGTCAGCGGCGTCCTGGACGACTTTGGTGTCGAGGCCGCTACATCTTCGGCTTGTCGTTCTTCAGCTCGACGATCACCACCTCGATCGGCTCCTTGCCGCGGTTCATGTCGCCGTGTTGCGTGCCGGCCGGATCGGCATCGAGCCAGTAGGCCTTGCCGGTTTCCCACTTGTAGGTGTCGGTGACCACGCCCTTGGCATCGACGACATCCAGGTTGCCGCCCCTCAGCACCACGGCCGCCCGGCCGTGGTCATGACGATGCAACGCCAGCGGCTGGTTCGGCATGACTATCGACTTCCACACCTTGAGCTCGCTGTTCTCGAACTGTGGCTCGCGCCGGCTCGTGCCGGTCTGCTGCCCCACTGCCACTCCAGCGGCGAACACCGCGCCAATCACCGTGACACTTGCCATCACCTTGAGCTTCATCTGTCGTCTCCTTCTGCGGAGGGGTCAGACCCCTCGGGAATTTCTGCTCGGGGTCAGACCTTTTCGCTTGCGGGGGTCAGAACCCTAACAGGTTTGTAGCGTTGCGGCCGTAAATGCCTTCGCGCTCGGCCGGCGACACCGGCAAACTTGACTACCAACTCGATCTTGTTCACATCGAAGTTCACCGTGTCGTAATAGAACTGCTTCAAATACGTGCTCGGCGCGCGGCTGATGTTCATGCGGCACTCGTCAAAGGCCTCGTAGCCGCGATCGAACCGTTCCGCCAGTCGCCGCACCACCCCGCCCAGATGGCACAGCACCCACTTGATCTTCGGGTAGCCAATACTATTCCATCGCCTCACGCCCAGCGGATGCGCCAAGGTGATATCGCTGAGCGCGCCGAGGTCGTTGGCCTTGTTCCACAGGAGCTCATAGACCGCGTCGGCCGATGGCGCTGCTCGTGAGGTCGGCACGCAGCTGGTTAAAGACCATCGCCGCCGACGCCAGCACCACGGCCAGCGGTCCCACGGCCCGACGCCACCTGCCCGTTCCTGCACACCTGCTAAGCTGCTTACGATGCGGCCCTTCGTCATGGCACCTCCGACCGCCGTCACCAGACGTCCCCGGAATCGCCGCGCCATCGAAAGCGCCCCAGCGGTGCCGGTGGCGCCGCAACGGGATTGGTCGAACCTCGACCCTAACGACCTGGCGTCGCCGGCCCTCTACATCAACCGTGAGCTGAGCTGGTTGGCCTTCAACCAACGCGTGCTCGCGCAGGCGCAGGACACCTCGCACCCGCTCCTCGAACGCGTCAAGTTCCTCGCCATCTCGGGCACCAACCTCGACGAGTTCTTCATGGTGCGAGTGGCCACCATCCTGAAGAAGTTCCGCGCCGGCATTGAAGAAGTGTCGATCGACGGCATGACGACGGAGGTCGAACTGGCGACGATTCGCAGCCGGGCACTGGCGCAAATTGACGCGCAGATCGCGTGCTGGTCGCAGTCACTTCGCCCGCTGCTCGCCGCTGAAGGCATTCACTTTCTCGAGCCCCAGGACTACACGCCGGCGATCGATGCCTGGCTGGCGCAATACTTCAGGGACCACATCTTTCCGGTCCTGACGCCGCTCGCCTTCGATCCCGGCCATCCCTTCCCCTACATCTCGAACCTCAGCATGAATCTTGCGGTCCGCGTCCGGCATTCCGGCCGCACCAAGTTCGCGCGCGTCAAGGTGCCGGGCATGCTGTCGCGCTTCATTGCCTTGCCCGAACACCTGTCGCCCCTCGGCGGGATGGCACACGTGTTTCTCGAGGACGTGATCCGGCGCAACATTCAGACCCTGTTCCCCGGCACACAGGTGGAAGGCACCCACCTCTTCCGGATCATCCGCGACACCGACATGGTGATCCAGGAGGACGAGGCGGACGACCTGCTCGAAACCGTCGACCGCGGCCTCAAACAGTTGCGCCATGGCGCGCTGTCGCTGCTGCACGTCGAGGCCGACATGCCGAAGCGCGTGCTCAGCATCCTGATCGAGAACTTCGAAGTCGGCGACGATGTCGTCGCGCGCGCCACCGACCGGCTCGGTTTTGGCGACTGGCACGCGCTCACCAAGTTTCACCGTCCGGCGCTGAAGTACCCGGCGCTCGTACCACGCACGTTATGGGCACCCGACGAAACCGATAAGGTGTTCGAGCAGATCGCCGACCAGGACTTCCTGCTGCATCACCCGTTTGATTCGTTCACCTCGGTGGAAACGTTCCTGCGCACGGCCGTGCAGGACCCCCAGGTCATCGCGATCAAGATCACGCTGTATCGCATCGGCGCCAACTCGCCGCTGGTCGACTTGCTGATCGAGGCGGCCGACCAGGGCAAGCAAGTCGCGGTCCTGGTCGAACTCAAGGCGCGGTTCGACGAGCGCAATAACATTGCGTGGGCTCACCGCCTCGAATCAGCCGGCATCCACGTCGTTTATGGCCTGATGAACCTCAAGGTGCACTGCAAGCTGTGCCTGGTGGTGCGCCAGGAGGCCGACAGCATTCGCCGCTACGCGCACGTCGCGACCGGCAACTACAACCGCGTGACCTCGCAGGTCTACACCGACTTCGGCCTGTTCACCGCCGACGAGAGCATCCTGGACGATGTGACCGAGGTATTCAATTCGCTGACGGGCTATTCCAACAAGCGCTCGTACAACGCCCTGCTGGTGGCGCCAGTGGGACTGCGCCAGGGCTTTCGCGCCCTGGTCGAGCGCGAGGTCGAGCATGCCAAGGCGGGGCGGCCGGCACGGATGATTGTCAAGAACAACGCGGTCGCCGACCAGGGGATAATCAAGATGCTGTTCCGCGCGTCCCAGGCCGGCGTGTCCATTGACATGATCGTGCGCGGCGTGTGCTGCCTGCGTCCCGGCATTCCTGGCATCAGCGAGAACATCCGTGTGCGGTCGGTCGTCGGCCAGTTTCTCGAGCACTCGCGCATCTACTATTTCGAGAACGGCGGGATGCCCGAGGTCTTCATCGGCAGCGCCGACCTGATGGAACGCAACCTGGATCGGCGCGTCGAGGTGCTGTGCCCAGTGACGGATCCCGGGCTGAAGCAAACCATCCGTGACGGCGTGCTCGAAGTGTTGCTGAGCGACACCGACCGGGCATGGACACTCGACACCGACGGCGCCTACCTCCGGGCAAGCCCGCCGGAGGGCGTGCCGCCCTTAAATTCACAGCGTTTTTTGCTCGGCTGGTACGCCGCCCAGCACGAAGGCTAACCCGTGCTCTTGACCCGCTTGATCGACCGAGCAAGTGCGGTACGTTATCCGGTGTGAATGTTCAGCAGAACCGGTGGTCCCCAAGCGACGGGTGGACCGGCCCAGAGGCCGATCCGAACGCCCAGTTGCTGCTCAAGCCGTTCTCACCTGACTCGCTGCTGACGGCGGTGGCAGCCGTGGTGCACTCCCGCTTCTGTGTCGTCGTGCATCGTTTTGATCGGACCCGCCGACGCGTTACCCGATTTGCAGGGGCGTCTCAATTCGGCTGCCACCGTCCAGACCTTCACCGACAGCGAAGCGCTCGAGGCGCTCGACCACATCATCCGCACCAGGCCGGCGATGGTGGCCATGCCGGGCGAGTTCTCGGCAACCTCGCGCGGCACCGCCCTCATCAATCGCATCAAGGACGACCCGTCACTGGCCGCGTGTGAAGTGCTCGTACTGGGGCGCGATAGCGAGCTGAGCCGCGTGGCGGTCAAGCGCTAGACCGGCGGCGCGCAGCCGCAGCCGCGAGGGTGTTGAGGTGGCGATCGACGGCAACCCGGCCGCCCTGATTGACCTGTCGATAGTCGGCGCGCAGGTGGTGTCGCCGACCGTGCTGAAGCCGAATCAACGCGTCCGGGTGATCATGGACGATGGCAAGACGGCCATCCGCTGCAGTGGCGCGGTGGCTTGGGCGGCGTTTGAAATGCCGAAGGGTCTGCCCACACGCTACCGCGCGGGCATCGACTGGGGCATGGTGGCAGAGGCGTCAGCCATCGAAGCGTTTGCCGACAAGCACAAGAGAGCCTAGTTCTTCCTGGGCAGCCAGTCGGCGACAACGCTGCCAACGCGGATGATGGTTTCCAGCCGGTCCGAGCCGGTCGAGATCAACCCGACCGGCACGCCACTCACCTCTTCCAGCCGCCTGATGTAGCGCTGCGCTTCGGCCGGCAATTGCGCGTAGTCGCGCGCACCCTTGGTGGGCGTCGTCCACCCCGGCCACGACTCGTAGATCGGCGTGAGCGTACCGGCGGTGTTGAGGTCCGACGGGAACTCGGTGACCGTGCGGTCGCCAATCTTGTAACCAGTACAGATCTCGATCGTCTCGATGCCATCCAGCACGTCGAGCTTGGTCAGGGCGATGCTGTCGATGCCATTGACGCGCACGGCATAGCGCACCGCGACGGCATCGTACCAACCGCAGCGCCGCGGGCGGCCGGTCGACGCGCCATACTCCATGCCGGTCTCGCGCAGCCGGTTGCCCATCTCGCCATCAAGCTCGGTCGGGAATGGCCCCTCGCCGACGCGCGTGAGATACGCCTTGGCCACGCCGAGCACGCCGTGAATTGCCTTGGGCGGAATCCCGAGCCCGGTGCAGGCGCCGCCGATGGTGGCGTTCGACGAGGTGACGTAGGGAT
>SXGQ01592457.1_pt1 | contig 36491 bp, 50 predicted proteins | sample 3178371 | NCBI WGS metagenome assembly SXGQ01 (sample SAMN11356859, study PRJNA531348) | freshwater metagenome | isolation source: freshwater sample F1-20 | place: China: Fuxian Lake, Yuxi | collected 2017-12-25 | reverse complement strand
CAGACTACATAGGCCCTACTGCTACAGGTTTTAACGTCACAACATCAGGGACAGCAGTAAATTCAAGCGGCGCCACCTATATCTACATCGCCATCCGTCGCGGCCCGATGAAAACACCGACGAGTGGTACGAGTGTGTTTACGCCTTCCGTGCGAGCATCTGGGACTGGCGCAGCGTTTAACTTAACTGGCACTGGATTTCCCCCTGATTTATTAATAAGCACAGAACGCACTAATGTCTCTGGATTGTTAGAAAAGGGATTTCACGATCGTCTGCGAGGTAATGTGATTCTTCGGTCGAATACAACAGCGGCAGAAGCTACAGATACTCCGGGAGTTACTGCATACGGTCAGGACGGGTTTAGTTTCGGAGCGGATGGTAGTTACGCTACAGTTAATTTTTCTGGCGCGAGTTATGTTTATTGGACTTTCCGTCGCGCTCCCGGTTTCTTTGATGTGGTGTGCTATACGGGAACTGGATCAGTCTTGACGCTCAATCACAACTTGGGGGTGGCTCCTGAAATGATGATTGTGAAGTCAAGATCAAGCGCAACCTTTGGATGGTTTGTTTATCACTCCGCAGTTGGGAACACTAAGTATTCTCGCTTAGATACAACAGCCATCCCTGTAACAGATAGCGGTCTTTGGAATAATATAACGCCGTCTAGCACAACATTTACTATTGGAACAAGCGCAGCCGTAAATGCTTCTTCGCAGACAGAGGTTGTATATCTTTTTTCTTCTCTTTCCGGCGTATCCAAAGTAGGAAGTTACACAGGCAACGGAAGTAGTCAAACGATCAATTGCGGATTTGCAGCGGGGGCTAGGTTCATTCTTATCAAGAGGACTGACAGCACAGGTAATTGGGTAACTTTTGACACGGCGCGTGGCATCGTTTCTGGGAATGATCCTGCGCTGTATCTGAATTCAACAGCGGCAGAAGTTACCGGGATTGATGCAATCGACCCGGATAACTCTGGCTTTATAGTGAATCAGGAGACGACATTTAATCTGAATGTCAATGCTGCAACATATATCTATTTGTCAATAAGTTGATTATGAAAAGCGGCATTTACCATATCAAAAATCTAGAAACCGGAATGGTGTATTTCGGACGCACTATCGATTGGCCTGCCAGAAAACGCAGGCATTTATCCGATCTCCGTGCTAATCGCCACAAGAATCCTCGACTTCAGCATTCTTGGAATGCAAGAGCCGAGGGTACGTTTGAGTTTTTATTGATATGGCCTTGCAAAGAAGATGATTTGGAAGAAGTCGAGTCTCTTGTATTGTCAGAGTGCTTTGATACAGGACGGCTATATAACGCCCACAAGAATTCTGTTGGTGGCTTTTTAGGCCAAAAACATTCAGAGGAAACAAGGCGTAAATGGTCTGACGTACGCAAGGGCAAGACAATGTCGGAAGCGGCAAAACTCAGGCAGATAGCAAGCCGAAAAAATAGCGAGGCGTGGAAGGCGCATCAGGCGCGGATGCAAACAGAAGAAGCCAAACGAATACGGACAGAAAAAGCGTCAAAGCCTGAAGTGCGTGCAAGGGCTGTGGCTACGCGAAAAGCAAACGGCCATCCAGACGTTCTCGCTATTGCACGGCAAAGACAAATTGAGGTAGCTCGGCAAAACCTTTTTTCGGCGCTTGACTGGGCTGTAGCAAATCAAGCAACCAGAGATCAGGCTTTGACTAGGTTTGGCAGTTCGTGGGGTTCGCTCAAAAAATTCCAACCTGAATGGGAAGCCATGAACGGATCGCTTAACATTCCAAAGCGCGCATCCGGCACACGTTGGCATGAAAGGAAGAAGTAATCATGGAACTAAGAATCAGAGACACAGGGCAAGTAATGACCGAATCAGAGTTCAGGTCATTGCATCCGAACACTAGTTTTCCTCCGCAGCTAACGGTAGAGCTACTGGATAGTTTTGGTGCTGATCCGGTGCTTAACGGCCCACAAGCTCAACCTACACGCTATCAGGTGGCTTTTAGAGATGGTGTTGAAGAAATCAACGGGCAATGGTTTACCAAGTTCTCAGTAGCGGATATGGACGCTGACGCTATTGCTGCGTTAGACGCTCGCCAAGCGGATTCTGTACGAGCAGATCGTAATCGCAGACTAACTGCATCAGACTGGACACAAGTTGATGACGCGCCAGTTGATCAGACAGCCTGGGCGGCTTACCGCCAGGCGCTGCGCGACGTGCCTACACAGACAGGCTTTCCTTGGGATGTAACTTGGCCAACGGAACCGTAATGGACCCGAAATTACAAAAATACTACGAAGAGCGGTTTGCCATGATGGCAACGCCAGGCTGGGCAGATTTACTAGAAGATATTGACGAAATAATAACTTCACTGCAAAACATTTCTGTGATAGAAACAGAAAAAGATTTACAATTTAAGAAGGGCGAGCTTTCCATCCTAATGTGGCTGAAAAACCTGAAATCGGTCAGCGAACGTGCTTATGAGGATTTGAATGCGCCGAATGTATGAGTTTCTCTGCGAAAGCGGAGCGAGAATTGAACGACTTGCTGCTTTTGAAGATCAAGTCGTTTGTTGTAAGTGCGGCAAGTCAGCCCGCCGCACGATATCTGTTCCGAACTTCAAGCTTGAGGGGTGGTCTGGTCATTTTCCCACTGCGCATCAGCAGTTTGACCGGAAACATCGCGAAAAGTTAGAATCGGAGCGTAAAGCGAACGGATAAACCCTTGCGGCCCCGTTCATGTTTAATCCTGGGAACCAAAAGCTGGCAGGAAAAGGAAACCTAACATGTTGATTGACAAAGAACCCGAGATGCCTAGCGAGTTGGAGGCAGAGGAAGCAAAACTACCTGACGCAGTTGCCGAGTCTAAGCCGGAATTACCGGATCGGTATCGAAATAAGTCGCTTGAGGACATCGTCAAGATGCACCAAGAGGCCGAAAAAGTTATCGGAAGACAGGCGCAAGAAGTCGGGGAAGTGCGGAAACTGGCAGACGAACTCATTAAGCAGAATCTTGGCGCGCGGCAAGCAACTGTTGAAAAGGAAGAGCCGGAAGTAGATTTCTTCGAAGATCCGAAGACGGCAATTCATAAGACGATCGAAACACATCCTGACGTGCTGGCCGCCCGCGAGGCGACTGCACAGTTCAAGTTGTTACAGACGAAACAAAAGCTGGCGCAAAGCCATCCTGATTTTGAGCAAGTCGTTCGGAATGAGGATTTTGTGAACTGGGTTAAGTCGTCCCCAGTGCGCATTGGGTTGTACGCAAAAGCTGATGGTCAGGCTGATTTCGATTCGGCGAATGAATTGTTGTCCACCTACAAAGAGTTGCGCGGTATTCGTACGAAGCAGGTCGAGCAGCAGGCAACTGCCGCACGCCAGCAGACGATGAAGGCAGCGCAAGTCGACACAGGTGGCACCGGGGAGAGTTCGAAGCGAGTTTACCGACGTGCTGACCTTATTCGGCTGAAAATGACCGACCCAGCCCGATACGACGCGCTGTCTGATGAAATCATGGCGGCCTACGCGGAGGGACGGGTCAAATAAACTTTTGACCTTAAGGAGTTAGACATGGCAACCGCATTTAGCCCAGCAAATAGCGTCACTACAACGACAGCAGCAACCTTCATTCCAGAGATTTGGAGTGATGAAATTGTTGCCGCCTACAAGAAGAACCTCGTTCTGGCCAACCTGGTCATGAAGATGAACTTCCGTGGCAAGAAGGGTGACACCGTCCACATCCCGGCACCGACCCGTGGCTCGGCATCGGCCAAGACTGCGACCAACGCAGTTACGCTGATCGCTGCAACTGAGTCCGAAGTCCAAGTGTCGATCAACAAGCACTATGAGTACAGCCGCCTGATCGAAGACATCGTCGAAGCCCAAGCGCTGAACAGCCTGCGTCAGTTTTACACTTCGGACGCTGGTTACGCTTTGGCTCGCCAAGTAGACACCGATCTGGTACAACTCGGCCGTGCCTTCAACGGCGCAACCGTTGGCACTGACGACTATGCCACTTCGGCAGCAACCACCAAGGCCTACATTGGTTCGGATGGTACTACTGCGTACAACAGCTCGACTTCGAACGCAGCAGCACTGACCGACGCTGCCATCCGTCGCACGATTCAGCGTCTGGATGACAACGACACCCCGATGGATGGTCGTTTCTTCATCATCCCACCTTCATCGCGCAACACCTTGATGGGTCTGGCACGTTACACTGAACAAGCCTTTGTGGGTGACGGCAACGCCATCCGCAACGGTGAGATCGGTAACCTGTACGGTATCCCAGTGTTCGTCACTTCCAACGCTGACTACGGCGCTGGTAGCTCGGGCGCTGACCGTATCTGCCTGATGGGCCACCGCGATTCGATGGTTCTGGTTGAGCAAATGGCAGTCCGCTCGCAGACTCAGTACAAGCAGGAATACCTCGGTACCCTGTTTACTGCTGACACTCTGTACGGCGTCAAGGCGATCCGTACTGCGGCTACCGTCGGCGCAGCCACTTCGTCGTCGGCATTTGCTCTGGCTGTTCCGGCCTAATTGAGCACCCCGGCCTTCGGGCCGGGGCTTAACCTTTTAGGAGAACATCATGGCAAACGCAACTTCCGTAACAGTCCGCGCTGGCACTGACCAGTTTCGCGGTCTGTATTCCAACACTTGGCTCGTTCGTGCCACGTTAAACGCCGACAGTCTTGTCGACGGCGCTGGCGATACGGACACCGTGGCCGTCCCAGGCGTTGCTTTGGGCGACATGGTTCTGAGCGCTTCATTGGCAGTTGATGTAGCTGGACTAATTGTCGAGGCATACGTTAGCGCAGCCGACACTGTTAGCATCCGTTTCCAAAACGAAACTGGCGGCACCGTCGACTTGGCTTCGGCCACGTTGCGTCTGGTTGTCGTTCGTTCAATCGCGTAACACCCAGGGGCTTCGGCCCCTGGTTCCTTTCTGGAGGCAACATGGCCGCAACATTCCGCTGTTTGGCTAGCGGGCAAACTGTTACGTTTACGCTCCAGCACGACATTGACAGTATGAAAGGCCACGCTGGCTACGTTCGAGTTGATGATGACGTGCCGGTCGAGGATCTATCCCACCACGTAGTCATGCGGCCGCCAGAAACATTCCGGCGTCCGGGACGACCAAGGAAGATGGAAAATGTCTGATATTGACCCAAGAGAATTCGGCAAGCTAGAGGCGCAAGTCGAAGCCTTACAGAAAGAAGTCCACGCGCTGCGCGACGACGTCAAGCAGCTGCTGGAAATGGCCAACAAATCCAAAGGTGGGTTTTGGGTTGGCATGTCAATCGCGTCGGCGCTTGGCGGCGTGATTACGTTTGTTGCGGATAGGTTATTCAAATGAAAAATGGGTTATTTGGGAAGACGTGTCCAATCGCCACGCAAGATGTGCATGTCAACCTAAAAAATCGTAACCATGCTTTTAAAGAGTATGGGTACGGCCCGCCTAACCCAGACGAACCAAACCAATATTTTTGGCTAAAAAAAGCCAAGATGTACAACGCGCCAACTGACGCGGTAAAAAGTCTTCGGTGCGGTAATTGCGCCGCCTTTATCCAAACGCCAGCAATGATGGAATGCATTACCAGCGGGCTTGAGAAAGATGAAGGCGAAGATGAATTGTCTTACGATAAACAATTTGTAGCAGCTGCTGATTTAGGCTACTGCGATTTGTTTCAGTTTACCTGCGCGTCCAACAGGACATGCGACGCGTGGAAATCCGGCGGTCCTATCACTAAGGAGTGATTATGAAAAAGGCAACTGGGCAGAAAAAAGTAAGTAAAGTAATGCGCGAATACAAGTCGGGCACGCTGCATTCTGGCAAAGGCGGCCCTGTAGTAACTAGCCGCAAACAGGCTGTTGCCATCGCATTGTCGGAAGCAGGTATGGCCAAGAAAAAGGCCAAAAAATGAAGAAACCTGTCTGGGACGAGAAACGTCCTAAAAGTTTAGGCCCGTCCAAGCCGTTATCGCCGGCTAAAAAGACGGCGGCTAAACGGATGGCAAAGGCGGCCGGACGGCCCTACCCGAACTTAATTGACAACATGAGGGCAGCGAGGAAAAAATGAAGACTCCAGCCTGGCAGCGGAAAGCCGGTCAAAACCCAACGGGCGGCTTGAACGCCAAAGGCCGCGCGTCTTATAATGCAGAAACAGGGGGAACCCTGAAAGCGCCGGTAAAGTCCGGCGACAATCCAAGACGAGCTTCTTTTCTCGCGAGGATGGGCAACATGCCCGGCCCAGAGCGTAAAGACGGTAAGCCGACCCGGCTGCTGTTGTCGCTTCAAGCCTGGGGCGCCGCATCCAAAGCCGACGCAAAGGCAAAAGCCCAAGCTATTTCCGCAAGGAATAAGGCGAAAAAGAAATGACTTATCTTGAGATTATTAACGAAGTGCTCGCGCGGCTGCGCGAATCTTCCGTTCAGACCTCGACGCAGACGACATACTCTGCGCTTATCGGCCGTCTTGTCAACGACGCTAAACGTCAAGTTGAAGATGCGCATTCATGGAACGTCTTAGCGCAAACTATTACGGTCACGACGGCTTCTGGCACGTACGAGTACAGCATGACGGGGGCGGGGCAAAAGTTTCGCGTGGAAGACGCGTTAAATGTTACGTCTAACGTGACTATGCGTAACATCTCCAACGCGCAAATGCAGCGCTATCAGAATTTTTCTACGCCAGGCTCTAGTTCACCAACTGAGTTTGCTTTCGATGGCGTGGATGCGTCAGGTGACACTAAGGTCACGCTATACCCACGGCCAGACGGCGTGTACAGCTTGAAGTTTTTTACGTTTGTGCCGCAAGATGATCTAGCGATTGATAGTGATGTCTTACTAGTGCGCCCCGAACTGGTTATCCAGAATGCTTATTCCCGCGCGTTAGTTGAACGTGGTGAGGATGGTGGTTTGAGTTCGTCCGAGGCATTCCAGCTATACCGCTCAATGTTGTCTGATTACATCGCGCTGGAAATCTCGCGCTATCCTGAGTTTCAGGAGTTCGTGCCGACATGAGCCAGCCGATCCTTACCTTCAGCATTTCAGCGCCAGGTTTCTATGGCCTGAATACGCAAGACTCGCCGCTAGATTTAGCGTCGGGTTTTGCGCTGACAGCAGTTAACTGCGTGATCGATCAGTATGGTCGGGTCGGCGCACGTAAAGGCTGGACGAAGGTAAACAGCAGCTCGGGCAACTTAGGCGCTAACGCGGTTGGCGTCATCCATGAGTTGGTGCAAACAGACGGCACGTTGACCGTACTGTTTGCCGGCAACAACAAGATTTTTAAGCTGGGCGCATCTAACGCAGTAACCGAGTTAACTTACGGCGGTGGCGGCACAGCACCAACGATCTCTGCAAGCAATTGGCAGTGCGCATCGTTAAGCGGCATTACGTACTTCTTTCAGACTGGCCATGACCCGTTGATCTACGATCCGGCGGTCAGCACGACTACGTATCGCCGCGTTACTGAAAAGACTGGGTACGTGTCTACAGTGCAGCAAGCCGACATTTGCATCTCGGCGTATGGTCGGCTGTGGACGGCAAGCACCGCATCTAACAAGTCGACAGTGTACTTTTCTGACTTGCTGTCAGGGCATATTTGGAGCACTGGTACGGCGGGCAGTTTAAACGTCAACACTGTGTGGCCAAACGGTCCTGATGAGATTACTGGTTTAGCTGCGCATAACAATTTTTTGTTTATCTTCGGTAAGCGCCAGATTCTGGTGTACCAAGGCGCTAACTCGCCGTCGACAATGACGCTATACGATACCGTTGGTGGTATCGGATGTATCGCGCGCGACTCTATTCAGAACACCAACACAGACGTTGTGTTTTTGTCGAATAGCGGCGTACGCTCTATTGCTAGAACAATTCAAGAAAAGTCTGCGCCGTTTAACGACTTGAGCAAAAACATACGAACTGATTTGATGGATGTAGCATTAGGTGAAGTATCTAGCGCCATTAAAGCAGTTTACTCAGAAGTGAATGCGTTTTATTTAGTGTCGTTCCAAACGTCTGGCCGTGTGTTTGTATTCGACACCCGCGCACCACTGCCAGACGGATCGCTTCGCGCAACGGAGTGGGATCATATCGAACCTACCGCACTGCTGTCTAAACGTGACGGCACGCTGCTGGTAGGCCAAATCGGTTACATCGGGCAGTATGGCGGCTATTTGGATGACACCGCGACGTACCGGTTTTCGTACTATACGAACCACGCTGATTTAGGCGACCAAAACGTCACGTCAATTCTAAAACGCGTTAGCGTAGTTGTTATTGGTGGGTCGAATCAGTTTTTGACGATTAAGTGGGGTTTTGACTTCAGCGAAAATTATCTATCGCAGAACGTACAAATTCCTTCGCAAAACACGTACGAATACAACATCGCCGAGTACAACATCGCAGAGTATGCAGGCGGCGTAGCGCTGCAAACTTTGCTTACGTCTGCTAGCGGATCGGGCAAGATTGTGCAGACTGGCTACGAAGCAGACGTCAACGGGTATCCGTTATCTATCCAGAAGATTGAAATTCAGGCCAAAAACGGCCGCGTAAGTTAAGGAGTTATCGTGAGCAACTACACCAAATCGACCGACTTTGCGGCTAAAGACTCACTAGCCTCTGGCAACCCTAGCAAGATTGTTAAGGGCACTGAAATCGATACCGAGTTTAACAATATCGCGATTGCGATTGCGACCAAAGCAGATAGTTCAGCGTCGGGGTCGGGTAACGTCACGGGGCCAGGCACTTCTAACGTCGGTGCGATTGCCACATTTTCTAATACCGACGGCACTGGGTTGCTAAATAACTCCGCTGCGACGATTTCATCGGGAACGATTACCGCAACAGGTTTTTCAGGCTCCGGCGCGTCGCTGACAAGTCTTAACGCCAGCAATATTTCCAGCGGTACCTTAAGCGCAAGCCGATTGCCTGGTACAGCCGCAACTACAGACACCGCGCAAACAATTTCAGGCGAGAAGACATTTACCGGCACGATCGGCGTTGGTGCAACTAACCCTGCGCCAGCGTGGAATTTGTACGTTAAAAATGATTCGACTAACCCAGGCGGCGTATTTTTTAACGACAACAGTTCAGGTTACGCGCAGGCGAACGTCGTTGGGTCGGGCATCACGCAGTTAGTGCTGTTTCAAAAATCTAGCACATCATCACCTACCGGTACGTTGACTGATGTTGGTTCAATTACGACTAGCGGTTCCTCTACGTCGTACAACACGTCATCTGACTATCGCTTGAAGACAGATGTCGTGCCGTTAACAAATGCAGTTACTCGGCTAAAGCAGCTGTCGCCGTACCGATTTAAGTGGATTGCTATGCCAAATGCTCCAGCAGTCGACGGCTTCTTGGCGCACGAAGTGTCGCCGGTTGTACCAGAGTCGATTGTCGGTGAGAAAGACGCAGTCAAGCCAGATGGATCGATCAAACCGCAAGCGATTGACCAAGCTAAGTTGGTGCCGTTGTTGGTTGCGGCGCTACAAGAAGCGATCGCGCGCATTGAAGTGCTTGAAGCGCGGTGATGTGTGGCAGATTTTGAGTGCGAAAAATGCGGTTTATGCTGCAAAAAAATTAACTGCATGCATTTAACTGAAAATAATTTGTGCGCTATCTACGATACAAGACCGTTGGTATGTAATGTAGATGAAGGGTACAAAGTGTTTTTTGCTAAGGTGATGAGCCGAAAAGAGTACGACATTATGAATCAAAAAGTCTGCAAAACTTTGCAGCAGGAGAACTAAGATGATACCTGCACTTTTAGCCGCCGGCGCAACTCTTATCGGCAGTTCTATGCAAGCCGATGCTGCTAGAGACGCTGCCAGTACTAGCGCGGACGCTCAACTAGAAGCTGCTCGGATTGCAGCTGAAGAAGCTCGCTTTAGGCCTGTTGGCATAACGACGCGCTTTGGTGGCAGCACGTTTGGTTTTGACGACCAAGGTCGCTTAACAAGCGCAGGGTTTGTTCGATCGCCTTTAATTGAAGATTACCAACGCCGATTAGAGGCGTTGACTGGTCGTCGATTGACTGAGGCTGAAGCGGCAGAGCAACTGTACGCGCCGTTGCGCGGCGCCGGCACGTCGTTGATGAATTTAGGTCAGCAGTATCTAGCTGAGACGCCTGAACAAGTTGCGGAAAAGTACATGGCAGGGCAGATGGATTTGCTTGCGCCGACACGCGAGCGTCAATTGGCCGGACTGCGAACTAATCTGTTTAATACTGGTCGTACCGGTTTGGCTGTTGGTGCAACAAGCGCGCGTCCAGGCGGCGGTGCAGGATTGGGCGCGGCCAGCCCTGAGATGGAAGCGTACTACAACGCGTTAGCGCAACAGGATGCGGAGTTAGCTGCACAAGCGCAACGCCGTGGCCAAGAACAACTGGCGTTTGGTACGAGCTTGTTTAACACCGGCGCTAATTTGTTTGGTGGCTACGAGTCAGGTGTGACAGGCGCGCTGTCACCGTTTACTACCGCACTTGGTGGCGTATCCACGTTAGAAAGCTTGGCTATGCAGCCGCTTGATATTGGCGCGCAACTGGGCGGCCGTTCAGCAACTGCGGGCGCCAATGTCGGCCAGTTCTTATATGGTGGCGGCGTAAATGCAGCACGAACAATGATGCCTGCAAACATGCTAAACCCAACCGCTTCATTTGTTCAAGGGTTGGGCTCTAATCAACGACTCATGGATGCGATAGGCAGTGGGGCGCAGCGTTTGTTTGGCGGATATCAAATTACACCGCAAGACAGATATAACCTTGGTCAGTGGTCATCTAGCCAAGCAGAGTATTTGCAACCAGGGTACATGGGGCCGTAAGTTAATTAATTAGGAGCCGACAATGGCAAGCGAAATTTTAGGCCTTTTTGCCTCACCTGAACTGTACCAACAGAATCAAGACTTGTTGCGTCAACAGCAGGCGCTGCAATACGCGCAACTAGACCCATATGATCGCGCAACGTATGGCGCGAATTTGGCAGGACAGCGTTTTGGTGGTGCATTAGGTAGCGCGCTAGGGGGCACCGACCCACAACTGCGAATTATCAGCGCGCGTCAATCGGTTATGCAGGGCGTAGACCCGTCGAACCCTGAGTCAATCTTGCGCGCGGCGCAGCAGCTCGCTGACGTGGGCGATCAGCAAGGCGCGTTGACGTTGGCGGACTATGCACGCAAGGCAGGTTCGGAATTAGCGCTACAGCAACAGCGTATGCGCGAACGCGACGTTGCGGGGACGCCAAAAGAATTGGTAATCGCGGCTGAAAAAGCTAAGTTGCAAGATCAAATTGCTCAATTAGAAGCAGCCCCCGCGTCGCCAGAGCGCGACCGCGCGTTGAGTATCGCCAAAAATACGTTGGCTAGTTTGACTGCCGCTGCTAAGACCGGTCAAGTGCCAGACGCTATAGAAATTGCAAATGCGCGTGCGGCATTACAAGGCCGCATACGCGCACTTGAAAAACAACCGGAGTCTGAAGAACGTAATAACGAACTTCAAACGGCAAGAGATACTTTGGCAAGTTTGCCCCAAGCTGGCGGTCGCGCAGGACAAGTGCCAGACGCTATAGAAATTGCTCGGGAGCTTGCATTAGAGGCAGGCGAGCCCGGAACAGAGGCCTACAATAAATCATACCGCGATAACCTAAAGAGGCTATCTAGTAAAGACTCTAGTGAGAAGCAACTTGAGTTCTCCCGCATTTTGATTGAAGCAGGGTACACCCCTGGCACGCCAGAATATCAAGCAGAGATGAAACGCTATGCTATGGCGGAAATTACTGGCCGTAGTCAAGGTAAAGGCACGACGGTCACCAATGTACTGCCAGGGCAAGGTAAGGAAGGCGCTAAAGATATTCCAGCGTTCCGCGATAAGGTTATCGGAACGATTGATCCTTTCCGCAAAACGGTTACCGCAGCTGATTCAGCTATAGCCAACCTTAACGACTCAATAAAAACAAATAACTTTGCGTCGTTCCGTGCTGCGCAAACACAGTTCGCGCGCGCGATCGCGGGCGCTGGAGACTTGAGTCAGAAAGAGTTGAAAGCGGCCGGCGCTGACCCTTCTTTTGTTGGTGGTGGAGTTGATTATCTATCTACACTATTAACCTCCACACCATCACAAGACACTCAAAAGAAACTTCTTAGCGCGGCAAAAGTTTTACGTAAAGTCGCGATAAATAAGGCGAAGAACGAACTTGACGTGCAGCGTCAGATCGCCAAGCGCGCAAACTACAACGAGGACGATATCAAACTCATCTTTAACTTCCCAGAATTTGATTCAGGCGCCGCGCCGAGTACCGGCAAGAAAACAACCACTAGGACGTTGAAGAGCGGAAAAGTAGTGACCATTACCGAGGACTAGCATGCCAACCTACACCATTGACGGTAAATCAATACGCACTGATCAGCCGCTAACGGATGATGAGCTGGAAGAGCTGGCAAATAGCTTGGCGGGGCCAGTCGCTCCAGCAGCGCCGGCTGGCGACTACCGTGCAGAAGCTGCCAAGCGCGGGTTGACAGGCACGGCAGGCGCCATCACGGGGTTTAGCCAAGCGGTATCTGATTATCTAACGCGTGCTGGCATTAATCCGTTTGAGTTAGGCGCTCAAGCCGCAGGATTGCCGGCAGAAAAGCCGCCCGCGACGTTTGCTGAATCTTTTAGACGTGGCCAAGCGGCGGTGACTGAGCCCGCAGGGCGTATGTTTTCCGCGTTAGGTATGCCAATGACGGGCGCGCAGCCTCAGACGTTTGGTGAGCGCGTATTGGCTACCGGTATTGAGACGGTCACCGACCCGATGTCTTATCTGTTCCCGCCGTTAGCTGCAACGCGGCGCATGGGTATACCTGGGCAAGTTATCGCTCGCCCAGCCGAACAATTTGCTGTAGGCGCCGGCGCTGAAACAGGGGGCACCGCAGGCGAAGCTGCGGGAGGTACGCCAGGCCGAGTAGTCGGATCGCTGCTTGGCGGCGGGGCAGGCGCGTACGCGACTGGCACGGCGTTAAAGACTGGCCCATTAGCGAACAAGGCGTATGATAAAGCAGCAGACGTAGTAAACAGATTGCGCGGTGTGCAGCCCGAAAACGAGCTGCTGCGCGATGTTGACAGCCGTATTAACAACATCTTTATCGCTGCCGGTGCAGCTGATCCGAACTTCTTAACTACGCTGCAACAGGCGGTCAAGGCGCAAGAAAACGTGTCGTTGAAAGCGCCAGGCAGCCCACGCGTGCAGATGCCGATCAGCGCGTTGATGGCCGACAACCCGGTCATCATGAGTTTCATCGAGAATTTGTCGTCGCGCGATCCGGTCTTTAAGGCCAAGTATGGCGAACAGTTTACCCGCGCTAAGACAGACTTGCGCGCTAATCAGATTCGGTTGTTTGGCGACCCAGCTAAGGTTGACTTGTCGACCATAAAGCTAGAAGAGTTGGCGGTGATCACCGGCGCAACTGAGAAATCAGTGCAGCGTCAATTACGTTCGCTTGACCAACAGATTGCTGATGCCTATAGCGCGCCGGTGCTTGACCCGAACGCGTTTGGCGCTCGAATCGAGAAGTTAGTTGCAGATAAAGAAGCTAAAGCAATCGCAGAAGTCCGTCCGTTGTACACCGAAGCGTTTAATATCGCCAACACCAAAGGTGTAACCTTGCCTGCTGCATCGGTCGACGACATCTATAACTTCGTGGCCGGCACGCAGGCGTCTGACATCTTTAAGACGTTCCCGAGCATCTACAACAAGGTGCGGGCTAAGTTCCGTCCAGAAGAGGCGGCGCCTAGTCCTATCTTGAGCGCTGAAGGCGCGCCTATGACGCCGGGCGGGGCGAAGTTTGCTGAAGCGACAGTAGAAGATTTGGATTCCTTGAAGCGCGAGATCAACAAGCAACTGCGCAAGTCGAACGACCCCGCCGACATCCGTTTGTTGAGCGAGTTAAAGACCCGCGTTGCAGGGCACATTGATAATCTTGACCCCGACTTCGTGGCCGCGTATCGCAATGCGGACAAGGCTTATCTGGAAAAAGTCGGTTTGCCGTTTAACAGTGAGACGCTTAAGAACGTCGACCGCAAGAAGTTTGTCGAACAAATCGCGCCAGCCATCATCGGCAACAAGTCGAATGTCGACGATTTCATACGCGCGACAGGCCAAGAAGGTGTCCGTGTAGCGCGCGACGCGTTCTATGACAGCTTCACCAAAGCCGTGCTGAAGAACGACATTATTGATCCAAAGGCGGCCACCAAATGGTTGGCCAAGAACCGCAGTGGCATGTCGCTTATCCCTGGTCTGGAAGACGAACTGCGCGCGTCGGTGAACAACGTGCAGCAATTGCAAGGCAAGAAAGCGGCGCTTGAGGCCGACTTCCGCCGGGTTGCCGGCGAGCAGTTAATCCGCGAGAAAGGTTACTCCAACCCGGCCGAGTTAGTGTCGCGCATGTATAGCGATCGTAACTTCACCAACAAACTGCTGAACCAGTATGGCGGCAACAAGGACATCTTGAACGCCGTGCGGTCGTACATGTTGGATGACATTGTGAGCGCTGCAAATCCGGTAGCGATGCTGAACGACCGCAACCGTGCGGCTGTGTTCAACCGTGTGTTTGGGCCAACCTATGCGCAAAAAGTGTCTGACTTTGCGGTGGCATCCGAACGATTGTCCAAAGATCCAACGCAGGTGTCGTTCCGTGGCGAGACGGTGCCACGCACACCGATTGAAGAGTTGACAGGTATACCGCCTGAGCAAATCATCTCGCGTATCTATAACCCTGTGTCTGGGCCGGTATACGCCGTAACATCGATGTTTAGTAAGTACTGGGCAAATGCGGCGTCAAAGGCGACGGAAGAAAAGCTAAAGGCGTTACTGCTTAATCCAGCCGACGCAGTCAAAGTGTTTTCTATCGTGTCGCCCAAGATACAGAAGTTCGACACCGCCAAGATCAACGAAGCTATGCGGGTGGGCAAGAAGTATGGCATTCAATGGATACAAGACGCAGTCAATGACGTCACTACAGGCGCAGCTCGCGGTACTGTGCGCGGCGTCGTCGCCGAGCCCGTACCGGCGCCAGAGATGGAGATGGAGGAATAAATTGACCCGCTAACCCTTCTTGCCGCAGCTAATGCAGCCGTTGCCGCCGTCAAGAAGGGCTGCCAACTCTACAAGGACATAAAAAACGCCAGCGGCGAGGTGTCCGACGTACTGAAGGATTTGCGAGAACAGTTTGACAGGGTGACCGGCGGCCATCCGACGGTTGAACAGAAGCAGAAGTACAACGCCGAGGTGCAGCGCGTCCAGGAGATCGCCAAAGCCGACCCGAACGACGTCTACACCCAGATCGGCGATCAGTTGGGCGTGTTGATGGACAGCTACGACGCACTCAGCAAAGCGCTGTTAGCTGAACAAATAGACAGTAAGAAAGTCTACAGGGGTGAAGAAAGTATCGGCCGTCGGGCATTGCGTCGAATCATCATCACAACACGCTTGGACGCCATGCTGACCGAGATACGCGAAACCATGGTGTACCGAGCGCCGCCAGAGTTAGGGTCGCTTTGGGGTAAGTTTGAAGAGATGTGGAAGACGATCGTCGCCGAACAAGAAGAGGCGCACGCAGAAGAGCTTAAATTGATTCAAATGGCCAGATGGCGACGCAGAAAAAAAATAGCGGAACTAAGGGCCAAAGCAGTGTGGATTTCAGCAGTCGTTTTCGTAACTCTGTGGGCGGCGGGTCTGATGTGGTTGACGACAAGAAGCGCAATGATGAAAACATCCCTTGGTCATTACTGATTACAGTGATGGCCGTGCTGCTAACTTTCTTTATCGCTATGCCTATCATGGCATTTATGTACTGGGATATGTACAACGCGACGCAAGCTGCGGTTACCGAAGTCAAACGGATGAAACAATTGCGGCGTGAAATACAGATTGAAAGGATGTATAGCCAATGATTACAGAAGCCCAGCTCCGCCAAATCATTCCGCAGAACAAATACGTCGAGTACTGGCACCGGGCGCTTGCGCAACTCTTTCCTGATTACGACATCAACACCCCCAAGCGCATGGCAGCATTTCTCGCCCAGTGCGCGCATGAGTCGGGCGGGTTTACCGCTATCGTCGAGAATCTGAACTACAAACCTCAAGCGCTGCGGCGCCTCTTCCCAAAATATTTCTCCGACGATGTCACAGCTAATCAGTATTGCGCGCGGCCTAACAAGCAAGAAGCTATTGCAAATCGTATTTATGCTAACCGCATGGGGAATGGCGATGAATCTTCTGGTGATGGTTATCGTTTTCGTGGTCGCGGCCTTATTCAGCTTACTGGACGATCGAACAATCAGGCTTTTGCTGACAGTTTGGAGATGAATATCAACGACGTGCCGGAGTACCTGGGCACGTTCGAAGGTGCAGCGCAGTCGGCCTGCTGGTTTTGGGAAACCAACAATCTGAACAAGCTTGCCGACGCTGGCGACATTCTTGGTATGACCAAGCGCATCAACGGCGGGACTATCGGACTCGAGGACAGGAAAAAACACTATGATCATGCGCTTCATATTCTTGGCGCTTAGTATCGCGGGCGTCGTCTGGTTGGTCGGTTGTGAAGACCGCTTCCGCTATCCGTGCCAGTCCAACAAAAACTGGAACAAGCCCGAGTGCCAGCGGCCAGAATGCGCGCTAACCGGCACCTGCCCTGATCAGTTGGTGCCGTCGACTGACTTGAAGCCGGAGGAAACGAAATGAAATGGACACCTGATCAAATCGACAGCGTCATCAAGTTAATCATCGGCGCGACGTTTTGCGTTGTGCTGCTGATGATGTCAAGTTTGGCCATGTACAGCGTCGTATTCGTGACGCAGCCGATGGTCGGCATCGCGCCAGCGGATAAGCAGTTTTTTATGCTGTTGTCGGACATGTCAAAGTACATTCTCGGCGCGTTGGCGACTCTCTTGGCCATCAAGGGCAAGGACGGCGTGGCCAAGCTGATCGACCCGCCACCTGGTGTTTCTAAGGCCAGCGATTGGACGGATCCGCAGCCACCTGCGCCGAAAGCGCCAGCGCCGACACATGCGCCGGTGCGACAAGAACCGCAGTTGACTTCAGCACCTGTTGTGACCGGTTTTGGCGGCAAAGCAGCACCGCCCCCAGCTCCCCAACCAGAGATTGACTAGGAGATTGTCATGAAGAAACTCGTTGCACTTATTGCGTTTGTGCCGCTGATCGCGTTTGCCGGCGGCGAGATGAAGAAGGTCTGCCGCACCGAGAAGGTCAAGGGCAAGGACATGGAGGTCTGTAAAACGATCAAGGTTCACAAGAAGCTCGAAGGCACCAAGGTACCGCCGAAATGAACCCGTACGTCATCCTGGTAGCGGTCTTGGCGGTGGGCATAGCGTCCACGGCCAGCTATTTTAAAGGGCAGAGCGACGGTGAGGCGGCTGTACATGCAGAGTGGGACGCCGAGCGCATCAAGCAACAAGAAGCGCATGCCAAGGCGCTACAAGAATCCATCGAGAAACAACAGGCGCTCCAGGCGGACGCCGACCAGATACGTCAGGAGAAAGACCGTGAGACACGCGAGCTTGCTGCTAGGAATACCGTTCTTGCTAACAGCCTGCGCAACCGGCCGGAGCGCCCCGCCGCCCCTGCCGGTTCCGTGCCCAGTGCCGCCGGTGCTGGACCAAGCGGCTGTACCGGAAAAGAGCTTTACCGACAGGATGGCGAATTTCTTGTTGGGCTCGCCAGAGAAGCCGACGACCTCCGCATCGCCCTCAAGCAGTGCTACGCCCAGTACGACGCCGTCCGGCTCAAACTGACCGCCGGCGCAACTGCTGGCAAATGACGCGGTCGCGTGCCGTCATGAAGATTGTGGTGTCTTTGGTTGTGCACTCCAAAGGTGACGGGCCTTTAGGCTCAGGCAGACCGATGGCGAAAAAGGCGAACGTGGCCACCGCGATGGCCGCGTAGTAAACAACGACCATGTCTTTCATATCCGTAGGAGCCTCCCAAGTAGCCGAGTGAATGACGACTCTCTGTACGGCATGATGCCGAGCATGACGTCTTGCACGAACCGCTCTTCTGGCGTGGCAGGTTTCTGATAGAACTGGGGCGTATAGTGCGCGCCGATCTTGGGTGGCTCTTCCTTGATAAAGTAACCATCACGAAGCATCGTTTTTCCTCCTATCTTCATTTGCGCGGCGAGCGTCAACTTCTTTCTTTTTTATTAACGCCGCCTCTTCCTTAGTATAAACAGGTTCGGCGCCGTTGGCCGTCGCTCTTAACCACACCTCGGCGCTGTAGGCGCCGGCCCCACAAGATTTGCACTTGCGCTGGCGCCGTAAGCCGCCGGCCATCTTGATCACGTTGACGACGTAGGTGCGTTCGTTACAGGACATACACTTCATGGTCGCACCGCCTCGGATAGGATCTCGCGACGTTCGCGAGCGTCCCGCAGCGCGCAGTAGCGCTGGTGCAGGCGTTGTAAAACCGCAACACGTTTGAAGTGCGCGCGTTCCTGTTTCAACAGCTCCAGTACTTCGTCCTCCGATTTGGAGGTCAGCACGTCATTTAACGCGCGCCAGCTTAGTCGATTCATGTTCTACTTTCTCTTCAATTTGTTCAACTCTTCGTATTGCTCTCGCCCAAGCACGTGTGGCTTGGTTTGCTTCTTTCTGGCGTTGCCGTCGTTCGGCTAACGCAACCTTCAGTTTGGCTTTCCAGTACGCGAGTCTATTCATAGGACTTCCCTTTAACCAGGTCGATCATCTCAATGTAAGCCGCTTTGCTTTGCTCATGCGTGCGCGCCCACACCATTTCGTGGGCGACGTCGGCTACACGCCCGAGTTTGCGTAATAATGCGGCCGCTTCGTTGTCCAACTCGCTGCGCGCGTTGTCGTCCAAGTAGTTTGCGAGTCGTTCAAAGTTTTTCATTTCAATGCCTCCATTGCGATGTCTGAGATTGCTCGTTTGTCGTGTAGGGCAGCGAAGATTTTTTCGTCGACCGTTCTTTCGGCCATAAGTACATACACCCATACCGGCTGCAATTGCCCGGAACGATGCAAACGTCCGATGGTCTGCTCGTACAGCTCGAGGGACCACGGGAGCGATATAAAAACCATGCGGCTTCCTCCGTGCTGGAGATTGAGCCCATGCCCCGCGCTTTTGGGGTGAACCGCCAACAATTCCACCAACCCCTTATTCCAGCGTTCCACCGCGTTAGCATTATCAAGCGTTTGAACCTTCGGGTAGCGACGCTTAATCTCCGCCAGCTCTTCCTCAAACTGGTAGACCAAGATTGTATTGGCATGCTGGTTTTCCTCCAGAAGGTCATGCAGCAAATCAAACTTGTGACTGCTAAACCAAACCGCTTGCTTCATTGTGGTGAACTTGCCTGGCGTGATCGACGCCGCGCGTTGGCTATCGTACACAAAGCCGGACGCCATCTGTTGCAACTTCATCGTCACCACCGCAGCGTTAGCTGCTACGGCCTGCGCGTCGGGGAACTCGACCACGAAGTCGCGTTTCATCGTCTCGTATGGTTGCCGATCATCGATCTGGCAACGCATCTCGACGACATGACACGGCGGCAGTTTGTCGCGGTACTCACCAGGCTCGAGCACATACGTGGCCGGCTTGATACGTTGCATGACCGCATCCAACGCGCCTTTGCGTGGCGACCACTCGCCGAAGTCGCGGTTAGTGCAGACGAAGTACTGTTGCAAAAAGGCGCCCTTGGCGCGGCCTAGCAATTTCTCGTCGACCACCTTGCACTGCCCAAAAACGTCCTCCAGACCGTTACTAGTAAACGATCCGGTCAAACCCCAGCGCACCTTGAACTGGTCCAGCACACGGGAGAGCGCCTTGAAGCGTTTGCCGGAGGGGTTCTTCAATTTGGTCAACTCGTCAAATACGACCGCGTCGAACGACGACAAGTCTTGGCCAAGCAACCAAGGTATGTTGTCGTAGTTGATAACGACGACGTTGTACGTCCAATCGTCTAGCACGCGCTGGCGCTCTTTGGATGACCCAACTGCAACGCCGACGTTTAGCATCGTCGTCCACTTAGGCGCTTCAGTCGGCCAAACACTAGTGCAAACGCGCTTGGGCGCGATAACTAAAAACCGCTCGACTACGCCATCAGCGATAAATTCGTCCATCGCAGATAGTGTGATCGCAGTCTTGCCCGCGCCCACGGGCGCCAAGATCATCGCGCGGTCGTGCTCGTACAAGAAATCGGCCGCTTCGTCCTGGTAGGGGCGCAACTTCACGGCGCGCCTCGTTCACGTATGGCCAACGCAGCCCAACGGTATTGCTCATCGCCAGCAATCGACGCAACTGTTTGAGCACACGCCTCGCGCTCCGCTGCTGCGACAAGGTTGGCAAAGCGTTCAAACACCACTTTGCTTTCGACTAGTTCATAAATTGGCACTCCGTCTACTTCGTCCAAAATAAATTCCTCAAAGCCAGCCTCTCGCGCCATGCGGATAATGTCATCTCTTGTCATTCGATCAACCCTTTAATTCTTTTGATAGACCAACCGGTAGCGTCATGCACGCGCAGGATTACATTCGGGCCAACGGGCAATACGCGGCTGCGATAACGACTAAGATTAGACGGCGGTATCTGTAAAAGACGCGATAACGCCGCGTCGTTTTTCAGCTTGTAAACTTCTAGTATCCGGTCAAACAACGGGTGAGGTATGTTTGGTGCCATATATCAATCTCCTGTTTACTTATTAGTAAGGCATAGCGTTGCTGTAGCGCGATCACTTGGTCACGGAAGATCGCCTGTAGCGGCGCCAATCGCCCACCCTTGGGTCGTTTCAACTCGATGAACCACGTCTCCCCGTTGGGCATACATACAATCCGGTCAGCGACACCGCGCTGGTTCGGCGACTTGAACTTGTATGCCTTACCGCCAGAGGTTTCCACCAACCAAACCAGATAATTCTCAACTTCGGATTCACGCATGGCAGAAATATAAAGGCTAAAAAAGTATTTGACAAGGATTATTTTGTGCGGCAGACTGTGCACTCAAATCAGTAAACGGAGCTACAGTGAACCATTCCAATATCGTCGGCGGCTCTACCGCCAAGCGCGTCATCAACTGCCCAGGCAGTGTCAAACTTGTGCAGCAAATGCCGCCCAAGCCGTCCTCCGAGCACGCCGACCGTGGTACGCTTTTGCACAATGTGATCGCCGAGCTGTTGGAGTTTGACAAACCGCTTGCGCAGTGCATCGGCGCGCAGTACAGAGATCAAGTGCTTACGCAGGAATTGCTCGATGAGAAAATTGTTCCCGCTCTCGCGGCCCTCGATGTCATTGACCCCGCCCAGGCCATGCGTTACATGGTGGAGACTCGGGTGGGTTTCGGAGATTATCTTCCTGATGTCTTTGGCAGCACTGATCTTCTCGGGCGTCTCGGTAACCGCGCTATCGTGCTTGATTGGAAGTTTGGCGACGGCGTTCTGGTCGACGCGGAAAATAACGACCAGTTGCTGTTCTACGCAGCCGCCGCCATGCGCACGCCTGCCTGCCAATGGGTTTTCGAGGGTGCCGATGAGATTGAACTCATCATCGTGCAGCCGCCCGAAATCCGGCGCTGGGTTACTGATAAGGCACGGGTTGTTTCTTTCGAACAAGAACTCGCGAAAGCAGTAAAGCGCGCGCAACAAGACGACGCGCCGATCGAGATTGGTGATCACTGCCGGTGGTGCGCCGCCAAGCCGATCTGCCCCAAGATGAACGGCACGGTTGATCGTGCTATTCACCAACAGATAGTTAACCTCGATAAAGATCAGCTTGGTGAATATCTCGCCAAGGCGGACATGATGGAAGACTGGATCAAGGACCTGCGGGCGTTAGCATTCCAGGTGCTAGAATCCGGCGGTCAAGTGCCTGGCTACAAACTTGTGGCCAAGCGTGGCACACGGCAGTGGGTGAGCGATGACGACGCGGCGAAGTTTCTTGTGCAGCGTCAAGTGGAGCCCTACAAAGAACTCGAAGTGATCTCTCCAGCGCAGGCGGAAAAGCTGCTGAAGAAGATCGGGCAAGAACTGCCTGGCGAGATGGTGAAGACTGTCTCGTCGGGAAGTACGTTGGCGGTGGACTCTGACCCACGTCCAGCGGTGTTACAAATCGGGAAGCAGTTAACTGCGGCCCTCTCTAAACTCTGAAATAAAGGAAAGTCAAATGGCCTTCGAACTAGCAAACCTCCCTCCTGTCTCTTCCCTGTCAGTTGCACTACGCCAACTTGATAAAGACGTCGGCCCAGCGGGCAGCGTCATTCTCAAGATGGATAAGCGCGGCGATTGGGTGTTCGGCGCAGATCAAACCGAAGTCGACGATGGCACCCTGTGGGCTGTCAATCCGTTCTCATTCGTCCACGGCTTTATTGCTTGGGGCGACGGTGAAGTGCTGGGCGAGAAGATGGTGTCGGTGTCACAACCGCTGCCGGAGATGGACGCGGCGCCCGCTGGCGCCAAGCGTGGTTGGGAGACGCAGGTCGGCATGTCGTTGAAGTGCATTAGCGGACCCGACAACGGTCTGGAAGTGCGCTACAACGTCACGTCGGTCGGCGGCAAGCGTGCCGTACAAGGTCTGGCGGTAGCGATCGCGCAACAAGTAGAAAGCGATCAAACGAAGCCAGTGCCTGTCGTCACACTGAAACGCGATCACTATACGCACAAGAGCTACGGCAAGATTTATACGCCGGTGTTCGAAGTGCAAGAGTGGATGAGCATGGACGGTAAGTCGGAAGAAAAAGCCGAGGAAGCCGCGCCAGCACGTCGTCGTCGCGTCGCTTAAGTTTCACGGGCCGAAAGCGGATGCTGCGGATACGTCCCATGGTCATTGAGACTCAGTGCAGCGAGTAGGCCCACCTTTACACTCTAGGAGAATAAAAATGAAATACCTATTTGCACTCTGGTTGGCCGTGACAGCGCCATTGGTTTACGCAACTTGCACGACGCATAGTTACTGCGGCGCGAACGGCTGTGTGTACTGCACGACGTGCTGCTACGGGGGTAATTGCAACACCAATTGCTACTGAGATGAGCGTCCTCTGGGTTGATTTCGAGACGCGCAGTCGTTGCGATCTTTTTAGCAAGGGAGTCTACAACTATGCACAAGATGCCAGTACGGATGTCCTATGTATGTCCTATGCATTTGACGACGATGACGTTGTCACCTGGACTCCCGACCAGCCTTTTCCGGATCGTGTTAAGAATCACGTGGGAACCATATCCGCGCACAACGCTACATTCGAACGTCTTATCTTCTGGTACGTCCTACAATATAACTTTCGGCTCGAGCAATTCTACTGCACCGCTGCTCAAGCGCGTGCTAACTGCCTACCGGGCAGCCTTGAAGATGTAGGACGCGCGATCTCGAGCAACATGCGCAAGGATCATCGCGGTGCGCAACTAATTCGATTATTGAGCATACCGCAGGCGGATGGCTCGTTTCGCGATGATTCTGAACTCATGGCCGAGATGATTCGCTACTGCGAACAAGACGTGCGCGCGATGCGTTCGATCTCGCAGGCTATGCGTCCGCTCTCAGCGCAGGAACTCACCGATTACCACGTCAACGAGCGCATCAATGATCGTGGCTTATTAGTAGATGTTGCGTTGTGTCGTGCAGCGGCAAAATACGCCGCGCAGGAAGTAGAAGAGACTGAACGCGAAGTCGTTGCGTTGACCGAAGGCGTAGTTACTAGCGTGCGGTCGCCGCGGCTGCGTGAATGGGTGTGGGATAACGTCGGCGACGAAGCAAAGAAGCTAATGCAGGCGTACAAAGATGGTGAAACAAAAAAAAGTTTGGACAAAAATGCGCGGTTAGCGTTGATAAATTTTGCGGAAGAAAATGCTGACGAAGTGCCAGCCGTAGTAGCAAACGTAATACAAGCTGCGGATAATATGTTTTCGTCATCCGTAGCTAAATTTTCGCGTTTAGCTAATTTGGCTGATGAAGAGGATTGCCGCTTGCGAGGCGCATTTATATTTGCTGGCGGCAGTGCGACCGGACGTTACAGCAGCACAGGTGCCCAGCTTCAAAATATGAGCCGCCTCTGTGCGGACAACCCAGAGGCAGTGCGACACGCATTGGTGCGAGGGCATGAGATTGTGCCCACGTTCGGTTCAAGAGTCACTGACGTGCTTAAAAGTATGTTGCGCCCCGCCATTATGGCGCCAAAAAACCACCGCTTGATCGCGTTAGACTGGTCTGGTATTGAAGCACGGATGACGCCGTGGTGCAGCGCAAGTGCTGCAGCTGAAAATACGCTAGATGTATTTCGTGCGGGCAAAGATATTTATGTTAGCACCGCCGCCGCGATGTTTAATATGCCGGAGGAAAAAGTAACAAAAGCAGAAAGAATGTTAGGGAAAGTGGCAGTGCTGGCGTGTGGTTTTGGAGGGTCGGTCGGCGCTTTTGCTTCAATGGGCCGCATTTACGGCGTCACGTTAAGCGAAACAGAGGCTAAACGCATGGTGGCATTGTGGCGCCGCGCAAATCCTTGGGCGCCGGTATTTTGGCAGCAACTTGAAAGCGCGATGTTGCGCGCTGTGCGAAACCCAGGGCGCGAATTTTCAGCGGGTAAAGTTACTTACTTGCGGCAAGGTACAAATCTTTGGTACGCACTGCCGTCAGGGCGTGTGTTGTGCTACCCCCAAGTTCGTTTTGAAGACGACGGAAGCGTGTCTTACGCAAAAGCCGCTTGGAAGCCAGCCGCAGGCGATAAAGAGTGGCCCAGGGCAAGGCTTTGGGTCGGCGTACTCATTGAAAATTTAGTTCAGGCAAGCGCTAATTGTTTATTACGCCACGCCCTTTGCGAATTGGACGCCGCAGGCATTGAAGTTGTTGGCTCAGTACACGACGAAATAATTGTGCAATGTTTAGCTTGCGATGCGGACGATGTTAGGCGTAGAATGGTTGAGATCATGACAACCGCGCCGAGTTGGGCAGAAGGTTTGCCGCTAGAAGTTGAAGGCGATATTATGGAGCGTTTCTCAAAATGACTCTTTTACTTACGCAAAAAAGATTACGTGAAGTTGTACGGTATGACCGCCGCGAAGGTTTGTTTTATTGGAAAGTTTCTACGGGGAAAGCTAAACGCGGTGCGGTAGCAGGGCACACAGACAGCAACGGGTACACAAAAATTAGTATCGATGGCGTTAAATATTTTGCGCACCGACTAGCGTGGTTTTATTGCTACAAAGAGTGGCCGAAAAGCAATATAGATCATATTGACCGTTGTAGAAGCAATAACAGGCTTTCAAATTTACGCGATGTAGGTCAATCGTTAAATGGTTTAAACGGTTCGTTGCGGCGTAATAATCGCAGCGGATATACCGGCGTTTCGTATGACACGCGTCGCAGCAAATGGGTTGCTTACATGAATCGGAATGGGCGCAAGAAACATTTGGGCGCGTTTGAAGTTCCGCAAGCGGCAGCGTGTGCAAGAGTTTCGGTTTTACGCGAAATTTTTGCCCTCAAATAAAAAAGCCGCCTGGCAGGGCGGCTTAACCAACTGGAGGGGTCAATTGGAGTTTCTTGAGTATATTACAAAACTAGCGCCTGAAGGCGAAACAGCACTCATCGTTCGGCAGAAGCCAAAACTCAAAGACGGCAAGATCGATTTACATGCCGACGGCGCCGTAAAGGCGACGTGGCCAGCGTTCTACCCAGACCATAAGCGCCGTGACGGCGAGAGCTGGTACGGCAACACCGCGTCGTTCATCATCGACCGCTTCACGGACGGTAAACCGTCTGCCAGCGCTGCCAATTGCGAGTACGTCTTGGTGATGGTCTTAGACGACGTGGGCGATCCGATCAAGGCGCCGAACACACCGACACTGCCACCAACGTGGATTATCGAGACGTCGGCCGGATCGTTTCAATGGGGCTACGCATTCTCCGAACAGCCGACCAAGGCCGACTACGCGGCTGCGATCAAGGCGATTATCAAGGCCGGCTACAGCGACCCAGGCGCCGGCAATCCGGTGCGTAACTGGCGCCTGCCAGGATCGGTCAACCTAAAACCCGGCCGTGGCAACTTCGTTGCGCAGCTCGTCGAATTTGACCCGTCGCGCGAGTACACGCTAGACGAAATCTGCACGGCATTAAACGTCGAACCGGTGCCGGTGGAGTCGCTTGGTCTGTCCCCAATTAAACTGACCGACGACGGCGGCGACGACGTCTTCGCCTGGTTGGGCGACAACGGTCTGGTACTGTCTAAACCGAACCCTGAGGGCTGGGCCGGCGTCGTCTGCCCCAACAATGCCCAGCACACCGACGGCAACCCCGAGGGCCGCTACAACCCGTCTGCGCGGGCGTATTGCTGCCTGCATTCGCACTGCATCGATCTGACGTCGACGGATTTTTTGGCGTGGGTGGCCATCAACGGCGGGCCTGAGCGGCCGACCGGCGTGCGGGACGATCTGATCGCCGGCGCGATGAGCGCAGCGCTATCTCAGCTCGAACCGACCGAGGAATTTCCCGACGCAGCTGCTGACGTGATAGAAGACGTCGACCGGCGCCAACAAGGCCGTATTGAGCGCGAGGGCTGGTACGAGCGTTACGCGTACGTAATCGAGGACGAGGCTTACTTCGACCTGAACGATCGGCGCGAGATCACCCGCAGCGCGTTTAACGCGATCTACCGGCATATCGGTTGCTACTCAATTCACCCAAGCCGGTTTAAGCGCCGTATCGAGGCGTCTGTGTGTTTCGATGAAAACCGCGACGCGAAAGGCGCCGTGGCTTTGACCGGCATCACGTACGCGGCAGGCGACGGCGTGATCGTCGCGCGGGACGGTGCGCAGTACGGCAACCGCTGGCGCAACGCGCGACCGGCACCGGTTGCCGGCGACGCGTCCCCGTGGCTGGACCACGTGCGCCGCATGGTACCGAACGACGACGAGCGCGAGCATCTTTTGAACGTCTTGGCCTACAAGGTGCAAAACCCAGGGGTGAAGATCAACCACGCGGTTTTGTTGGGCGGTCAACCGGGCAGCGGCAAAGATACGATGTTGGCGCCGTTTTTCTGGTCCATCGGCGGCGACTCCAAGGCAAACTGTAGCCTGGTGCGCAATGAGGAAATCACGTCTCAGTGGGGCTATGCACTCGAGTGCGAAGTGCTTGAGATCGCCGAGTTGCGTCAATCCGAAGCCCGAGATCGGCGCGCGCTTGAGAATGCGCTAAAGCCGATCATCGCCGCCCCGCCGGAATTCTTAACGATTAACCGCAAGGGCCTGCACCCTTATATGGCCCCGAACCGCGTCCTGGTGGTGGCGTTTACTAACGAGCGGGCCGCGATTTCGATCCCAACTAACGATCGGCGCTGGTTTTGCCTATGGTCCGACGCCGGCCGGCTACCGGAAGCCGACGCGCGCCGTCTATGGTCCTGGTACAAGCGCGCCGGCGGGTTTGCGGCCGTTGCGTCCTGGTTGCACGCGCGCGACGTGTCAGCCTTTAACCCAGGCGCCGCGCCGCCGATGACCGAAGCGAAGGCAATCATGATTGACCACGGCCGCAGCACGGCCGAGTCGTATCTAGTCGAACTGATCACCGGCCGAATCGGCGAATTCGCCGCCGGCGTCGTTGCGTCTCCGTTCTATTCGCTTTGTGACCGCCTGGTAGGTGGCGCGCCGGCCGGCGTCAAGATACCGCCTGTCGCGCTATTGCACGCGCTGGGTGAAGCCGGCTGGGTGGACCTTGGCCGCGTTGGCACGCGCGAGCATCAAACCAAAAAGCAACTATTCTGCGCGCCGGACATGGTAGACCGGCCGAAATCAGAGCTTAGGCGCTTAGTCGAAGAAAATCCCGCGCCGGCTTTGGTGAGGGTGAAATAAAAAACCCAGCGCAAGGCTTAAGGGCCGCGCGCTGGGTGAAAGTGACGCTTAACGCGTCACCGGCGGGAGTAAACCGGTCCTACAATCGTCTCATAAGAATCAGCAAAGCGGCGAAAATTTTGACAATAATCATTAGCCGCCCCCCGACAAATAATCGGCCGCTTCACTTTCCAAGCGCTTGATCGTCGATTCGTTCAGATAGTCCGCAATATCGGCCGGACTATCGCCGACGTGGGCGTGCACTATCCAAGCGCTTGCATTAAGGCCCACGGACCGGTCCGCCGGTTCATAGTCAACCCAAAGCCGGAACATAACATCGTCAAGTAGAATTTCGACGCGCTCGAGATAGTGCGGATACGTGCGCAAGTTTGATCCGGCCACGGCGGCCGCGTCTTGGCGTGCGTTATTCATCATTGAGCACCTCAAATAGTGGGATAGTCGAATCGTATTCGGCCGCGCTCGTTTCGCTTGCGCCGTGATAATCGAGCGCTTGTAAAAAGTTAAGCGAATCGAACCGGCGGATGTACTCGGCCGTCGACGTGACGCCGGCGGTATACGTCGGAAATTTGCGGATATCTTTGGGTTTCTTTGGTTTATAGGGTTTGCGTGCGAGCTTGGCTAATTCGAGCGGATCCCGATCAAACTTGACCCGATAACGGGTCCCGTCAATATTTATTGTTTGCATAATTCCACCTCCATTAAGTAAGTATTGAGCAGCGATAACGCGCGCTCGGCGCTTGCCAGGCCTTCATCCGGCTCTGGATTGTCGATTGCATCCTGCAGGCTTTCCCGCGCTTGCCATAACAGCGCTTCGTTCGTTGCGTGCGTTTCCGCTAATTCGCGGGCCGCGATAACGGCGTTTTTTAGTTTTCCCATGGTTTAAACCCTTATCTGAAAAACATGCGCGCCCGTCGAAATTACAATTTCGCCGGCGCTTAACATCCATTGAAAATTGTCTCGAATCCATTCATCCGATATATCGTCAATCGACGCGTATTCGCTGGTATATCCCTCCGTGCGCGTGGCGCTGGTATTGCAATCTGAGCGAATCCATTCGCCGGTGTAATGATGTATTAATTGCATGGTGTTAACCCTCCGATAAGTTAAGCGGCCAATTTAATTTTGATAACCTTGTTCATTTTGACGCCGTGCGCAGGGTACGCGATGACCTTTACCTTTTTGTCATAGCACGCACGGCATGGGCCGCAAGCGCCGCCATTGTCATAAGCGCCGCACAATGTCATCCCGCGCTTGACGTCGCCCGGCGTCGGTATGATCACGGACCCATGTAAACCCTTGGTGTATTGGCCCGTGACGCTATCCGATGAGAATCGGACCGAGACATTTTTCAGCGCTTGCATTTCCGTCAATACTTGGCGGAATTTTGGGAATTTGTACATGCGCGTCGGTAGCCAATGTTTCACCCATGGCGTGCGACGCATAACGTCAAGAATTTTCTCGGCGAGCGCCAGCGTGTACATGTCACCCGAATCGAACCAACGAAAATAGGTATCTTTGGCCAATTCTTGGACCATGTCATCGGCCCAGGCCATGCGCTGCCAATCTTCCTTATTGTGGCGCCGTGGCGCCTTGACGTTTTCGAAGCGGTAATTGCCCGTCGTCGCATAACAGCCCGCGCACGCGTCAACGAGCACGCCTGGCGCCGCGATTGATCCCGGACATGTTTCGAGCGCTTGTAATGACCAAGAGCGCACGCCGTCAAGTTTTGAAGTAACTGAGATTTTCATTTTTATAGGCTCCCGAATTGTTTTGTTAAATTGCCAAGCAAAAGAAAAGAAAAGCGAATAACGCGCCGAATCCGATCAGCGCGCCGATGATTTCCAGAATTGAAGGGTTTTCCATTGTTTAACCCTTCATCGCTGCGCGGTTCGCGGCGCTGAGTATTTCGTGCCATTTTGTCGCCGCTATAACGCGAATCGCGCGCGCTTGCTCGCCGCGCGCGTACGTTTCGGCGCTGCGCACGGCCGCCGCTTTTTCTTCGGCTACTGCGCGCGTCATCGCGCCGTCAATGGTGAAAAATCCGCCCGTCGCAAACATAGGATTCTGCGCGGCGATTTGAACTAAGTATTTTGATTTCATTGTTTTCGCTCCCGTTTCGTGACAATTATCACAAGTTTATGTTGTTTACTTGGCAACGCGCTGTTTTGCTTGCCTTGAAAACCATTATAGCGACGAAAATGCAAATGTAAAGGATTATTTTACATGCCTAAGTGAATTAGTCGGGTATGTTTAAGATTGCTTTACGATGTAGGCAATGTGGGCAATCATGTAGGCAATGGTTTTGGGACAAATTGCCTACGCCAAAAGGCGCGCGCAGCCTACGTTTTGGGGGTTTGTGGGCAATGTAGGCAATCAATTTCAAAGTCTATGGTTAACATAAAAAATGTATATATAGCAGTGAGCCGCGCTAAGATGTTTCGCCACGGTTGCGATTAAAATCGCATTGCCTACATTGCCTACATTGCCTACATAGTATTTTTATAACATGCCAAAAAGACCAATTGAAAACCCTAAAATGTTTCAGAGAAAATTAACAGAAAAACAGTTAGCGGTTTTATTAGCGGCCGGCGCTGGAAATACCACGCACGGATTACATACGTTAATAAACTGTTACCAGATTTTGTATAACGCCGGCATAAAAAATGATGCGCAATTGGAAACATTCATGGCGCGAATAAATAATTCGTGAGATATCACTATCGTGAATAGTGCTAACAGGTACCGGCAAAATGGCCCCGCGCTCTCTCAGATTTTCGTTATTAGCTAATATCTATCAGCCCCAGGTTTTCGATAGTCAACCCTCCCAGGCAATAGCCGCCGGCTATCGGCCGTTATTTTCCGCCACATAACCTGCATTATGTAAAATGCGCTTGGCCGCTTGCTGATAGCCGATAGCTATCAATTGCTTGCTTTTCTGATAACTTTGATGGGGGGGGAGGGGGTCTGCTGCTAGTTAAAAATTTGCGGGTGCCGCACCCCCACAGCAAAAGGCAATTTAGCTACAATGCAGCCGAGCTTTCCAACTGGAGAAAAAGCGATGGCAACAGAGTACAAAGCCCCGCGCAAGCTGCCGATGACTGAGAGTCAGAAGATCAAGGAGTTGCGCCGGATGATGATAGAGGGGCGCGGCAAGGCGGTGGTGCAGAAGATCATCGACATTGCGCTAGAGGATGGCCACCCAGGCCAGATGGCGGCGCTAAAGATGTGCGTCGACCGCACACTACCGGTCAGCATGTTCGAAAAAGGCAACGGCCAGCGTAGCGCCGTGACGATCAACATCACAGGACTGGACGGCGTCCCGCTCCAGATTGGCGCGCCCAGCGCTGTTGAGCCGCTGACGCTGGAGATGGAGCCCCCAACCAATGGCTGATCTTAACTTCCAGCTGCTGCCGTGGCAACAGACGGTATTCTCCGACCCGACGCGGTTTAAAGTGGTCGCAGCCGGCCGGCGGTGTGGCAAGTCGCGACTGGCGGCAACCACCTTGCTGATTGAGGGGCTGCGTTGTCCGCCTGGATCGGCGGTGCTGTACGTGGCGCCGACACAGGGACAAGCGCGGCAGATTATCTGGAACGTGTTGCTGGACTTAGGGAAAGACGTGATTGCCAACAGTCACATCAATAACCAAGACATCACGCTGATAAATGGGGCGACGATTTATGTGAGGGGCGCAGACCGGCCGGACACGCTGCGCGGGGTTAGTTTGACGTACGCGGTGTTGGATGAGGTGGCGGACATCAAGCCGGAGGCGTGGGAGCAGGTCATCCGGGCCAGCTTAAGTGACAAGAAGGGGCGCGGGCTCTTCATCGGCACGCCCAAAGGGCGCAATTGGTTTCATGATCTGTACAAGTTAGGGCAGACGGAGCAGGACAGCGATTGGAAAAGTTGGCATTTCACCACTAAGGACAACCCGCTGATTGACCCGACCGAGATCGAGTCGGCGAAAAAGACGCTCTCGAGCTTTGCATTTAAGCAAGAATACATGGCCAGCTTCGACAACGCAGGTTCGGACGTCTTCAAGGAAGAGTGGATCCGGTACAGCGAAGAGCCGGACTATGGCAGTTACTACGTAGCGGTGGACTTGGCGGGGTTTGAAGAGGTGGCCAAGCAGGCGGCGAATTCGAAGAAGCGGCTGGACGAGTCGGCGATTGCGATTGTGAAGGTGACCGAAGAGGGCGTTTGGTGGGTCAAGGAGATTCAGCACGGGCGCTGGGACATCCGCGAGACGGCGGCGAAGATTTTGATGGCCATGCGCGACTACCGGCCGATGAGCGTGGGGATCGAGCGCGGGGCGTTAAAGAACGCGGTTTTGCCGTATTTGAGTGACTTAATGCGGAAGAATAATGTATATTCGCACATAGTTGACCTTACGCATGGCAACCGAAAGAAAGCCGACCGGATAATCTGGGGGCTCCAGGGTCGTTTCGAGCACGGGCGCATTGTGCTAAACGAAGACGGCGACTGGGAGACGTTCCTCGACCAACTGCTGCTGTTTCCTGCGCAGGGCGTACATGATGACTTGCCCGATGCATTGTCCTACATAGATCAGTTGGCCGTGACCTCGTACTTTACGGACGACGCGGATGATGATTGGGAACCAATCGACGTGATCGCTGGAGTGTGAGATGGATCTGAACGACTTTGATCAGCCCGACGAAGCTGATAAAGAATTGGTGGCGTTCGTCACCGACCATTGCGAACGCTGGCGCAACTACCGAGACACGAACTTTTTGCCTGAATGGGAAGAATACGAGCGTATCTTCCGTGGGCAATGGGCAGTTCAAGACAGGCAGCGCGAATCAGAGCGCAGCCGTATCGTCACCCCCGCTACACAGCAAGCAGTAGAAACTCGCAATGCCGAGATCATGGAAGCGATCTTTGGCTCCGGCGAGTTTTTTGACATCAAGGATGACGTTCAAGATGTCAACGGCAATCCAATGGATGTCGAGATGATCAAGAATCAGCTGATGGAGGATTTTAAGAAGGACAAAATCCGTAAATCTATTGAGCAGATCGAACTGCTAGCTGAAATCTATGGCACCGGCGTTGGTGAAATCATGGTGTCGATGGAGAAGGAGTACATTCCAGCGACGCAGCCGATCCCTGGGCAGCAAGGCCAAGCGGCGATCGGCGTGATGGAGAAGCCACGCGTCTCGGTTAAGTTGGTGCCGGTCAACCCGAAGAACTTTTTGTGGGATCCGAACGGTACGTCGGTCGACGACTGTATGGGTGTGGCGGTGGAGAAGTACGTCTCGATCCACAAGGTGGTGCGCAACATCGAGCGCGGTGTGTATCGGAAGGTGAACATCACCCCGACGTATGAAGAGACGCAGTTAGAGCCCACGCAAGAGATCAGTCAGTACCAAGATGAGAAGGTCAAACTGCTGACCTACTACGGCTTGGTGCCGCGCGAGTACTTAACTGGCGCCGACAAGGATGATGTGGTTGAACTCTTCCCTGAGGATTCGGCGGCGGAAGACTATCAAGACATGGTTGAGGCGATCGTCGTGATCGCCAACGACGGCATGCTGTTAAAAGCGGAAGAGAATCCTTACATGATGAAGGATCGTCCGCTGCTGTCGTACCAGAACGACACGGTGCCGAACCGTCTGCCGGGTCGTGGCACGGTGGAGAAAGCGTACAACTCGCAAAAAGCGATTGATGCCGAGGTGCGTTCGCACTTAGACGGCTTGGCGCTGACTTCCGCGCCGATGATGGCGATGGACGCGACGCGTCTGCCGCGCGGGATGAAGTTTGAAGTGCGTCCTGGCAAGGCAATCATGACCAATGGCAACCCGAACGAGATTCTGTACCCGTTCAAGTTTGGTCAGACCAGCAACGACAACCTCGCAACGGCGGCGAAATTCGAGACGATGCTGCTGCAAGCAACTGGCACGCTCGACTCACAGGGTATGGTGAGCCAAGTAGCGCGTGATGGCGGCGGTGCGGGCATGTCGATGGCGGTTGCTTCGATCATTAAGAAGTACAAGCGCACGCTGGTTAACTTCCAAGAAGACTTCTTGATTCCGTTTATCAAGAAAGCAGCGTTTAGGTACATGCAGTTTGACCCCGAGCGCTATCCATCGGTGGATTTGAACTTCGTGCCGACTGCGACACTGGGAATTATTGCGCGTGAATACGAGCAAGCGCAGTTCATCGCGCTGTTGCAGACGTTGGGGCCAGACACACCGGTGCTGCCGATCATTCTGAAGGGCATTGTGGCCAACAGTTCGCTATCGAACCGCATGGAATTGATGGCGTCACTTGATCAGATGTCGCAACCGAACCCAGAACAGCAGCAGATGCAGCAGGTTCAGCAGCAATTGGCACTACAAGCAGCACAAGCGCAGATTGCAGTGAACCAGACGCAGGCTGAACAGAACCGTGCAGAGGCGACGAAGACGCTAATCGAGGCAAGATTGAAGCCAGTAGAGGCCGAAGCGAAGATTATGGCCGCTACAACGCAAAATTTGCCTAATCAGGCGGATATTGCGTCAAAAGAGTTTGATAAACGTGCCAAGATTGCCGAATTGATGCTCAAAGAAGCCGACATCAAAAATAAGTCGAAGATTGTAGAGCTACAGATGTCCAAGGCACGCGATGGCATAGCTGGTCTTGAGAACCAGTTCCTTGAAGAACTTAAAGAAGGGCTGAAATAATGGACATCGAAAAGGTTTTTGACTTAGAAGACGACAATTTGTCGTTCAAAAGCATAGAGAACTCTGTTTACGAAGCGCGCGAGCTGCAAAAGAAGCGCTTGAGTGACAATGTACAAGCAGTATTGCAGGCATTAACGCAGATGAAGTCGTCTATCGAAGGCCGATATGACGACATCGCTGCGGCATTGGACCGTCGTATCGCCAGTATTCGTGATGGTCAAGACGGCCGCGATGGTCAAGACGGTCGTCCAGGTCGTGATGGCCGTGATGGCAAAGACGGCGCGCCCGGTCGCCCAGGTCGTGATGGTGCGGATGGCATCAACGGCTTAGACGGCAAGGATGGCGTGTCGGTCGTCAACGTCTACATGGACTTTGACAACAGTTTAGTGATCGAGCTGTCCGACGGGCGGCAGATCAATGCCGGCGAGATACTGCCGCCAGATTTATCTGACCGTTTGAAGGTCATCATCAATCAAGGTGCAAGCGGCGGCGGTGGTGGCAGCTTGCCAGATCAGACGGGGAACTCTGGTAAGTTTCTAACGACTGACGGCACGAACGCATCGTGGGGTGTGCCTACTGGGTCGGGCGATGTGGTAGGCCCCGCGTCTGCGACTGATAACGCGATCGCGCGGTTTGATGCTACTACCGGCAAGCTGATTCAGAACTCGGTTGTGACGGTGTCGGATGCCGGCGCGATCTCTGGTGTTGCTTCGTTAGGTGTTGCGAACTACGTCGACTTCAATACCTCGCCAACAGTATCAAATGCTATTGGCCGCATGTATTGGGACGCGGCGCAGAACTCTCTAGCGGTTGGCTTGACGTCGACACTGGCTACTAACGTAGGCCAGACGCTATACGCAAGAGCGACTAACGCAGAAGCCAGCACGATTACTAAAGGTCAAGTGGTCTATGCGTTCGGCGCAACAGGCAATCGTTTGTCGGTCAAACTGGCGGCTAATACCGCTGATTCAACATCCGCAAAAACGATTGGTGTAGCAGCAGAGAACATCACTGCGGGCGGCAACGGCATGATTATCTGCCAAGGCGTGTTGGATGGCCTGAATCTAAGCGCGTACACTGACGGTGATTCGATCTATCTTGGCGCAACAGCCGGTTCGATTACTGCGACTAAACCGTATGCACCAAATCATTTGGTGTATGTCGGTACGGTCGAACGCGCTAATGCGGGTAACGGTCAGCTGTATGTGCGTATTCAGAACGGTTACGAGCTAGACGAGCTGCATAACGTCTCAGCGCAGAGCCCATCGAACGGCCAAGTACTGATCTACAACGCATCGACCAGCCTGTGGGAGAAGAACACACTCACCGCAGGCACGGGCATCACGGTCACCAATGGCGCCGGATCGATTACGATTGCATCGTCGGGCGGCGGCGGTACAGGCGACGTCGTTGGGCCTGCAAGCTCGACAGATAACGCAGTCGCCAGGTTCGATGGCACGACTGGCAAACTAGTGCAGAACTCATCGTTTGTCGTAAACGACACCGGCGAAGTAACGACAGGTATCTGGAAGGGCACCGAGATCACCGTGCCATATGGCGGTACTGGTGTTGCGACCTTGACTGGTATCGTTAAAGGTAACGGTGCTAGTGCATTCTCAGCAGCAACCGCAGGTACTGATTACCTTGCTCCGCCTTCTGGCACAGCTATTCTGAAAGCTAATTCTGGTGGCGCTTTAGCTAACGCCACTGCGGGCACTGACTACCTTGCCCCGCCTTCTGGCACAGCGATTCTGAAAGCGAATAGCGGCGGCGCTCTGGCGAATGCTGTAGCTGGTACGGATTACGTTACGCCTAGTGGTAGCGAGACGCTGACGAATAAGACGCTAACGAATCCTACGGTTACGAACTACGTTGAGACTCCGTATGTAGCGAATAGTAGTACAGCTATTACGTTGGCTTTGACTAACGGTACAGTCCAGATCATTACGTTGACTGGTAACGCTACGATTACGATGCCTACAGCGACATCAGGT
>SXGQ01351412.1_pt1 | contig 36504 bp, 28 predicted proteins | sample 3178371 | NCBI WGS metagenome assembly SXGQ01 (sample SAMN11356859, study PRJNA531348) | freshwater metagenome | isolation source: freshwater sample F1-20 | place: China: Fuxian Lake, Yuxi | collected 2017-12-25 | reverse complement strand
CGGCAAGACCGGGATCAATCATCCCGCGGGCAAAAACCTGGTGGGCGCGTTCCACCAGCCGCGGGCGGTCCACATTTCCACCCAATTGCTGCGCACCCTGCCAGGGCGGGAGTTCGCCGCCGGTTCCGCCGAGGTGATCAAATACGGCCTGCTCGGGGATGCCGCGCTGTTTGCGCGGCTCGAAGGAGCTCCTTTGCGGCCCGCGAGCGCCGATCTAGCCGGCGTGATCAGGCGCTGCTGCGCCATCAAGGCGGGAATCGTCGAGGCGGATGAGCGCGAGACGGCGACCGAGGGAGGCCGGGCCTTGCTGAATCTCGGCCACACGTTCGGACACGCGATCGAGAACACCGCCGGGTACGGGGATTACCTGCACGGCGAGGCCGTCGCCATCGGGCTCTGCGCCGCCGCGCGTCTCTCGCATAAGCTCGGATACATCGGCACGGCGGAAATCAGTCGCATCGAGCGCGTCTTGGCCGCGCACCAACTTCCGGTCCGGCTGCGAGCGCCATTGCCGCAGCCGGTTCTCGAGGCGGCCATGGGACGTGACAAGAAGGTCCGCGCCGGGGGTATTCGTTTCATCGTGCTGCGCTCCATCGGCGATGCCCGCACGCAGTCAGGAATCGATCCGGCGCTGGTCGGAGCGTCCTTCCGCGAGGTGGGCGCCTCGGCGTGAATCCGTAGAAACGGAATTGCGCCTCGCCTCCGTCGTCGCGACGTTAGCCGACCGCCCGCATGTCCGCCATCGACGAAGGCATTGTCCGCGAGTACTTCGAGCAGAACGGCTTCCTCGTTCGGCAAGCGCGCAAGTACCAGGTGCAGGCGCGGCGTAAGGTGGCCGAGGAGGAGATCGACCTGCTGGTCTTCAACCCGTCCTGGCAGCGGGACTCCCGGAAGCCGGACTTCTTTCTTTTTTCGTCGGAGCTGCCCCACGTGCACCGTGCGATCGTGGCAGTGAAGGCGTGGCACACGGGGGTCTTCACGCCCACGATGCTGCGCAGCAGCCCCGAGATTTTCGGCTTTCTGCAGCAAAGCGTGCTGAAGGAGGCCTCGCGGTTGTTTCCCGACGATGCGACGGAGGGCGCGGGTGGGCCTTTGCTGAAAATCCTCGTCCTGCCCAGCCTGCCCACGGCGGAACCTTTCCGCAGCCAGAGCCTCGAGCTCCTCAAGGGTGCCGGCATCGACGCCATCATCTCGTTCCGCGCGATGCTCATCGACCTGCTCGACAAGATTGAGGTGAACCAGAACTACTCCAAGAGCGACACGCTGCAGGTGATGCGTATCCTGAAAAACTACGACCTGCTGCGCGAAACCCAGCTCGATCTCCTCCCGGAGCGCTCCGCTTCGCGCCGTCGGCCGGCCGCGCCCTGAGTCATGGCGACGGTCATCCATCCCACCGCCATCGTGGAGCCCGGCGCCCAACTCGGGACTGATTGCGAGATCATGGCCCACGCCGTCGTCTCCCGGCATTGCACGCTCGGCGACCGCGTGGTCGTCCATCCTTTCGCCGTCCTGGGCGGGGATCCGCAGTACCTCAAGTTTGACCGCACGACCCCGAGTGGTGTTCGCATCGGCTCAGGCAGCGTCATCCGCGAGCATGTCACCATCAACCGTTCCATCCACGCCGGCCAGGCCACTATCGTGGGGGAGCATTGCTTCTTCATGGCGGCGAGCCACGCGGGGCATGATTGCGAGATCGGCTCCGGCGTCGTGTTGGCCAACGCCGCTTTGCTGGCGGGGCACGTCAGCGTGGGCGCCCACACCTTCATGGGTGGCGGCTCCGCGGTGCATCAGTTCTGCCGGATCGGCGAGAGCGTGATGGTCGCGGGGCACGCGTCGATCACCCGTGATGTCGCCCCGTACGTGATGGTCGCGGAGCGCGACGACGTGATCGGCCTGAACACCGTCGGCCTGCGTCGTCGCGGGCTTTCACGGGCCAAGATCGCGGAGCTCAAGAACGCGTTCCACGCCGTCTTTTTCACCCCGGGCAACATCCGTGAACTCGCCGCCGCCGAGCTGGTCGCGGGCCGTTGGACCGCGGAGGAAGCCCGATGCTTCCTCCGCTTTTTCGCCGGCGGGAAGCGCGGATTCGCCCGCGCGCGCCGGGCGGCCGCCGAGGGGGAGGAAACGGAGTGAGCCGGCGCGTGGTGAAGCGGGTGTCCCCGCTGGCGTTCACCTGCGGGGATCCGGCCGGGGTGGGACCGGAAATCATCGCCGATTGGCTGCGGGCTAACCGCCGCGAGGCGCGTGACGTGGCGGTAATCGGCCCCCGTCGCTGGTTGGAGAGCCTCGACACCTTGGCGCGGAAGATCGCCGTCGGTCCGGCGGGTTTTTCCCTCAAGCCCGGTCGCCCGGGCGCGGTCGGTGCGCGCGTCGCTTGGGCGGCGATGGAGCGCGCCGCCGAGGGGAGTCGTAGCGGCGAATTCAGCGGCGTGGTGACGGGACCGGTCAGCAAGGCCGAACTCGCGCGGGTCGGATACGCATTTCCGGGGCAGACGGAATTCTTCGCCGCCCGCTGGGGCGGCGAGCCGGTCATGGCGTTTTGCGGCGGAAAGCTGCGGGTGGCGCTCGCCACGTGGCATGTGCCGCTTGCGGCCGTCTCGCGCCTGCTCAGGGCGCCCTTGCTCCGGCGCACGATCGCCGCGGCCGACCTCCTCGCGCGGTCCGAGGGTGTGGCGCGACCTCGGATCGGCGTTTGCGGACTCACTCCGCACGCGGGCGAGGAGGGATTGCTCGGCACCGATGAACGCGACCGCCTCAATCCGATGCTGGACCGCCTGCGCCGCGAGTTTCCCGGAGTCTCACGGTGCGAACCCGGTGACACGCTGTTCGCGCGGATGCTGCGCGGCGAGTTCGACGCCATTGTCGCGCTGTACCACGACCAGGGTCTCGCGCCGCTCAAGGTGATCGATTTCGACGACGCGGTGAACGTCACCCTCGGGCTGCCGCATGTGCGGACGAGTCCCGACCATGGGACGGCGTTCGGCATCGCCGGTCGCGGGGTCGCCCGCGGCACGAGTTTCGCGAATGCGGTGAAGGTCGCCCGCCGTCTGATCGCCTTGCGCGGGTAGAGATCGCGATTCGCGGCCCCGAGCTCCGGACCGTAACGCGTCTTCGGCTCGCTTCGCGAGTGAGCAACCAGGAATGGACACCGAGGGACACGAATTTTGCCGCTCACGGGCTTGGTCTAGCCGCAGCTGGCAGGCTCGGACGATGTGGTGGGACTGACGGTGGCCGCATCGGTGCATCGCGGCCGCGGCGGCATCGCAAGATTCACCCCTTGGGATGCGGAAACGACAGAGCAGGAAGCCGACGCCCTTGGTTCCTGATTTCCGATTCTCTTCGCACTCGGTGCCTCCGTGTCTCCGTGGTGAATTCGCTCGAAGGGAATACTGCCTGCGAGCGAGGCGGTCCGTGAGTGCTTAGTAATTCTTCGTGTAGGTCACCCCGGCGGCGTCGACGAAGGTAATCTTGCCTGGTGCAACGGACTGCAGGCGCAGGCCGAGCGCACGGTCCACAACGTCGTTGATGCGGTAAACACGCTCGCCGATGAGCACGCGGGCCTCCGGGCCGGGCGAGCGCACGCCAAGGATCCGCAGCCGATCAATGTGCTCCGCGATCCTTTCATCGGCGCGTGGCGCCGCGTTGGCGGGTGCGGTGCTGATCGGCGGTGCGGGAGGAGACACCACGGCGGGAGAGGGCGAGGCGGTTGCAAGTGGTGCGGGAGGCGTCGCGCTCGCGGGGGTGAGCGCACCGGCTGGCGAGGGTGGCGCAGGCACGGTCGCAGTGCCGGCGCCGATGATCGCGGGAGGCGAGGAAGCGGAGGTAGATTTTGCCTCCGCAAGGGAAGGGGTCGCCGACGGGGAAGGCAGGGGCGGACTGCTGGCGGGCGCCTCCGACCCGGGTGCGGGTGCCGTCGCTGGCGGCGAGACGACGGCGGGAGTGGAGACTGGTTTTGTCGAAGTGGAGTCCTGCCTGGCGGTGGGTTTGGCTTTCGCGACTTGGTCGGACTGAAGTGCCGCGGATGCCTTTTCGCTGCTTTTCCAGAAGAGCGAAGCCCCCCCGCCGACCACGAGGAGAAGCACCATCACGCCGAGCAAAACCAGCGTGCGCGTGCCGATCGTCCGGCCGCGTTTGGCGATCACCGGCGCGGCCGGTGAGGCGGGGGCCTCACCGGGGCCGCCGGCGCGCGCCTGCTCGGCTTTTTTTAGGGCTTCGTTGATGAGGCTCATGGCGGAGCTTGGATCACGGAGCGAGGTTGGCGAGGTCGCGCCGCGCGCGGCGCACATCCCAGAAGGACACCTCTTGCGATTCACGGACGAACGCGGAGAGGAGCGCGCGATCGCAGAGGGTGTTGACGATCCGCGGCACCCCGCCGCTTTGCCGGTGAATGGCGCGGAGCGCCCAGCGCGTGAAAGTCGGCTTGCCGTTCGCGCCGGCGAGGGTGAGGCGATGCTGGATGTAGTGGGACGTGTCGTCCTCGGACAGCGCCTGCAACTCGCAGTACACCAGGATTCTTTGCCGCAATTGGCGGAGCTCCTGGCGGGAAAGGATCTCCTTCAGCTCCGGTTGCCCCATCAGCACGATCTGCAGGAGCTTCTGCCGGTCGGTCTCTAGATTGGAGAGCAGACGCACCTGCTCGAGCACCTCCACCTCGAGGTTTTGGGCCTCGTCGATGAGGAGAACGATGTCGCGTCCCTGGCCGATCCGCTCGAGCAGCACGCGATTCACCTGGGCGACGAGGTCGGCTTGGTTGCGCGCAAGATTCCTCTCGCCGAGCTCGGTGAGGATGGCCCTCAGCATCTGCGTTTCGGTGACGCGCGGATTCAGGATGAGGGCGGTGTCGAAGCGCGCCGGGTCGAGCTCGTTGAGAAATTGCCGGCAGAGGGTCGTTTTGCCGCACCCGACCTCGCCGACGAGCACGATGAATCCCTTCTTCTCGGCGACGCCATACCGCAGGTGACGCAGCGCCTCCCGGTGGGTGGGGCTGAGGTAGAGGAAGCGCGGGTCGGGGGTGATGTTGAACGGCATCTCCCGGAGCCCGAAGTAACCCTGATACATGATCGGCGCGGCAAACGTGGTCCGCACCCCTGGCGAAAGCACGCCAAAACACCGGCGGGGGCCGCGCGGTGCGGCGCCACGGGGTTTGTCCTTTACTCGTGTTCGGGCGCTCCGTTGATCTGCCTCTTCGAGTGAGCTCCCGCCGGGTGATGATCGGGCTGTATGCCGTGCTGCTGGCGCTGTTCGGCGCCGGGGGAGGGATGCTGTTCCTAGAGGCCCGGGCGGAGTTGGCCGCGCTGCGCGACCGGCAGGCGGCGCTGCAGCGGGAACTCGACGCCGCGAAGGCGCGTCTCGCGGAGCAGGATCGTTTCCTGCAACGCCTCCGGAGCGATCCGTCCATGGCCGAGAAGGTGATCCGCGAGCGCCTGGGCTACGGCAAGCCGGGCGAGGTGATCTTCCGCTTCGACAACAACCCCTGAGGGATCATCCGCGCCGGGTTGCGACCACGCCGCCGCGGACAACACTTTGACCATGTCCCAGCACCCGCTGATCGAGAAGTTCGCCCGTGCCGGCCAGGCGCAGGTTTTCGCGCATTGGCCGAGCCTGGCCGAAAGCGCACGTGCGGGTCTGCTCGCTGAGGCCGCGGAGATCGACCTGCCGGAGGTGGAGCGTCTCACGCGCACGCTGTTGCGACCCGGTGCGGCGGCCGGGGTCGATCTCCAAGGACTGGCGCCGGCGCCCTATGAGCGGCATCCGGCCAACGGCGGCGACCGGTCGGTGTGGCACTCCGCGAAGGCCGCGGGCGAGGCGGCGCTGCGGGCGGGCCGGGTGGCGGCTTTCACCGTGGCGGGAGGACAAGGAACCCGCCTGGGGTATGATGGACCCAAAGGGACTTTCCCGGTCACGCCGGTGAGGAGGAAATCGCTCTTCCAAGTCTTCGCCGAGAAGATCCGGGCGGCCGGGGCAAGGTACGGGCGGCCGTTGCACTGGTTCGTGATGACGAGCCACGCTAATCACACCGCGACCGAGGCGTTCTTCGCGGAGCATCGCTGGTTCGGGCTGGACCGGCATCGCGTGCACTTTTTCCGACAAGGGCGGATGCCCGCGGTGGATTTCGAGGGGCGCATCCTGCTCGAGGGGCGCGGGGCGATCGCGCTGTCACCGGACGGTCACGGCGGTTCGCTGCGGGCGCTCGCCCGGAGCGGCGCACTCGACGTGATGGCGGGCGAGGGCGTGGATATCCTGAGTTACTTCCAGGTCGACAACCCGCTGGTGCGGTGTGTCGACCCGGCCTTCATCGGCTGGCATGTTCTCCGCGGCTCGGAGATGTCGAGCAAGATGGTCACCAAGGCGCACGCGGCGGAGAAGGTCGGTCATTTCTGCGCGCAGCGTGGCCGCACGGTCGTCATCGAGTACTCTGACCTGCCGGCCGCGGTGCAGCAGGAGAAGGATCCGGACGGCGAGTTGCGCTACCGGGCCGGTAGCATCGCGATCCATACGCTGGACCGCGCCTTCGTGGGCCGCATGGCGGAGCCGGGCGGCGGGGCGTCGCTTCCGTTCCACCGCGCCGACAAGAAGATCCCGACGGTGGACGCGGCGGGCAACCCGGTGAAGCCGGAGAAGCCGAACGGGGTTAAGTTCGAGCTCTTCGTATTCGACGCGCTGCCCTTCGCCCGGAATCCGGTGGTGATCGAGACCCTGCGGGCGGACGATTTCTCGCCCGTCAAGAACGCCGGGGGCGCGGATTCGCCGGAGACCTGCCGGAGCGACCAGTTGCGGCAGTACGGCCGTTGGCTGCGCGCGGTGGGCGCGTGGCCGACCGACGACGCGGGGCACCCGGGCATCGACCTCGAAGTGTCGCCGCTCTTCGGTTACGATGAGGATTCGTTTGCGGAGGCGTGGGCGCGCCGCGCGCCGGCGGCCCGCCTCGCGCCCGGGGCCTACCTGGAGTAGCCCGAGGGCTTCGTCAGTGCCCGCCCTTTTTACTTTTGCCGGCCAGCGCCGGGTCATGGCGCGGGTTGACCACGGGCATCTGCGCGCCGGTTGCGGCCCGGAAGGCTGTGATTCTGGCGAGCAATGCACGGGCGCGAGCCGGCTCCGCGGCCGCGAGGTTCCGCGATTCGGCGACATCATTCCCGAGGTCGAAGAGCTCGGGAGCGCGGCCGGTTCCCGCGATGGTGTGCTCGTGGTACTCGACCAGTTTCCAGTTGCCGGCGCGGATCGCGCTGGCGGGACCTCCGTCGCCGGCATTGTGGTAATGGGGATAATGCCAGAAGATCGCCTCGCGTTCCGGCGGGGGACCACCGAGCAGGTGGCCAGCTAGGCTCACCCCGTCGACCACCCGTTCCCGGGGCAACGCCCGGCCGGTCAATTCGAGAAGGGTCGGAAGAAAATCCACACTGATGACCGGGGCCAAGCTGACGCGACCGGCCGGAATCCGCCCCGGCCAGCGCGCGATCAAGGGCACCCGGATCCCGCCCTCGTGAAGCTGCGCCTTGCCGCCCCGCAGGGGGAACTGCGAGGAGTCGGACAGCAGTCCACCGTTATCGGAGGTGAAGATGAAAACGGTGTGCTCGCGCAGACCCGGCGTGTCGAGGCGCTCGAGCAGGCGGCCCACGCTGGCGTCGAGTGTCTCCATCATCGCCGCGATCACGGGGTTGTTCTCGGGGCGGTCACTGCCCGCCCTCGCGCGGTGCTGCGCGATCCTTTCCGCCCGTTCCATGATCGGCGCGTGGATCGAGTTGTGCGGCAGGTAGAGGAAGAAGGGGCGGGCGCGGTGACGGTCGATGAAAGCGAGCGCGCGTTCCGTGAGTGCCGTGACGCCGTGCGGGTCCTGGGTGGGATCGTGGTTTTTGGACGGTTTGTGGGTGATGAACGTCTCATCGAATCCCTGGCGGTCAGGTCCCTCCGCGACGCTGTCGGTTCCGGTGTAGGCGCGGGCGAGGTGCCACTTGCCGAACAGGCCCGTGGCGTAGCCCCGTTCGCGCAGGTCCTCGGCGAGTGTGGTCGCGGAGAGCGGTAAATATTTCGTCCAATCCGGCTGGCGCAGGCGCTCGTGCGGGAAGTCACCGCCGGGGATGAAGTCGGTGATGCGGGTGCGCGCCGGGTATTGTCCGGTCATGATCGCGGCGCGCGTCGGCGAGCAGACCGGGCACGCGGAGTACGCGGCATCGAACCGCGTGCCCTCACGGGCGAGTCGGTCGAGGTTGGGCGTCTGGTAGTACCGGTTGCCGTAAGCCGCGACCGGCGCCGTCCCGAGGTCGTCCGCCAGCACGACCACGATGTTGGGCGGCCGGCTTTCCGCGGCCGGGAGGACCGACGCGAGCAGCAGCGGAAGGATAACAAGGGGTGACATGTGTGCGGTAAGATTCAGGCGGCGTTGAACCCGTACGGTGCGCGGTGGGACCCCTCGGCGAGAGCGCGGGCGCGGGCGAGGGTCGCCTGGTCGGCACCGGCGACGGCGGTGATTGATCCGGACGCCGGGTTGAGGTCGATCCACGGTCCTAGTGTGAAACGAGCGCGGTCGGCCGCGAGTTGGTTGGCGGCGAGATGACGCGAAAGCTGGTCGACGACTTCGGCGGCGCCGGGATGGTTGCGCACGGCTTCGCGGCAGGCCGCGAGGGTATCCGTTCGCCCCAGTCGCCAGGACAGATTGCCGAGGTGGCAGATCGTCGAGGAGTAATGCCCTTGGAGCACAGGCGCGTTGAGGTCGCCGGTGCGGCGTGAGCGCACGGCGTCGAGAAAATTGCCCATGTGCCGGCCACCGCCTTCACCCGGAAACTGCTTCAGCCGCTTGCCGTCGCGGTCGTAGATGACGCCTCCGCCCTTGAGGCCCACGAACGCGCCGCCCTCGCAGTCGAGGGCGAAGCCCTCGCGGATGCCGCGGAACGCGTCCATGGCCTTCTGGCCTGGCTTGGCCGGCAGGTTGCGGTTCTCAACGAGCATCGGCAGACCGGGGTAATCCAGCACTGTGAGCTGGGTGTTCGGCGTTTCGGCTGAATCGTCGACGCCGAAGCGCCCGCCGAGGCAGAGCGCGCGGCGCGGGAGGCCCTCCAGGCCGGCCATGTAGCGGCAGGCGTCGATCGGGTGCACGCCGCTATTGCCGAGGTCGCCGTCGCCCGTCGACCAGAACCAGTGCCAGTCGTAGTGGAGCTTTGGTCGGGTAAGGGGATCCGCTGCGGCGGGGCCGCAGTAAAGGTCGTAATCCAAGCCGGCGGGCTGGTGGGGCGCGGCGCGGCCGATGCCCGGTCGGTACTCGTACCACGCGATGTGGGCGGAGCGGGGCCGGCCGATGTGTCCCTCGCGGATCCACGCGGTGGCGGCGCGGATGCCCTCGTCGGAACGGTACTGCGTGCCCGATTGCACGATCCTTCCGTGTTGGCGCGCGGCCTCCACCATGCGCGGACCCTCACCGATGCTGTGGGAGACCGGTTTTTCGACGTAGACGTCCTTGCCGGCCCGGCAGGCCCAGACAGTGAGGACGGCGTGCCAGTGGTTCGGTGTGGCGATGACGACCGCGTCGACGTCCTTCCGCTCGAGGATACGTCGCGGATCCGTTGCTCCCGCGACGGTGATCCCGGCCTCCTTGGCGGCGGCCACTTGTTCGGCTAGCCGCTGTGGATCCACGTCGCAGAGCGCGGTGAGGCGCGCGCCGGGGAATTTGAGGAGGGATTTCACATGGCCCCGGCCCTTGCCGCCGAGTCCGATGACGGCGACGCGGATGTCCCCGTTGGAGCCGGCCGCGCCGAGGCGGAGGGCGGGAAAAGCGAGGGTGGCGCCGGCGGCGGCGTGGTGAAGGAATGCGCGGCGGTTCAGTGTGCTCATGGGGTTTTCGTTTTTTTCGGGGTGACGGGCCAGTGCTCGCTTTCGGTGCGGGCGGAGACGAAGAGCTCCCGGGCGCGGGCGACGAATCCCGGCTGGGTGGCGGCGAGATCCTGCTTTTCCGCGGGGTCGGCCACCACGTCGTGGACGGCGATCGGGCCGTCTGGGTTCTCGCGGATTGCCTTGAGGTGTCCTTCGCGGACGGCCTGGGAGAAGGTTTTCTGGTGGTGCTCCCAGTAAAAGTAGTCTGAGCGCGGGGTCTCCTTTCCGCGCAAGGCGGGGAGCACGTTGATCCCGTCGACCCCCGGCATCGGTCGGGAGATGCCAGCCAGGGCCAGGGCTGTCGGAAGGAAATCCCAGCCGCCCCATGGATAGCTGCTGCGGCGCCCAGCGGCGATCTCCCCGGGCCAGCGGACGATCATCGGGGCGCGGATGCCGCCCTCGTAAAGCGATCCCTTGTGGCCGCGGAAACCGGCGGTGCTACCGAAGAAATCGGAGACTCCCGGGCGGGCGGGGGCGCCGTTGTCGGAGCAGAAAAACACGACCGTGTGCTTCTCGATCTGCAGCTGCTTGATGCGGTCGAGGATGCGTCCGACGTCCCGGTCGAGACGGGTGATCATCGCGGCCACGGTGGCCCGGGGGTAGGGCACGTCGTTCTTGCCTCCGGTTTCCGCGGGCGGCGGTTCGGGAAACTTCCCGCGGTACTCGGCGAGCGAGTCCTCGGGCACCTCAAGCCGCGAATGCGGGATGGTATAGGCGACGTAGAGGAAAAACGGGCGTTTTTGCCGAGCATCGATGAACGCGAGCGCCTCGTCGGTCATGAGGTCGTGGGAATACTGGCCCCGCTGACCGCCGGCGTTTCCGGGCAGGAGGATCTCCTCTTGATTACGCCAGATCTTCTCTGGGTAGTAGAATTCCGCGAGGTTGTTGTTCAGGTAGCCGAACCAGTGGTCGAAGCCCTGGCGATTCGGGATGCCCTCGTTGCCGGGCTCGCCGAGGCCCCATTTGCCGACGATGCCCGTGGCGTAGCCGAAGTACTTCAGGTGTTCGGCGACGGTGACGTCCTGCGCCCGCAGGGGGACCCGTTCGACCCCGGCGCGCCCGTGGTTTCCCCGCACGCGGGTGTGGCCGGTGTGCTGCCCCGTCATCAGCACGCTGCGCGTGGGGGAGCAGACGGAAGCGCCCGCGTAATAATGCGTGAAGGTGGTGCCCTCGGCGGCGAGACGGTCGAGATGGGGTGTGCGGATAAGCTTTTGTCCGAACGGCCCGATGTCCCCGTAACCGAGGTCGTCCGCCATGATGAAGATGATGTTCTTCCGCGGATCGCGCGCCGCCTCCGCCACCGGGACGGTGACCAGCAGGAGGAGTAAAAGCGCCTTTCTCACGGGGAGTCCTTTCCGGCGGCGTAGGCGCGGTGTTCGTCGGCGATGCGCGCGGTCTTCTCGTCGCCGCGGTGAAAGACCAGCCGGTAACGAAGCAGGAGTTCGCCCCCGGCGGGGATCACGTGGTCGCCCGCCTTGGGCTGATCCTTGAGTTTCTCGAAATCGTGACGCCCGAAGGGATTCGCCGAGAGCAGCCCGTAGTCCCGCGCGTGCCACCAAGTGGGATGCCGGAAGTTCCCCGGGTGCTCCAGCAGGGCGACGCCGATCACGCGGCCGTCGGATAACGGGCCGCTGTACGAGGCCCACGCCGCGCGTTTTCCCCATGCGGGGATGCCGGAATCGCCCTGGGCGTTCACGAGGTGTCCGGTGCCGGCCCGCTTCGTCGCACCTTTGCCGTGGGTCACGCGGAGGGCCTCGTTCACGCGCACCGCCATCGTTCCCTCCTCGGTGTCACCGAGGGTGACCGCGCCGTGCGTCGCCAGTAGCCGGACGTCATGGTCGAGGCGCGTGACACCGCCGGCGCGGGTGATGCGAAGGGTCGTCTCGTCGCTGAGCAGCGGCTTGCCGTCGGCCGTCTCCCACAAGCTGCGGACGCGGAGCAGGCCGGTCGGCCCGTCGCGGGTCTCGACGATCCGCTCGAGGCGGATGCGGCCGGTTTTCCTTTCCGGCAGCTCCCGCCAGAGGTCGTGTCCGTTGACCGCCCCGTGCGCGAACCAGACTCCGCGGTGCCAGTCGTGGTCGGGCACCTCGGCGGGATTCTTCGTGAACGGGAAATCCCGCGTGTACGACGTGCCGTCGGCGTCGAGGATGGGATAGAGGCACGGCTTCGGCCAACCGGTGTGGATGTAATCGGAGAAATGGCGTCCGCCGATCTCGATACGCACGCGGTCGGGCTGGCGGGTGAAGGTTACGTTGTCGGCCGCGGAGACGGCCGGCGCGGCGGAAAGCGCCGCAAGCGGCGACAGCAAGCGGAGGAGGCTTTTCATTTGGCGAGGGATTGGCGCTTGGTCTCGGGCGCGAGCCAGATCACGAGGATACCGATGCCGTAGATGAAGGAGGCGGCCGCGCCGACGCGGGCGTAGCTGCCGCCGAGCGAGGTGAACACGGCGCCGGCGGCGAGCACGCCGACCGCAGTGGCGAAGCGCCCGACATTGTAGGAGACCCCGCTCCCGGTCGCACGCACGGCGGTGGGGAAAAGCTCCGGCAGGTAGAGCGGCAGCCAGCCGAAGAACAGCGTGGCGACCAGGCCCTGCGCGAAAACGATCGGCAGGAACGTCGACTGCAGCGGGGCGGTGAGCTGGAACATGGACCACGTCAGACCGAACGAGCCCAAGCTGATCAGGAAGTAGGAGAGCTTCCGGCCGAGCAGGGCGGCGATCTGGGCGCCGATCAGGCTGCCGAGGATCGCCCCGGCGGCCCACCAGCCTTGGGTGACCGCCTTGTAGTCGGAGCGCACGACACGGCCGATCTCATCCGCCCACGGGATCATCCACTTGCTCGCCGCCCACGCGCCGACGAGCGGGATGGAGCCGAGCATGATGCCGACGAGGGTGATCCGCAGCAGCGGGGGGCGGAAGAGCTCCCGGAGCGGCGCGGGCGGTTTCGGGGTCCCGGCTTTGCCGCGGGAAGCGAGCCAAGTGGGTGACTCAGGCAGGAAGAGCAGCACCGCGACGCCCAGCACGGCGGGCACTCCGGCGATGTAGAACAGCCACCGCCACGAGTCCGGCGTCACCGGATACAGCTGGGCGATCTGGGAAAGCAGCAGGATGCCGGAGTTGATGGCGGCGCCCATCAGCCCGGCCACCATGGGACGGGATCTGTCGGGCCACGACTCGGCCACGAGCGCCACGGCATTGGGCCAGACTCCGCCGACGCCGAGGCCCACGACAAAACGTAGCACGAGCATCTGTTCCTGGGTCGTGACCCAGGCGCCGAGCCCGGCGAAGACGGAATAGAACAGGATGCTCACGCCCATCGCTCGCGCGCGACCGATCCGGTCCCCGAGCGAGCCCAGCACGATCCCGCCGACGGCCGCCCCCGCCATGAGGGCGGCGGTGAACCGGGCGAACCAATCCCCACCCAGCATGGGCGTGTAGGCGTCGCCGAGGAGCGACTTGGACACCGATAGCGAGACCAGCGGCATGAGACCGAGCTCAAGCCCGTCGAACAAAAGCGCGCCGAAGGCGGCGGCGAGGACCGCGTAGCGGGCCCTCGGGCTGAGCGGGGTGGAACTCATGGAAAGCGGGTTTCTCCCGCGCGGGCGGCGAGGACGCGGATGATGGCGCTGTTGTCGAGGGCGCCGAGACCGGCGGATTCCGCCGCCTCGAGAATCGAGCGGTGGGCGTGGCTGAGCGGCATTGGTAGTCCCGCGGCTTCGCCCTGATCTAGGATCAGGCGCACATCCTTGAGGTGCTGGGAAAGGCGGGCCTCGGGAGTGAAGTTGCCGGAGAGCATGCGCTCTCCCTTGCGGTCCATGATGCGGGAGTAGGCGGGGCCGCTCTGCATCACGGAGAGCGCCTGACGGGCGTCGAGCCCGAGCCCCTGCGCAAGGGCGAGCCCCTCGGCAAGGGCGGCGCGGTTCAGCCCGAGCACCACATTGGTAACCAGTTTCATGCGCGCCCCCGCGCCGGGACCGCCGCAATGGAAGGTCTCGTGGCCCAGCGGCGCGAGGATGTCGCGGCACGACGCAAACGCGGCGGCGTCTCCGCCCACCATCAACACGGCCGATCCCTCGCGGAGTTGGGAACTGCTGCCGGACACGGTGGCGTCAAGGTACGCCACACCGCGGGCGGCGAGATGGCCGGCAAGCTCCGCGGTGGCATCCGGGTCGCCGGTGGTCGTGTCGATGATCACGTGACCCTCACGGAGCTCCGGGCCGGCGGCGGCCAGAACGGCGTTGACCTCGATGTGGGTCGGCAGGCTGAGAAAGACGCGACGGCAACGGCGGAATAACTCTGCGGCGTTCTCCGCGAGCTCGCCTCCCGCTCGGGCGAAGGCCTCACGTCGGTTGGCGTCGATGTCGTGACCGATCACGTGGAAGGCGCCGCCCAGTAAGCGGTCAGCGAGGGCGCTGCCGAGCAGGCCGAGACCGACCAGGCCGACGCAAGAGGAGGTGGGGGAGGGCGAAACCATGGGCGGGAGGAATAGGCAGCCGCGAATCCGGGGTGTTTCAGCGGCCAGTGTTCTGCCGGGAGGGTGAGTCGCCAGCGAGCTCGGAAAGGAGGATCTCGAGCGCCGTGTGGACGGGGTGGAGACGGAGACTATTGCGATCGGAGGGGTCTCGCGGATTCAGACCGCGCGCTTTCTCCCAGTCGTCCGGCATGCCGTCTCCGTCGGTGTCGCGCGGAGCGGGCGCCGACTTGAGGTCCGGCCAGCCGCCGACCTGCTCGGGGGAGTCGATGATACCGTTGCCGACTGTGGCGCCTCCGCGCCGCACCTCCGCGACGACGCGGGCGTCGACGGCGTCGCGCCGGGGTCTCGTGGCGCCGGCGCCGGCCAGCACCACCTCATAGGCCTCCGAGGCGGAATGCGTTGTGACGGGCGCGACGGGAAAGGGGTCGTGACGGCGGTTGGCCGCGGCGGAGGTCGCTCCCTCGAAATCAACGCCGCCCGTCCAGTTGTCGGCGGCGATCGAGGGGAATCCCTCCACCACGTTGCCCGCGATGTGCCAGACCGAGTCGTAACCGTAGGCCGCGCGGGTATCGTCGATGCGGGCGATGCGCCGGCGCACCGCGGGCAACGTGGCGGGGCCCGGTTTGTAGTAATTGTTCACGATGTTGATGCTGACCGGCTTTCCATCGCACGAGCGGTGCTCCCAGTTGTAGATCACGGAATTCCGGTGATCCATGAGCACGGTCCGCTCGCGGGCCTGGCCGGCGACGCTGGGGGTGCGGGCGGTGGCGTGGGCGAAAAGATTATGGTGGTACGACACGTTTTCGCCCCCCCAGGAAGCGCCGTAGCCGTGGGCGCCCTTGGGGTGGACGCTGCGATTAAGCGGCTCCGCGATCACGCACCACTGCACCGTGAGGTCCCGGGTGCCGTGCCAGGTGTTCATGGCCTCGTCGACCGTCCAGCTCACCGAACAGTGGTCGATCATGATGTTGCGGCCGTCGCGCACCTCGATGCCGTCGATCGCCTTGCCGGATTCGGGGCCCGGACGCACGCGGAGATGGCGGATGACCACGTCGTTGGCGCCGCGAAGCCGCAACGGTCGGCCGCGGAGGCAGATGCCGTCGCCCGGCGCGGTCTGCCCGGCGATCGTGAGTTGGGACCGCTCGATCAGGAGGTCCGACGTGAGGACGATCGTGCCGGAAACCCGGAAAATCACAGTGCGATGTCCCGCGCCCACCGCCTCGCGGAGCGAGCCCGGACCGGAGTCGTTGAGATTAGTCACGGCAACCACGTCACCCCCGCGACCGCCCACGGCGAAACGCCCGAAGCCCTCGGCGCCCGGGAAGGCGAGCGGCTGGGCGAAGGCGAGGGCCGTCGCCGAAAAAAACAGCACGACCCGAAGGAGAATGGGAAATTTCATCCGGGGCGGGGAGAGCGGGGCTGCATTCATCGCGCGTCGGGGGTCGCGAGTGCGCTGACCACGAAGGGCCACATCAGTTCCCGGTAAAAACGGTGCCCCTCGCCGCCCCAACGGTGCTGGAAGCGTTCCGGCGCACGACTGGGAGATTTTCGCGCCGCCTCGCCGTGAAACTCTCCTACGAGCGGCGCGAGATGGGCACTCATCCCGGATCCGGTGGTTAGTTTCACGTGTTCGAAGGGAGCGCGATCAGGACGCCGTTTGGGCTTTGCGGGGCGATGAGGGCTTGGGTCGCAGAAAATCCCGTCTTCGCCGGTGGAGCACGGATCGATGATCCCGCGGGCTGGGGGCCGGAAGCGGGAGTTGATTTGCTTCCAGCCCGGGTGCCTGGCGGGCCGCCCGTTGGCTTTATGCCGGTACGTGGGGAGGCGGTTGCCGCGTTTTTCTCTCTCGATCAGAACGAGCCGCTCACGCCGGCGGCCATGCGGACCCCGTAGATCTGACAATCCGTGGGGCGATCTCCGCGGCCCTGGAAAGTGTTTTGCTTCTCGTTGAACACGTTATTGGCGTCGACGAAGAGATCGAGCCGGCGGTTCACGCGAAACCGCGCGCTGACATCGACCGTGTTGCGGGGCTCATTGTAGGTGATGCTCGCGGGGTTGGCGTTATACCCGCGGGTGGTCTCGCCGGAGTAGTTATAGTTCACCCTCAGCGTGGTCCCGCTGCGGGTCCAGGAAACGCCTCCGTTGGCGGTGCGGGGGGCGAAACCAGCGATCGTGGTACGGATCGTCGTTCCGTCGTAGGTCCCCCGCGTCAGAAGACGCGTGGCGTTGGCGAAGACGCCGAAGCCGCTCAACCAGCCGGGGAGGAACGATAGAGATTGCTGATAGCTTATCTCGAGCCCGCGCACGCGGGCCCAGCCGCCGTTCACGCGGGTGGTGAGGGTGTAGCCGCCGTACATCCCGTCGAAACCGTTGGCCGGGCCTTCCCGGATGACTTCCGTCGCGGGGAAGATGAAGTTTCGCAGATTCTTCTGGAAGGCCCCTACCGACAGCACCCCGACGCCCCGGCCGAAGTAGTGCTCGAGCGAAAGGTCATAGTTCTTGGAAAACTGCGGCTTCAGGCCCGAATTATTGCGGGAGATGGTGCCGGCGTTCTCGTTCACGTTCGTGACGGGAATCAGCTCGTTGTAGGGGGCGCGGCCGATTCCGGTCGACCAGCTGGCTCGTGCCAGCGTGTTCGGGGAGACGCGGAAGCGGGCGTGCGCGCTCGGGAAGTAATTATCGTAGTCGCGTTCAACCTTCACGCGTCCCCCGAAGCGCAGCGCGGCCTCCGCGGCGGTGTTGGCGTATCGGGTGTCCGTCAGCGGCCCGCGGGCGGTCGCGGAGGTGGCCTCTCGGCGCACTCCGGCGAGCAGCGAGAAGCGGCCGATATCCACGTTGCCCTGCACGTAGGTCCCCAGCACTTCCTCGCGGACGCTACCGTTGTTGACGAGGGAGTTCTGGATTGTGGACGCGATATTCTCGCGGAAAAGCTGCGGATTGGCGCGTAGTTCGCGGTGGATGGCGGCGAGGTCGGGCCAGGCCGGCACGACGCGGTACCGCCCGTCCAAGGGGAGGTAGTTGTGACCGTCGGTTCCGTTGAACCGGTTGAGATTGTCGTCGTTTCTGCCGGTGGCCGCATTCGGACCCGCCACTCCGTCGGGTCCAACATAGGTGTAGTTCGGCTGGAAGCGATTCTGCCGCTTGGTTTGCTCGCGCCAGCGGAACCCGCCTTTCAGTGAGGTAGGCCAAGCGGTGGCGAACGCCCGTTTCAGGTTCGCCTGTGCCGCCAGAATCTCGTCCTGCTGGTGGAAGTCTTTCCGGTTGAGCGAATCGGTGAAGCCGTTGTCGAAGTTGCGGATATCCGGCCCCCCGGTCTGCACGAAGTCCGGGTAGTGGAGTCGGTTCGTGCGGTCCACCGACCAATTCGTGTTGTTGATGCGGACGGTCACATCCTCGCGCTTTTCAAAACCGTCGGACGGGGACCAGGCCACGTCTCCGTCAGCTGTCCAGTCCCGCCACGCCGCCTTGCCGCCGGCTTGAAACCGAAACGTTTTCACCGTCCGGTAGCGCGATTCTATCTCGTACTCCGTGGAGGCGGCGGTGAGATGCGAGACCGCATCGCTGACAAACGCGGCCGAGCCGCGGCGGACCCGCATCTTGTGCTGGGTCATGTCGTCGAGATAGTTGTTGTAGAGAGTGTTGAAGAAAACGGACGTCGCGGGCCCGAGCTTGTAGTCAAGTTTGAGCCCCGTGCCGATGCGGGTGAGCGTGATTTCATCCTCGGAGGTCTGGAAATCATTCATCGGGGTCGGCGCGGTGAAGGAGGGGCTGGCGTAGCCGGCCCGGAAGGCGCTGCGCGGACCGTAGGTGCGATTGTAGCTGAGATTGAACGCGAGCCCGATCCGCCGCTCGGCGCCCAGCACGTCCGAGTAGGCCATGCTGCCCGAGGGCTCGAAGACGGAGCGAAGTGGAAAGATGTTCACCCCCGCGCCCCAGCGGATGTCGCGTCCCCGGCGGTCGAAGCCGCTCTTTGTCTTGAGATTGATGCTGCCGCCGATCGCGTCCGCGTCCATCTCCGGGAGCTGGGCCTTGATCACCTCGATCGACTCGATCGAGTTGGTGGAGACCTTGTCGACCTCGAAGGCTCGTGAAAGCCCGCGCGTGGTAGCGCCGGAGAGACGGGTGCCGTCGACCATGACCGAGTTATACTGCGGATCGATGCCGCGGACGGAAACGAGGTAGTTTTCCGCCTCGTCACGCTGGGCGGAGATCCCGGGAAGGAAGACGAGGATGTTGCCTACGTTCGCGTCGGCCACGTTGCCGAAGGTGTCTGTCGCGATGACTTGTTTCAGGTTTGCCGCGGTGCGCTGCCGGGCGATGGCCGCGGCTTCGCCCTCGCGAAGTTCCGAGACCGTGAACGCCTCAAGTTTGTACACGCGGGAGGTCAGCTCCACGTTGAGGTCGGCGGTGGCGCCGGCGCTGACGTCCACCGTGACGCGCTGCGGATCTAGGCCGGGATAGGTGACGAGCAGAGTTCGCTTACCCGGGGTGATATCGGTGAGCCGGAAGGAACCGGCTCCCCCCGACGCCACTCCCGCCGCCGCGGATCCCTCCAGCGTGATGCTGGCTCCTTCGAGATAGACGCCGGTCGCGGCATTCAGCACCCGGCCGGTCACGGTCCCCGTGGAGGGGGCGGGTGCCGCGCCACTGAGCAGGGCGCTTCCCAGGAAAAGGAAGATTGAAGATACCAGAGGACAACGGTGCGGGCGGGGTAGGGGTTTCATGGGGCGGATTGGGGTGGTAAGCCGGACGGAGTGCTCGGCGGCCTTGAACCCAACCCTCAAGAGACGAAGACGTCCGCACACGTTGAATTCTCCTGTCTCCCCGGGAGACAAGTACTCTTCCCGTCGGAGCCGCGCGGGCGGTCAGTCCGGCCGTTTCTTTTTCCCGGGGGAGCTTGCGTCGCGCTTCCTGCCCGCGCCGGGGCGCGGCTCGGCCGGGGCGGCGAGGGGCTTGCGCGGCAGCAGGTCGTCGCGCATCGCGGTCTGGTAGACGAAGGAGGCCATGACGACCGCGGCCTGCCGGAGGTCCTCCTCGATGGCCCGGTCGTACAGGTCCATGTTCCCGTGCCAGGTCCGGGTGCGGTACTCCAGGTCGTCCTGGATGAACTGGAATCCGGGCAGGCCGATGTTGTCGAAGCTCACGTGGTCGGTGGATCCGGTGCGGGAGAGCGTCACGGTCTCGGCGCCGAGATCGCGCAGGGGCTTCAGCCACTCGCGGAAGACGCCGCGCAGCGCTTCGTTGCCCTGCAGGTAGATGCCGCGGATGCGGCCGCCGCCGTTGTCGAGGTTGTAGTAGGCGGACAGCTGGTCGTACGCCGGCTGCCGGTTTGTGACCCCGATCGGCGGCGGTCCCGCGCGGTTGCTCGCCCCGGCAGGGGTGGGAGGCGGCTCCCCGAAGTGACGGGCGACGTAGGCCTTGGAGCCAAGCAGTCCCTGCTCCTCGCCGCTCCAGAGCGCGAGGCGGATGGTCCGGCGCGGTGAAAGGTTCAGGGTTTTCAGGATGCGCGCCGCCTCGATGACGACCGCGCAGCCGGTGCCGTTGTCGGTCGTGCCGGTGCCGCCGTGCCAAGAGTCAAGGTGGGCGCCGAGCATCACGATCTCCCCGGCGCGGTCGGTTCCGGGAATCTCGGCGAGGACGTTGGCGGCCGGGACGTCTACGGTCAGGTAGTCGGCGCTCAGCTCGAGCGCGACGCGCGGCGGGGTTCCCTGTGTCGCAAGACGCACGAGCCGGTTGAAATGCTCGTTGGCCAGGACCACCTGCGGGATGATGGGAGGACAATCCTTCTTCCAGACCGACAGGCCGCGGGGCGGCGCGGGGGGGGCGCCCGCGGCGGGTTCCTCGGCGGGTCGTGGCGCGGCGGTGTCCGGACCGTAAACGGTGGCGGCGGTGGCGAAAAGCGCGCCAGCCTCGCCGCGGGTGCTCGGCTGCAGAAGCACGGCGACCCCTTCCTCGGCGAAGAAGCGGTAGCGCTGCGGCGTGAGCGCGATCGCGGAACGTTGCGCGGGGTCGGCCATCGGATTGGGGGTGGGCGGCCGCGCGAGACCGGTGCCGAGGCCGTCCGAATTGGCGAGGGCCAGGAGCTGGGCGTCGGTTTTCCGCTGCGCGAGCGGCTCAAATCCCACCTTCATCGGCACCAGCGAGCCATCGAGGACGATCTTGCCGCGCAGCTTGCCGCGGTGGCGTTCGAAGTCCTCGGGTTTCTTGATGTCGACGTGGACGATCTCCCCGTCGACCCGTCCACCCGGTACCCCGGGCGACCACGCTTTGGGCAGCGCTACGATCGGCGTCGCCTCGGGAGTGAACGCCTGCAGCGAGAAGGCCCGCAGCGCCCAGCCGCGTTCGAATCCACTCCACGGCTCAACCCGGACCTGGTCGAAACCCCATGTTTCGAGGCGGCGTTGGGACCAGGTGATGGCGCGCCCCATTCCGGGCGATCCCGTGAGGCGAGGGCCGTTGAGATCGGTGAGCGCGAGCAGGGTCGACATGACCTCGGAGCGGTTGAGGCCCTCGTCCCGGATACGGGCCAGCGGGTCGGCGGGCGCGGCCGTCGCGGCCGCCGGGGTATCCGCCGCGCCCAGGGTTGTGCCGGCGGTGAAAAGGACGAGGAAAAGTCCGGAGATGATGGCGGGCGCCGATCGGCGAGGGGGGCGGGGGCTCATCCCGGCACGATCAGGAGCGGTAAGGGACGGGCAATGCCAATCCCGTCCTGCCGGGCAGAGCGCCTAGGGTGCGACCGGGGGCGCGGTGATCGAGGCGCCCGGGATAAAGCGCGGGGTGAGCAGGTCGTGGGTCGGTTTGAGAGTCGCTCCCGCGGCGAGGCGCACCAGCAACACGGTCAGTTTGCGTGCGATGACAGCGGGGTCGGTGCCGTAGCGCGCGACGGACGGCGACAGGTATTCAAGGAATGGATCGTCCTCCCGGCAAACGACGGACAGGTCGCGGGGGAGCGACAGCCCGGTCTGGGCGAGCAGCGTGAAGACCGCGGGCACCGCGAGTGTCTTGGTGACGAAAAGAGCGGTCGGACGAGGCCGCAGCGCCGCGAGACGCCTCACCTGCCGAGCGATGTTCGGCATTCCCCCCTCGTGCTCCAGCATCACGGGCGGTAGCGCCCTCGGGCCAAGTCCAGCGGCGAAAGCGGCGCAGGTCGTGGCGTCGGCCGCCGAGCCGGTCCGTCGCAGCAGGATGGCGGTCCGGATGTGCCCCGCCGCTGCCAGGAGCCCCGCGGCATGGCGGGCGATCGCCGCGTGGTCGTATTCAATGGAAGGCAGGCTGATGCCCGGAAAGGTCGAGCCCACGAGGATTGTTGGAACTTTCCGTTCCTGTAGCCAGCGCTGGAGCCCGAGCGTGCCGGTGAACACCACCCAGGCCGAGCGGGGGTGCGTCGCGGCGAGGTGTTCGAGCGCCCGGGCCGGCCGGTGACCGAAGGCACGGCCTCCCTCCACCAGCACCAGATCAAGCCCCGCCTGCAGCAGGCGCGGACGCATCTCACCGACCCAGCGTCCCACGGTGGGGCGCAGCCTCCACAGCGGCTCGGGCAGGAGGAGGAGCACGCGCTCGATCGCGGGGCTGGATACGCGGTCGGCGGCGTCGACGCGAACGGACGTGGGCAGTCCCTGCCGGAGGCTGAGCAGCCCCCGCGTGTGGAGGGACTGGAGCGCGGTGCGCAGTGTCTTGCGGCTCACGAGCAGCTGGCGGCAGAGCTCGAACTGGCCCGGCAGTTCACCACGCCACCGCCCGGAGCGGAGCCCCGCTTCGATCACGGCGGCCGTCTGTTCCGACAGGAGCGAGCGTCTTGGCAGCAGCGCTTTCCCGCCGCGGGCAGCCTCGGCTGGTTGCAAGACGGCTGGACGACGGTTCATGGCAGCCGTCGGCCGAGGAACCGCGTGTCGGCGTCGCGGCTCAGCTCGAGGAATCCGAGTTTCGCGTAGAAGGCCGCGGCGCGGTGGTTGGCCGAAGCCATCGCGAGATGCACGCCGCGCGAGCCACGCGCGGAAAGCAGGTCGAGCAACGCGGACATCATGCGCCGGCCGAGGCCGCGTCCCTGCGCGCGAACAAGCAGATCGATGTGCAAGTGCGAGGGGTGGTCCTCGTACGGCGCGGGGATGAACAATTCCGGGTGATGGTAAAGGTTCCAGAGTTGCTCGTCGCGGCTCCAGCCTGCCGCTGGTCCCTTGGGTGCGGGCCTTGTTTGGCGGAGCGGCGGGAGCCATTCCTCCACATAGCGGCGGTGGAAGGATTTTGTGTCGAGGGCGGCCAGCGCGTAGCCGCAGACGCCAGCGTGGTCTTCCACCACCAGCGCGAGCTCCGGTTCGAAGGCCAGGTAGGCGCCCACGTACACGTGGCCCAGCGCTTCGTGGTCGGCGTGCAGGTGAGTCGCGTCGCGCCCGCTGTCGCCGGTCCCGAGGCAGACCGTGTAACAGGCCGCGCGGTCGGCCGGGGCGGCTCGTCGCACCGTGAATCCCCCGGTCTGGATCGGCGTCATGGCGCGGGAGCGGGAAGGAAGCCGCCGTCGGACCGCATCGGGAGAAGCCGTTGCAGATCGGCCACAAGGCCGCCCCGGTAGGTGCGAGAACGGTGTTCCGCGGAGTGAAAAACGGCGGCGGTGCCAGGTTGGCTGGCGTGCCAGTCGAGGTAACCGAGCAGGAGCGCCGTCTCCTCCTTCAACTCCCACGCATGGCGGTAGACCGTGTGCAGCAGCTCGCGATCCTCGAGCCGGGTGAGGTGATCGAACAGCGCCAGCGCGCGGGCGCCGACCAAACGGGCCCGGTCTGCGGCCGCCGGATCGCCGCGGAGCGCCGCGGCGAGATCGGTGCGCCACGCCTCCGCGCGCGGCCCGTGCGAGAAGGGCAAATGCAGGCAGTCGCACAGCAGCGCGAGCAGTTCGGCGGGCAACGGTCCGGCTGCGCCGTCCGCGCCGAGGCACCGCCAGTCCGCCCGCCAAGCCTCGCGCGCCGCGTCGTGCGCCCGCGCGGGATCGTAATCGTCCCGCTTGGTCCAGGCGGCGAAGGTTTCGAGCGCGAGGCGGTTCGCCTCGAGCTCGCAGTTCGGGTTCAGCAGCACGCCCGCCGTGGCGGACCGGAGGGTGACGGGCCGGCCCGCGAAGGGTCCGAGGTAGAGGCGCCGCAGGTCGTAATCGTTGGCGAAGAGGTTGTCCCAGATGACGGGACGCCGGCGGAGCACCAGGGTCGGAGCGCGGACATCATCCGGCGTGATGGTCTCCGAGACGATCTCCGGCCCGGTCCACATCACGTCGATCGCCGGGTCGAGGTGTGCCCCGAGGTGGCGGAGGTAGCGGGAGTCGGCGACATCGCCGGCCATGCGGCCGCAGTAGGGAGTCGGGCAGAAGAGCAGCCGCGCCCCGGGATCGCGACGGCGCTGTTCCTGCAGGAGAAAATGGGCGAAGGCGACCTGGGGGTCGGCGTCGTGTTCGGTGGCGCCGAGCAGCCCCGAGGCGGGCGAGGGGATGATGTCGTCGAAGAGCACCGCGAAGTGGCGCGCGCCGAGGGTCATCAATTGACCGGCTTTGCGGGCGAGTGCGGCGTGGCCTTCGGCCGTGGAAAACGCCGGATCGAGGCCCGGGGCCAGGGCGTGGATGAACCTCACGCCCGCATCGCGGCAGGCGGCGATGAGCGCGCGCAGTTCCTCGGCTTCGGCCGCCGGGTAAAGCTCGCGCCATCGTGCGCGATGCCGGAGGTCGTCCTTCGGGGCGTAGAGATAGGTGTTGAGCCCGAGGGCGCGCAGCCGGGCGATCAGTCCGCGGCGCTGTTGCGGCGACCACGGGCGACCGTAGAAGCCCTCGATGACGCCCGAGAGGAAACGCGCGTCGCTCATCTGCCGGAGGCGGCGAGCCGGCGCCGCTCCAGCGCGCGGGCGAACGGCAGATAGACCAGCACGGCGAGGCCGAGCGACGCCGCCCCCCAGACGGCCGCGCGCCAATCGCCGCCGGTCGCGAGGTAGTGCCCGATCACGGGCGGGGTGGTCCACGGGATGTTGACAACGGGACGGCCGATGAGGCCGGCCGACATCAGCAGGTAGGTGCCGGCGGTCAGCAGTAGGGCGTTCAGGATGTACGGCACCATCAGCACCGGGTTCAGCACCACGGGGATCCCGAAGAATATCGGCTCGTTGATCTGGAAAACCTGCGTGGGCAGGGAGACCCGGCAGACCTGCCGAAGTCCGGGATCACGTGAATTCCAGAGGGCGAGGGCGAGTCCGAGTGTGGCGCCGGTGCCCCCGACGTTGACGAAGGTAGAGAAGAAACCGTTGGCCGTGACGTGCGGCGCCGGTAGCCCCTGGCCGAGCGCGGCGACGTTGACGGCCAGGTACTGGAGGAACACGGGCGCCACGATGGCGTCGAGGGTGTTGTCGCCGTTGATGCCAACGGACCAGAGCAGCGTCACGAGCAACGCGTAGACAAGGATGCCGGGCAGCGTATCGAGGGCGAAGACCAGCGGCGCGAAGGCGGTCTGGACGAACGCGTTGAGATCTAGGCCGAGCGCAAAGCGGAGCGTCCAGAGCCCGGCGACCAGCGCGATCATCGGCACCAGGGAGAGGAAGGACTCCGCGACCACGGCGGGCACGTCGCGCGGAAGCCGGATGACGAGGTTGCGCGCGACGAACCACGCCTTCACGCGCACCGCGACGAGCGCGATGATGATCGCGGTGAACAGTCCGGCGGAGCCGAGGCCGGCCGTGCGCAGGTTTTGCGCCGCGGGGTCGACCTGGAGCAGGAGGAAGCAGAGGGTCGCGAGGAGCGCGGAGCCGGCGGCGTCGAGCCCGAGCCGGCCGGCGAAGTCATGGGCGATGGCGAAGCAGACAAAGACGGCCAGCAGGCCGAACGTGGCCGTGACGGGCACCTCGAGCAGCGGTTTCATCGCGGCGAGGCGCTCCTCCCAGCCGGGCAACGGCAGGTGATTCAGCACCATGAAGAGGCCGCCGATGATCGTGAGGGGCACGATCGCGACCATCCCGGAGCGCACGGCTGCGAGCGCCGGGTTGTCGCCGAACGCGGTGAGCCGCGGCAGCCAGCGGTCGCGGATTCCGACGAGGGCGGTGCTCATGGTTTCGCGATGTAGCCGTGGTGGAGCCCCATGTAATACGGGAGCAGGAAGACCGTGCCGGAGCCGAGCACATCGCCGCGTCCGCCGTAGTCGAGCTGCCAGGGATCGGTGTTCCAGTGGTTGAAATGCCGGTTCTCGACCGGGAGCACGCGCCCGTCGCGCCCGTGACCGCGCCCCTCGTTGCCGGGCTCGTAGAAGTCGCGCGACTGGGCCACGGACAGCCGCGCCACATCGAGGCGGTGGGAGTTGCGGAGCGGCCAGTTCAGACGGTCGAGCGGGAAGCCGCGCAGCGTCGCGAGGGAGTCGCCGCGCCAGTCGCCGTACGGGGAGACCGGGAAGGATCCCCATTGGTTCACCATCACCGCCCCGTCGCAGACGGCCGCGAACGCATAGTTGAAAAACGGATTCATTTCCGGGGCCTCGTTCTGCCAGTAGGCGTAGAACGCGGTGCGGACAATGTTGCGGAGCGCCTCGTCGCGCGTGTGGCGGAGCAGGCTGTAAAAGCACATGAACGCCATCTCGTCGTCGGACTGGTTGCCTGAGCCCGGGCCCGACTGGACTTTCGGGTAAAGCAGGTTTTGCGCGAATCCGTGGCGGTCGATGAGCTCGCGGGCGACCGCGTCGTACTTCGCGTCCCCGGTGACATGGCGCGCCACCGCGAGGTAGGAGAGCAGGCTGAGGGAGTTCAGCCCGCGTTCGGCCCACCAGTTCGGGTCCCGGTTCAGCACCTCCGGCCGGTACATGCCCCAGCGGGTCGGCTGGCCGTCGTGGTCCGTCAACGTGAAACCGTGCGCGATCAGGTGGTCGGTCAGATCCCGCACCACGGCACGCACCTCTTCGCGTTCGGCCTCCGTCGCGGCGACGAGGTCGTGGTAGAGCGGGTAGAAGAAATAGTGGCCGTCCAGCTCGTCGCTGCTGGTGTCGGATTTCCAGTACCACTTTCCGTCGACGCTCCGCGGCCAGCGCGGCTCGTAGACCTTCCACAGGGCGTCGCCCTTCCGTTTTTCCCGGTCCTGCGCGAGACGCCCGGCGTTGGGGTCGGGGCCGTCCCCGGGCAGGATCGTCCGCGCCACGTAGCCGCGCGGGGGCGCGTGGGGGCCGCCCTGGGTCACGGTCTGCAGGAAGCGGAGCGCCGCGAACGCCTGCCGCGCGCGCTCCCGGGCCCGCGGATCACCTGTGGCGCCGTGGGCGAAGCATTGCCCGGCCCCGTACATCGCGGTCCAGAGACCGTCATTGTCGGAGTCGTGCCGCGTCGCGCTCGCGCGGTCGCCGGGCACGCGGAGCGGCGCCTCCGCGACGTAGCCGTGGAGGGTGCGCTTGATATGGCGCTCGATCTCGGCCTCGTAGAATTCCGCCTTGGTCGCGAGGGTCATCCGGCGGCGGGCGATGGCTCCGAGACCGCCTCCGGTGGCGAACCAAGCGGTGCCCTCCCGGTCGACCACCAGCGAACGCACCTCGTCCTGTGGAAGCCACCGCGGCCCCTGCCGGTAATGGAACCCCGAATCGTCCCGGCGAATCGCGCCGCGGGTGGTGCCGAACCAGACGGCACCGTCCGGCCCCGCCGCGAGTCCCGTGAACTCGTTCCAAGGCAGGCCGTCCTTACCCTCCAGCAGGCGCCAGCCCGCGGGTGTCTGCACGCCGACGCCCGCCTTGCCGGCGAACCACAGCCGTCCGCTGGAGTCGAAGACCGCGCCGGCTGCTTCGCCCGCGGCCCAATGCCGGCCGAGCCCGTCGTCGACCACGACGGCTTTCCAGTCGCCTCCTTGAAGCCGGAACAAGCCGCGGTCCGTGGCGGCGACGCGTTCGCCGGCGGGGGAAACCGCCAGCTGCGCAAGGCGCGCGCCGGCGGGCAACGGGGGAACCGACGGTCCGGGTGCGGGAGCGTCGGCGTTCTCCCAAGCGCCCGCGCGCAACCCCAGCCAACGCCCGTTGGCGCGCACCCGTACCGAGCCGTCGGACGCCAACGCGACCTCCTCGATCGCGACGGAGGGCAAGCCGGGCCGCGCTTCATGGTGGAGGGCGACCTCCTGAAGGAATTGCTGCGGTGCGGGGGCGGCCGCGGCCGGGCGGGCGCTGGCGCAGAGGAGCGCGACCACCAGGTTGAGGACGAAGCGGAGAGGTTCGGAACGCATGCCGGGGAGGGGTGCCTCGAGCGAAGCGCGCAACCACCCGGCGCGGCAAGGTTTTCGCCGGCGGGAGGGGATCAGGCCGTGACGGTATCGAGGGAGCAGCCGCCGGCCCCGGCCGGCGCATCCTCGCAATTCGGCCGGGCGATCACCCCCGGGTAAGGCTCGGGCGCGAACTCGCGTTCCGGCTGCGACAGCAGATGCCGGTCGCACACGGAGAACAGCTCCCGCTCGTTCGCCGCGCGCCGCATGTCGTGCAGGAAAGCACCGTCCGGATCAACGCTCTGCCCCAGGAAATTCAGGTATTTCTTCATCTTGTTCACGTGGTGGTGCTCGGCGAGGCCGGGGAAACCGGTGGCGTGATAGAGGCGCTCCACGTATTCGCGGGCGTGGGCGAGGGTGGCGCGGAACGGCTCGTGCCCGGAAAAACGCTCGCGGCATTGCCGGAAAATCCACGGATTGCGGATCGCGTGGCGACCGATCATCACGCCGGCGGTGCCGGTCGAGCCGACGACGGACACGGCCTTTTCCGCGGAGGTCACGTTGCCGTTGGCCAGGACCGGGCAACGCGCCCGTTTCGCCGCGCGTGCGATCAGCTCGTAGCTGACGTCGCCCCGGTACATCTGGCGCACGGTTCGCCCGTGGACGCTCAGCAGGTCGACGCGATGCTCGTTCACGAGGTCAAGCAGGGTGTCGAAATGGCGGGCATCCTCGAAACCGACGCGCATCTTGACCGTGAACAGACCGGGCACGGCGGCCCGGAGGGCGGCAAGGATGTCGCCGACGCGCTGCGGCTCGCGGAGCAGACCGCCGCCGACGTTCTTGCGGTAGACCTTGGGGGCGGGGCAGCCGAGATTGAGGTCGATGCCGGCGACCGGGTGGCGGAGCAGGGCCTCGGCCGTGCGTCGCAGGTGCGTTATGTCCTCGCCGATCAGCTGCGCGAAAACGGGGCGTCCCGTCTCGTTTTCGTCGATTGACCTCAGGATATGAGGCTCGGGGCGCGACTGGGCGTGGACGCGCAGGAACTCCGTGAAGAAATAGTCGGGGGGGCCGTAGTGGGCGATCACCCGCATGAACGCCAGATCGGTGACGTCCTGCATCGGCGCGAGCGCCGTGAGCGGGGTCTGCGGACGGAGGCCGGCGGGCAGGGCCGGCGAGGGCGCGGGGACGGCGGACATCGGGCCGGTCAACCGCGCTCGTCTTCCTCGCCGCTGTTCTCCTCGGCCTGCTGCTTCAGGACCTTCTCGAGCACCTCCGACATGTCCTCGACGACCTCGAAGACGGAACGCGCGACGTAGAGCGGGCGTTTCTGCTGGAGAGCGAGCACGATGGAGTCGCTGGGGCGAGCGTCGATCTCGACGAGCTTGCGTCCCAATTCGTTGTCCATCGCGAGCAGCAACCGGGCGAAGAAGGTGCCTTCGCGGGCGTCATTGACCACCACGTGCTCCAGCCGGACGCCGAGGCCGAGGAAAATGCTGCCGATCAGATCGTGGGTGAGGGGGCGCTCCTTGCGCACGCCGTTCAATGTCATCTGGATCGCGCCGCCGACCGAGTGGTCCACGTAGATCACGAACGTTTTCTCGTCGTTCCCAAGGAAAACGGCGCAGCCGTTGGCGGTGGGCATGACTCCCTTGATGGTGACGAGGACCGAGTCTTTGGGCATCGTCCTAATTTTGCCGCGGTCGCGTTCCGCTGCAAGCGCGCCGGCCCGCCTCAGCCGAACCCGAGCAGATCGATGTCCCACGCCTTCGCCTGCCTGAGCACCGCGGGACAGTCGAGGATCAGCACCCGGCCCGATTCGAGCGCCGCGGCGCCGATGCCGGCCTCGCGCATGGTCTCGAGCGTGCGTTGCCCGAAACAGGGCACGTCGAAGCGCCAGTCCTGTGCCGGCTTGACCGTCTTCACGAAGAGGGCGCCTTTGGTGCGGAAAGACCCGGCCCGGCGGATCATTTCGTCAGTCCCCTCGAAAGCCTCGACCGCGAGCACGGTCCCCTCGCGCACGACACACCCCTGGCCGATGTCGAGGCGGGCGCAATCACGGGCGATCTGCACGCCGTGGTTCACGTAATCCTCCTCGATCGGGAATCTTCCGCCGGTCATGCAGCCGGGCGTGGCGACGTGCGCGTCGAGGAAGGATCGGGCGTCGAGCAGGGTGACGCCGAGGGCCTCGATTTCACCGGCGATGGCGCCGAAGATCGTCCCGGCGTTGCGGCGCCGGAGTGAGAGGAGCAAGGTCGCGGCCTTCAGATCGGGATGGAGGCCGTTGAACAGCCGTCGCGGGGTGATCTGGCCGGCCATGACGGCGTAACCGGCGTCGAAGTCACTCAGGGCGCGCAGCAGGTGCCCGAGTTGGCCGACCTTCAGGATTCGACGGTGTTCCTCCGCGACGGAGTCGACCAGTTCGCGGGGAGTTTCCTCCTCGAAGGCGACCAGCCGGAGCGGGGATCCGGCCCGGAGGATTTCCGCCGCCATCAGACGCGGATAAAGACCCTGCCCGGCGATCAGGGCGACCGGACGCCGGGAGTCGAAACCAGCGGGTAGGAAGGCGGAGGCGGGAGCCACGGCGCGCAGTGTGCAGCCGGACGGGGCCGGTTGAAGCCCGAAAGTGCGCTGAAGCCCCGGGGGCCCGGCCCGGAGGTCAGGACTGCGAACCGTAATATTTCTTGTAGCTCCGGTAGTACCGGTAGCTCGAGTAGTACTCGATGCGGCGGTGCGAGATGCCGTTCAGGATCACGCCGAGCACCTCGTTTTTCCCGTCGCGCAGCGAGCGCATGAAGAGCCGGATGTGTTTCCGATACGCGCGGTTGAAACGGCACACATAGATGACCTCGTCGCTGCGATTCGCGATCAGCATCGAGTCGGTGACCGCGCCCAGCGGCGGGGAGTCGATGATGATGACGTCGAACGACTGCTTGAGCGTGTTGAGGAGAGCGGCGAAGGCCGGATCCTCGAGGATGGTGGTGGGACTCTTGGAGCGCCCGCCCGAGCGCAGCAGCGACAGGTTCGGGGCGATACTCAAGATTCCGAGGTCGGGGTTCTTCTCGAGGTTGCGGCTGACCGGCGCACCGGCCTCGTACCACTTGATGATGCCCAGCTCGTTTTCCTGGGCGAACTGCCGGTGGACCATCGGCCGGCGCAAATCACAGTCGACCAGCAGCGTCTTTTTTCCGTGGCGCGCGAAGCTACCCGCCACGTTGCAAGAAACCAGGGTCTTACCCTCGCCCGGAATGGTGCTCGTGATCAGGATGGACTTCGGGAAGTCCAGCTTGGAACGGATCTTGATCGAGCTGTAGATGCCAAGAAACGACTCCGCCCCCAGATCCTGCCGGTCCTTCGTCAGCAGGGCGTATTTCTCGTTGTCTTTGATCGAGCCGAGATCCGGGACGATGCCGAGCAGGTCGGCGCCGATGAACGACTCGACGTCCCAGGCGCTCTTGATGCGGTCGTCGACGAAGCTCAGTCCGACCGCCACGACCAGGAACACGATCACCCCGATGCCGATGCTGGTCTTGGTGATCTGGGTCTTGTTGGGCGCGAACGGGGCGGGGTTGATCGTGGCCCGGTCGAGCGGGCGCACCGGGACGTTCTCGATGTTTTTGACGGTCTTGGTGTCGTTCAGGCGGGCCAGGATCGAGCGGTAGTTCTGCTCCTTCGTGTCCGCCTCCGTCTTCAGGCTGCTGTAGGCGATGCTGGTGTCGGTGAGGTCAATCTGGGCCTTGTCCGCGCGGGCGTAGTCGCTTTCGGCCATGCGGAGGGTCTGCTGCGCCTCGGCCTGCCGCGTGCGCAGCTCGGCGACCGCCTGGACGATGGCGCGGTTGAGATCACCCTCGGTGACGGATATCTCGCTGCTCTTCGCGAGGATCGAGGGGTGGAGTTCAAGGTAGCGTTCCGCGAGCAGGGTCAGTTCCTGGCGGAGGCGCACCAGCTGGTTGTTCAGCGGCGCGACCATGACGTGGGAGCCGATCTCGGAGATCTCGAGCAGGTTCCGGTTCGCTGCCTGGAAGGATTCGATCTGCCGGACTTTCTCGTCGACCTGCGCCAGCCGGAAACGGCATTCCTCCCGGTGGGCGGCGGCGCGCTTGAACTGGTCCGTCACCAGGTTGGTCGAACTGTCGAGGGACAGTAGGTTTTTCGCCTTCATGTACCGCTGCAGCACCTGATTCGCCTCCTCCGACTCGAGGCGCAGCCTCTCGGCCTGGGTCGTGAGGAACTGCACCGCGGTCTGGTTGCCGGAACTTCCCTTCGTGAACAGATAGCGCATGAACGCGTCCACGTACCTGTTCGCCATGACGGCGGCCGACTCCGGATCCTGGTGGACGACGTTGATGCTGATGATGAAGCTGGCCCGCGAGGGCACGGCGGACATCGAGCCCATGTCGATGCCGATATTCGCCGGGTCGGTCCCGGGCGGGCTTCGTTTCAGGGCGGCCCGCTTGAGAATCAACTGCTCCTCGGGCGTCAGGGACGCGCGCACCTCGGCCGCGAGCATCGTGCTGCGGAGAACCTCGAGGTGCGTGTTCATGTCGACATCGGACCGCACCGTCGTGTCCACGACGCCCTGGATGGCGATGACCGTATCGGGCTTCTCGAACTGCATCGTGGCCCGCGCGGAATACAGCGGCGTGGCCTGCATCTGCCGGTAGCCGTAGCCGATCGAGATCAGCAGGGCGAGCGGCAGCGCGATCCAGGAGCGTTCGCGCAGGATGATGAAGTAGTCGCGCAGCGTCCGGCGCTCGACGACGTCGTCCCCGGTGTGAAGGGATGGCGCCGGCTTGGCTTTGGGAGGGGTCTCGGCCATGAAACGCGTGCTCAGATGAGCTTCTCGGGGACGTAGACCATATCGTCAGGTTCGAGCACGAAGCTGGCGTCCTTCGAGTTGGCGTTCGCGCGGCCCTTGATGCCGCTTTCCACGTCGAGGATGAAAAACTGCTGGGTGCCGTCCGGCAGTGTGCGGGTGACTTTCACGGCGGAGCTCCGCGCCGTGTCGGTGAAGCCGCCGGCCTTGAAAATGAGGTCCCTGATGGTGAATTCCGCGTTGGGTGGGATATCCTGGCGGCCTTGGATGTTCACCTTGCCGCTCACGATCACGGTGCGCGGCGCGTATTCGTCGACGGTGATGGTCACGCGCGGACTGCGCAGGAATTTCCCGTCCTGGTAGGCCTTGGCCACCGTCGCCTCGGCTTCCGAGACCGTCAGGCCGACGAGCCTCACCTCCTTGATCAGAACGAGATTGACGGTTCCGACCGGCTCAACCCGGGCCCCCGCGACCTTCAGATCCGGTTCGCCCATGACCGAGATGGATACCCGGTCCCCGCGGGAGATACGGTAGGCGGAGGCGGTTTTCTGCGCCGGCGCGCCGGTCTGGCCCTGCGCGCGCAGCGGCGCGGCGAGAAGCGCGACAGCGGCGAGGGCGAGCAGGGCGGCGCGGCGAAGCATGCGGGGATTCACCATCGCGAGGAAACGTTCGCGTTCCACGTTGAACGGGTGAAGTCGGCCGAGCCGAACGTCGAGGTGTTGAAGAACTGGCTGTAGGTGGCAGTTCCTTGGAGGTGCTCGTTCAGGGTATAGGAGAGGGAAACGTCGGCGTTGATGAACCGGTCTTTGCGGGCGGAGCCCGTCACGGCTCCGGGTGGAAGATTGGCGGCCGCCTGGCCGATGTAGGAACTTTTCCCGTAGCTGGAGTTGAAAGCGACGCTGAGCTTGGCTGTGGCGGAGTACCGCACCGACGCCGAGAGGTTGGCGGTGTCCACGACGTCATCGGTCGCGGTGGTCGAGAAGTCCTTGGATAGCGAGCTCGTCACCCGCAGCTTGCGGGAAATATCGTAGGAGGTGGAGCCGCTTGCGAACCACGAAGTGAAGCGGTCGTTGCCGGGCGCGCGCCCGGTGGAGCCGCGGGTTTGCAGGCCGCCGCGCAGGTTCCCCTGCAAGCCACGGATGAGCTTTCCGCTCAGACCCATCGACAGGGCGTGGTCCGTGCTCGACGTCTCCCGGGAGGTCTCACTGAAGCGGTAGCGGTAGCCGGCGTAAGCCTCGCGAACGCTGCTCAAGATGCGGACCATATCCAGCGAGGTGCTGAAGGTGCGCAGGCTGGCGAAGGCCTTCTCGTCGAGGTAGTCCTTGGCGGAGTAGTTTAAGCTGGAACCAAGTGTGTAAGCCCCCGCCAGTGGGTACCGGAGACTCAGCCCGACGGGGATGCTCCAGTAAGTGCTCCGGGTGTTCACCGAGGCGTCGGCCCGGCTTTCGCGTGACGCGGAGAAGTTCAGCGAGCCGGTCGTTCGGCCTCCCTGTTTCAGGAGCTCGAGGCGGAAAGCGGGGTTGTCGAAATCCTGGTCTCGCAGGTCGGAGAAGCGTGAGGAGTCGACCGTCATACCCGCGTTGACGCCGATCCAGCCGCTGCGACGCGTATATTCCGCGGCGAAGGACGTGCCCCAAATAAGGTCGCGGCGGTTCTCGCTGCTCATGAAGACGTTCGAGTCTTCGGTCACGGAAGCGCCGAAGTTCACAAAGATCTTTTGCTTTCCGTCATCGAGCGAAACCAGAGCGTGCGAGGATGGGGCGGAGGCCAAGGCCACCATCGAAAAAAGGCGAAGCGGTCTGCGGAGGGCTCTCATTCGGATCTCGGCGGGGGACCAACACCTCAATTTAGAGAGTTGAACGGCTGACGGTGAACTCCACCGGCAGGTTGGCGGGAACCGTCGCGGGCGGGCCGTTACCTTGGGGATTCGCGGGGGGATTGGGGTTTCCACCCGCCTGCGGCGCCTGACCGCCGGCCGCTTGGGCGGCCACGGTCTGCGCTCCCGCGGAAGAGACCTGCTGCACCGCCGTCGTGGCGGCTGCGGACTGGGAGATTGCGCCGGTCGCGGCCGAGGAGGCTGTTTGGCTCGCGGTCTGGGTGACGCTGGCCGGCACCGCTGCCGCCGCAGCTGTCATCGCCGAGGTGGTTTGGTTCGTGGCGGCGGCGACGGCGGAAGTCACGGCAGCGGTGGTCTGGGAGGAAGCCATGGCAGAAACGGTCGCGACCACCGCCGCGGCCTGCGCCGGGACAGCCGAGGCCACCGCGCTCGCCACGCTAGCGGCTGCGGCGGGCGAGCCTGCAGCCACGGCCGCGACCACCGCGGCCGCCTGGCTCGGATTGCCGCGGGCGGCGGCTGCGGCAACGGCCCCCGCCTGCGCGGGCGAGGAAGTTGCCACGGTTGCGACGATGGCCGCCGTTTGACTGGGCGCGGAGGCAATAACGGCCGTGGTAATGGCTACCGCCTGACTCGGAAGTGCGAGTACCACGGCGGCCGCCACGGCTGAAGCCGAGGTCGGGGCGGCGTTTGCGACGCTCTGAGCCACGGCTGCGGCCGAGGCTGGGACCGCTGTCGCGACGGACGCGGCTATCCCTGCGGCGGAGGTGGGTGCGACCAGGGTGATCGCCGAGGCAATTGCTGCCGCGGAGGAAGGGTTGGCCTGCGCCGCTATTTCGGCGATCGCCGCCGCGGCTTGCGGGTTTTGGCCCACAATATCGGTTATTCCCGTGGTGTCTCCGGAGCGGGAGGCCTGCTGCACCTGAGCCACCACTTCGGGGGACAGACTGCCGGTCTGGCTGGGAGCCGACGAGGGCGGTGGCGTGGCGTTGAAGACGGAGGTCGCGATGGACGCAGAGGCTGAGGGAACCGCGGAGGTGACGGCGGCCGCGAGGCGGCCCGCGGCCTCGGGGTTCGCTTGCGCGGCGGTTTGGGCGATGGCGGTGGCTAGCGAAGGGTTTTGGGCGGCGATCCTCGCGACGGCCGCGGCGTTTCCGGATTGAGCAGCCTTTTGGACCTCAGCCGTTTGGGCATCGGACATCTTTGGTGCCTGCGCGATAGCCGCGATGGAGGAAGCTGCGAGTACCATGCCTTGGAGGATAATCTTTTTCATTTTTATTTTGGATGTGCTTCCCGATGGGCGCCGGGTCTGAAGCGAAAGGTCGATCAACTGAGACTATGAAAGGCTATGAAAGCTCGGAAGATCTGGAAAACGTGTCGCGATGCTCGAACCGCTGGGCGTGCCTGGGCCAGGCCACCTGCCGTAATGAGCAAAAGGAGTTTTCATCCCTCGATATAGGTGAAACACCCTAGTTTTCGCAAGCGCAGATTCCCGTCTCGGACGAATTGCCGAGCAAGGGCGATCAGCCCACGACCAGATTCAGGATTTTACCCGGCACGTAAATGACCCGGACTAGGTTCTTCCCATCCAGGTGTGCGGCCACCTTGGGGTGCGTCCGGGCGGCGGACAACGCCTCCGCCTCCCCCGTACCCACCGGCACCAACTGGTCTCCGCGGAACTTGCCGTTGACCTGGAATACGAGCTTCACCTTGGATTTTTCGAGGAGCTTCGGGTCGTGGACTGGCCATCCCGCCTGTTGAATGAATCCCGTGCCGCCAAGGCGGCTCCAGAGTTCCTCGGCGATGTGCGGGGCGAACGGCGCGAGCAAACGCAGGAAGGTCCGCGCGATCTCGATTTCGATCCGCGGCGCTTTCTGGAGCGCGTTCACGAAAATCATCATTTGGGAGATCGCGGTGTTGAACCGCAGGTCCTCGATGTCGTCGCCCACCTTGCGGATCGTCTCGTGCAGCAGGCGCTTCAAATCGATGGCCGCCGCGTCTCCGGGGTCGGAGGCGCTGAGTTTTACGTTCATCCCGCCGTCCTCTCCGACCAATTCCCGCCAGACCTTCTGCAGGAAACGGTGTACGCCCTCGATGCCCCGGGGATTCCAAGGCTTCATCGCCTCGAGGGGTCCGAGGAACATCAGGTACAGACGCAGGGTGTCCGTGCCGTGCGACTGGATGATTAAGTCGGGGTTCACCACATTGCCGCGGCTCTTCGACATCTTTTCCCCGTCCTCGCCGAGGATGATGCCTTGGTGGAAAAGGCGGCGGAATGGCTCGGGTTCCGGAACCACGCCAAGATCAAAAAGCACCTTGTGCCAGAAGCGGGCATAGAGCAGGTGCAGCACGG
>SXGQ01415000.1_pt1 | contig 36507 bp, 55 predicted proteins | sample 3178371 | NCBI WGS metagenome assembly SXGQ01 (sample SAMN11356859, study PRJNA531348) | freshwater metagenome | isolation source: freshwater sample F1-20 | place: China: Fuxian Lake, Yuxi | collected 2017-12-25 | reverse complement strand
TGAACGGGTTAGCGTCCGGGGTCGCCTCCACGAAGAAATACTTCGTGATGCTAAACGGCTCCGCATCGGTTGGGTTGTTCTCTGGGATGGCAGCGATGGACTGCTTTGCGATTATGCGAGCCATGAAGACGCGCAGGACATTGCCGCGATGAGCGCGCCGAACCGTCAAGTGCCGAACGCCGGAACGCATGACCGCCGCCGATCCGGCTCCGGCAGTCATGGGCTGGATCTTGGCTCCTGCCGGGTACAGAATGGGGTTCGTGTTGTCGCCCCAAATGCGGTAGTACACATTCTCAATGTCAGGCGCACCGAAGCGGACGCATTCGTACTGCAATCCTACGCTTGGCGTGATCTGTCGGTAGACACCTTGCATGATGCCAAGCGGCATCCGATTGAAGGTCGCATCGCCATCGGCCACGAACCGCAATTCATTCATGCGCGATTCCAGCAGTTCCCGGCGACGCTTCAGGTTTGTGTCGAATCGCGCTGCCGAAGTCAGATTGAAGACATCGCCAGCCTGCAAAGGTGTGTCCGTAATCGTCGCGGTGTTCAGAGACTTGTAAGCCGTTCGCAACAGGCCGGAGGAGTAGTTCCACGGCGTTTCGTAATCGACCACCTCGGCATCAGGAACCACACCAGTATCCAACTTCAAGTTGGTATTTCCGATGCCCTTGGTGTTCCCGCCAGCAGCAAAGTACCACTCCGGCAGGAAGTTGAATGTGCCGCCTGACTGGGTGTAGTGATTTGTTCCCGGCATCCACACAGGCATATAGCCCGCCGGAGAGTTGTGTCCGACCATCGCCGGAATGTGATCGCGCAACTCGACCGAGATATGCAACGCATTGCTTCGGCTGCTGTGCCACAACGCCGCTGCGTCCGATGAGAGGCCGGTGATGAAGCGCGTCGAAAGAACGCCATCGTTTGTCGTGTGGCTTCTGCAATCGACCAAGTGCGCGAATGTGTGTCCCACATTGGTCGCCGTGCTGGTGAAGACACCAAACCAATCAAAACCCATATCGCCTGACCGCTCCGGCCCAAACCGTGAGCAGTAGTGCGCTTCATGCGTCAGCAGCACCGTCTGCGGAAGGTCAATTGTCATCGTGTTGATGTAGCCCGCGACCCGATGACTCTCCATCGTGTCTAGCCACTCGCCAAGATGCGGAACCGAGTTGCGCGGAACCCGGTCGTTCTGCCCCGTATTGGATCGCCGCGCCAGCGACAAGATCAGCGAAGGCGCACCACGGTCGTAGAGCCACACACACCCAAGACGCTGCGCGAAAGCGTCCAACGACTCGCCAAGCGTCATGCCACGGAAATCAAGGTTGATGATGTCTCCATCGTCAAACTCCTGCTCACCACCATTGATCTGTCGGTTATAGAAGTCGAGGTCAATGACGAGTCCGTATTGCTCCGTTGCCGTTGTGATCTGCTGTGCAAAGTGTGCGAGCAGTTCGTCTCGGCTATACGGCTGCTGGATGTGCGTCGGCGAGCCTACGGTGTTTGTCCAATGGCGCGCCGTGCGATTGTTCTTGATGAAGTGATTCCATGAAGGAGCGCGATCCGTATCCGAGGCAGCATTCGCAAAGCCGGGGAAATCCAGCATCGCGGGCGGATAGGACACGGTTTTCTTTACCGTGTGAGCCTCAAACGCCACCGGAGGATCGGCAAGCATATTGAACGATGCTCGCGCCATGCCACCGATGTAGTTTGCTCCGGTCGCATCCGTGATCTTGCCAGCCGAAAGGATGCCATCTTGCACCGCATCCTTCATGTACGCAGATGATCGGATGCCTTGCAACATCCATCTGGCATCGACAAACTCGACCACAAACAAAGCCGCCTCATTCACGCGCGGTCGGCCCGATTCATTCGATTCGATCAGGCCACTTGCGGGCCTTCGCAATTCGATGACTCGCTTAAGAATCAGTCCCTTGTAAACCATCGACCGACCGGGGCTAGACAGGTGTTGGAGTCCCCGCGCTGGTGATTGAATGTTTTGCGTGATCGGAAGTTGGGCAGGCCCAAGTTCTTGCGTTTTCGGATTGTCTGCGGTCGTTGGCGTTTCGACAGTTCCAAAGCCTTCATTCGGTGGAGGTAGTTCGGTAATGCTTTCTGCCGCAAGTCCCTCGGACGGCGCACTTGCGCGTTCTGCTGGCAGAGTAATTCCAACATTCCGAATGATCTTGATTTCGGGGGCTGGCAGGATGGCAGCAGATGCCTGCGCGACAATATCGCTCCCGGCTGAAGTGCCAAAAGGCTCAACTAAAAACAACTCCCACGGGGCTGTAGGATCATTTCCGCTTGCGACCCCCTGACTCCACACTGATGTCAGAGCAGTATCGGGCTGGATCAACACCCGAGCATTCAGCCAGTTCGCTGCGCCAACAAGCGGCGACTCGACTTGATTCACCGTTTCGGGATCATGCCCTGCGCTCACAAGAAGGGCATCAATCTCGGCGTTGCGGCAAATGATGTCCGCGTATCCGCCGCCGCCTATGATCCAACCGAAGACGCCGGACATATCACCTCAAATTGTAGTAGGTTTGCGGCTCGGGGTCGCCGTTGTAGTTCTGTCGAAGGTTGTAGGTCTGCGCCGTGCCGAACGGAGTGCGCGGGCCTTGCACTTCCGCAGGACTCCACGCGCGAACGATTGTTCCACCATCGCCCGTCAGGCTCACGCCTCCGAGCGTTTCCGTAGTCGTGTTGTCCGAAAGCGGCACATTCACATGAAGCGTTCGCGTTGCGCTAATCATGTAGAGACGATTTCCGCTTGCGTCCGGCGGGGCATCGTTCACATTCATGGTCATGTCCACGACGATTGCACCCTCATCCAGCCGAGGCCACGGAATCGGAGCGTTCGGCCCGGTCGTGACCGCTTCGACGGACTGCACTACGATGACCTTGGGGAGCCGCATTTGGAAACTGAACTGCGCGTAGCCGCCCATCGTTTCCAGCATCGTCAGCCCAGTTGTCTGTGTGATGGTCTGCTTGCTTGACCATCGCACCGTGCGGGCTGCGCTGTCGCGGGTCAACTGATCGCCGTCCGTGTTCGGCTTCTTGGTCGGCAGGATGTCTTGTGTAGTCGCGTTTTCCGTTGGCGTTCCAGCGATGACGCGAACCGTAATGTCGGTTTCGCCCATGAAGGACGCAAGTCCTGACCCTGCCGTGCATGGGTCGTATCGCAGCAATGCCGTGCGACTCACGGCAGCCTTGGCAATTTCAAACAGGTTGCCGCCGTAGGCATCAGGGAACGCCTGTCCGGTTGGCTGATCGGGCAGATATGGCGATCCGAACAGCATCGCCTTCAAACTTTCATCAATGTTGTTGCCGAGGTTGCTGGCTTCCGTGTTTGTCGGGAATCCCATTGCCACGACTTCAAACACGACAATGTTTCCCTTGAAGATTGAAGGCTCTGCAATCTTGAAGGATTGGATGATGTCCGGATTCGTTCCGTTGAAATTGATGCGCGTCATCGCGCAGTCAATGCACGCAGTAAGCAGTTCAAACTTGTCTACGAATGCAGCCTCAAACGACACCTTGACGGTCTTTGTGCCGAGTTGGTTATCAAGGCTGCGCTCGTAGTCGAAGGACGCATCGCCATCGAACACAGGCTTTGGCAAGTTCCACTCCAACTGCTTGTCCTCAACATCGAACACAAGCGTTCGGAGTGACGCATCGACATAATATTCCTGCTTCGTGCGCTGGAAGCCGTATGGAAGGAATCCGGCCACCAGCCGTCGATAGAAGTCCGGGTTCGGGCCAGCGTCGTAGGTGGTCTGCGGGCCGACATAAGGATCCTGCTCCGTTGCTCCAACCGTTGCGAACGAAATAGGAGCCGTGCCGGATGCCTGCGGGCTGATCGTTAGAGATCCCGACCGATTGATGCGGAGATATCCGCGCTCGTCAATCGTGTGTCGCTGGATGCACTCAAACCGCTGGATCGGAGTCGTGCCGCAGTCGTAGAACACGAAAATGAATCCGACCACATACGCGCCCGTATTTCCGCCGTGAATCTCATTGATGTTGACGGTCGGAAGCGGGCCGTTGCGCGCATCGGTCGTGTCGCTTGAAAGCGTGAAGTTGCTGCCATCGTCCCACTTCAGCACGAGCGACTTGCGCGGCGTGTTCAGCGTGTTCTTCAACTCCGCAAACTTGGTAAAGGTTCCCGTTTCCTTGATGACTCCAACGCCCTCTAGGGTGCATTTGCGACCGGTGCGATTGAACGCGCCGCCCTCGTACTCGTTCTCGACCGAGAATCGAGTGATGCGAGCGTTATTGATGGCGACCGAGTTGTAGGTAACGATTGCCATATCACGGCACTCCCAAGGTTCCTGCGCCGTATTGCGTCTTGCGCCTTGCGGTCACATGGCTCGTCAGATCGAACAACTGCTGATTCACCCAAGCGTTCGGGTTTTGCAGATTGGTCTTCTTGTTGCCCTTCTCAATTTCTTCAAGGATCGCCAGCAGCGCAGGGCTGATCTTACCTAGTTCCTCTCGCACCTCATCCCACTCGCTCGTTATGGCAATTCCTGCAATGCCTGCGCCAGTAACGGCCACGCCGCTCGCAAGTAGAGCATAAGCACCAATAGATGCTCCTCCGGTCGGAATCGCGCCGACAACCGATGCGATGCCAAGGAGTGTCATCAGTACACCACCAGCGGCGGCAAGTCCCGTGACGGTCTGCGCTCGTCCTGTGCTAGTTTGAGAAAGATATTCCGTCAGTTTCGCAACACCAATCAGAACCGTTTTGGCAATGTTTGTAATCAGCGGAGTCAAAGCCTTGACCGCCACAACAAGCACGCCACCGATGGCCGTCAAGATCGCGCTGATTGCCATACGCACAGGTGCGAGCGCGGCCATCAGTTCCCGATACCAGCGCAGCACGAGGGTGTAGAGCGGCGACAGCATATTGCCCTGCGCCATCAAGTCGAGCGTCCCCTGCATCTTGATGAGAGCCGACTGCATCTGCACCGCGCCGGAGTACTTGCCACCCTCCATGATCCCCGAGATGGAACGCGAGATCATGTTCTGTACGGTGTTCGCGTAGTCGGACAACTTGCCTACAAAGTCGCCCACGACACTCGTAAGGGCCGTGAAGGTGTTCCCGAGGCTCGCAGCGGTCTTGGCGACGGTCTGCGCGAACGACATCGGAGCCGCCGCGCCAGCACCGCCCGCGCCGCCACTCTTGGGCAGCGGGCCAGTAGTCGAGCCGCCGCCGAACATATCGGGGAACTCGATCTTGATCGATCCCAAGTCTTCAGGCATCGTTCACCGTCCGGATCATGGTGCGGAATTGGGCAAACGCGCTTGCTAGCCCTTCGATGTCATCGTGCTGACCGTTCTCGACTCGCAGCAGAACTTGTGCATCCACGCCTGCGCTCGGGTCGAATCCCGCCAGCGTCTTTGCGACCTCAAACGCCAGCGGGAACGCGCCACGCGGCAGGACGCTTTCAGATCCGTCCATCAGCAGGCGCTTGGTATCTCGCTTGCCAAGATCCAGTTCGACGCGAACGACCACATGAATGCGGTACTCCAACACCATCGCGTTCATGCCGGAGTTCTCGCCAATCGTGGTTAGGTTGAGCGGTTCGATCTGAATGCTCGGAACCACACCCGACTGAAGCGTAAGGCGGTCAACCACGAAGATGCGCGTGCTGGCAATCGTCGCAGGTATCTGCGTCTGAATGCGCGTGACCATCGACGCGAAGAAACTCTCCAGCGGTGTGCTGGTCGTGATGCTCACGGAATCACCGAGTTGTTCACGGTCGGGCTACCGCTCGTCGGCAGTTCGATACCGTTAGCGAACGGAGCGAAGAACCGCTCGGTGTAAGAAAGCACCGTCGATGCGTAGTCGTTTGTGATTTGTGCCGTTATGCGATCTCCAATTCTCCAATCCGTAGATCCACCGATCAGCGTGAAGAATTGTCCGTTCGTGCCGTATTGACTTGGCACATAGATAAACGCGCAATCGACCGCAACCGTCACACCAGCATCTCCGCTGCGCTCAATTACAACATCCATCGTGGTTTCAGGAGCCGTATATGCGTGTTGATATGTGCCGTGATACAGAGTCCATGTGCTGCCTGCAGCATTCAAGGCCGCAGCAGATGCGGTTACGGTTGCGTATGCGCTCCCTGACGATGTTTGGAACTGCATTTCAACGGCTTGTGTCGCTGTGCCGGATACACGACGCGCCCAAAAGCCAAAGATGATTCGCTTTCCCGGCCCAAGTGTTGTCGTTCCCATCGACTGCGCGAGGATCGTCGTTACTGCATCGTTTTGAAATAGCAAAGCGGCGGATGCGCGGAATGGGTTTGCGGTGTATTGGGCGATTCCAGCCGACACGCCTCCAGCGAGCGTCCAATCGTTTGGAAGTCCGCCCGTCCAAGTTTCGAATGAACCATTGGTGAGAAGGTTGCCACCGATGTAATCGCTGCTGGTGATTGTTGAGTTGACTCCTGTTCCACCGGGCCAAAGGCTGTCGTTGATGTTGTTGTAATCCGCGCTTCCGGTGACTCGGAACACTTCGCTACCAGCCGTAGCGCCCGTGGTCGTATCGCTAATGCACTCCAACTGAATCAGATCCGTTCGACTCATTTGCGACGCGCCCGCAAAAATCAACTTGCCGTTTCCGGTTCCTGTCACAGTTGGCGTACCCTGCGTGATCGTATTTTGCAGCAGGCTTGTACTCCCTGCGCGCATCTGCCGCGCCAATTCATTCATGGAGGGAAGTACTGACTTCGCAATGTTCGCGTTGTCTGCCGTCACCATTTCGGTCAGGGTCTTGGTCGCACCCTGAACCGCTGCATTGATCGTCGCGTCCGTGCTGTTGTAGATCGAAAGGAACTGGTTGAGGACGGGCGTGAACATATACCGCGTGGCTGCGGTGTACTGCGCGTCGAGGTTCGTGGCTCGCGTGACGATGCCAGCGCGAGCGTCCAACTGCGTCTTGGCGATGCCGAAATGCCCGCCGAGGCGGTTGTAGAGCGTGGTCAGGGATACGGTCATACGCGGTTCCTATCTGCCTTGAGGCTGTCCAGCATCATCTCGACCTGTTCCCGCGCCGATGGCGGCTTGCTGGTGAGCGCGGATTTGAACTCATGTTCCGCTGATTTGTCTCCCAAAGCAAGACGAAGGGACATCAGCGACGGCAGGCTGTGCCATGCGTTTGCCATGCGTAGGTTCATCATGCACCCCAACGCCACCTCTTTCGGCATGGCGTAAGGACTCACGCCGTAGACGGCCATGAACATCGCTACGGCGCGAGTGCTTTTCCCAACTGCTGGAGCCTCATCGTGATCTTCAGGCCGATGGCGAGCAACTGCGCGTCGGACAGGCTGGCAACAAGGTCGGCTGGCTCGGCGCACTTCCGAACCACCTCGATCAGTTGCGTGTTCTGGTTCTCGTCTGCCTTGCCATTCAGGGCGACTTCGGCCATGACGAGCATCCCGTCGATGGTGAACTCCTTGCCCTGAATCGTTACTCGAATGTTGAAATCGTCGTTCTCGGTAGCCATGTCGAGAGTCTATCCGTTCGCTCAAGTGACCGTATAGATGGCTCGGCCAGCAGTCACGGGCAGCACTTCAAACCGGAACGCGGCGCGGGTCGGCTTGTTACCGATGTCTCGGAGGTTGTGCGAAATCAGACGCAACTTGTCCACCGTATAGGTGGGTCGGCCCGTGATGCTTGGAACCGCCGTCAGGGCAATCAGGTTGTCCGAGGAACCGATAGCCAACGCTCCCACCTCCGGGAATGAAATGCCGCTGGACGAGCCATTGCAAGCATTGAAAAGGTTCGCAATTTCGGCGGCATCGTAGGACACCATCGTGAAGTTCACGAATGCCGTCGCGCCCATGAGGATCGCGTCCGCAGGCATCGAACCGAACTCGTTCGTCTGAATGTCGTTGTACTTGTACTCAATCTCAATGTTGAACAGATCGTCGTTATCCGTTCGACCAAGATCGGCGTAGGAACCGGTGGTCGTACCCCATCGGATGAGGTGTGGGCCTGTGATGTTCAAGGCGATTGCCATAGGAAATCCTCCGTGGTTTGAGTTTATCTAGCACCCAATGCCCGAGCGATAGATTGGGCCACCTCGCGGCGGGCTGTCTCGGGCATCGCAAAGATCGGTCGCTTCGGCACAGTCACGCCCTTGCCTGCCACAAGTCCTTGCGGGCTGGAAACGGGATAAGTCGCGTTGAACGGCTTGCTCTTGCGCTTCGTGCCAGCCCTGCGCTTCGCCTCGTCCTCGACCACCCATTGCTTCGCAGCCTTGCGGGTGAAGGGAATGAAGTTCGGGCCGGTCGTGCGGAATCCCTGCTGGTGCATCGCGGCGATCATGCTGCCTTGCAGGGTCATGCGAACGCCGTTCCCTACCGCCTCCGTCGTGGCGGTCAGGCTTTGTAAGGTCTTGCCCGTGTCGTACAAAGGCGTCCCGCCCTTGCGGTAGTGCGTCACCTCCCGCTTCCGCTTGCCCTTGCCGATGGTGATCCGGGCCGTGTCGGCCCACAGGGGCGCATAGCCGCCGATGTCGCCGCCCCGGCTGCGGATACGGGCCTGCGCCTGCTTCACGAGGATCCGAGCGACCTCGGAGCCTTGTAGCCGCTTCAGGAGCAGGGCGCGAATATCCATCGGCTATGCGCTCAATACGCCTGCGTGCGCCGGGTCGGGAAGAAGGTGCTGTCGGCGTTCATGGCCAGCGAGCCTCGGGTGCTGGAGGTGATGATCTGAACCGTTGCCGTGCCGCTCTCGCGCTTCAGATCGACCGCGAACACCCGCTTGCCGTCCCGGAGGTCGGTCAAAGTCGCCTGTGCCCGGTTGGCCTTGGCCTTGACGCTTTCCGGCACATCCCCGCCGCGCCGCTCAAACAAGAAGCAGAGCGCGAGGTCGGCCACGAGTCCGCGCAGCATTCCGTTCCCTTCCGTCGCCAGCGTTTCAATCTCGGCCACCGTGTAGGCGTTCGACCGCGTTGCCGCGCTCGCCACCTCCTCGCCGGAGCGAAGCAGGGCTTCTGTAATGATCGTGCTGCTTGCCACCGTGCCGTCCGAATTGGTATCGGATGCCAGTTCGGCCAGCAGGCGCGTATCGACATACAAGGCGAAGTTCGCGTTTGAGAGCAGTTGTGCCATCGGCATAGGTCAATCCTCCAAGAAAGAGGGCCGCCCGGTGATTAGCCGAGCGGCCCGTGAGTTGCTGCCGTAAGGGGCCGCTATCAGGTCGTGCAGTCCGCGAGAGCGAGGCCGGACAGCGGAGCGGTGATGACCACCGCGCTGTTGTCGGTCACGCTGCCACGAATGCGGCGGTTCCACGGATCTTCCAGCGTCTCCACGGTCATGTCCTCGTAGGCGAAGACCGAGCAGGTGCTGAACGACGGGCCTTCGTTGCCGACCAGTCCACCCGGACGGCTGACGAAGTACATTCCGTTTCCGTAGAAGAAGCCACGGGTGTTCGCGCCGCCCTTGCGGGTCGAAACGCGCACCGTGTCATCGACCACCACGCCACCGAGGCCGAACAGGTTCTGCGGCAGGCCGTAAGCGGCGAAGGTCGTGTCACCCTTCAGGAAGTTCAGAGCGTGAGGGGTGTTCTTGATGTAATCGCGAACGCCGTCGTTCGTCGCCATGACTCGTGCCGTGGTCGGGTTGACGATCAGGTAGATGTCCTGCGGGCCGACCACGCCAACCGTGTTCTGCACGATCTTCTCAATCGCGCCACGAATGATCTTCTGCACGGCATCGGTGTTGGAACCCGTGATCGGGGTCGCAGTACCGAGCAGCGCATTGGTGTTGGCGAAGTAGTTCACACTCGTAGTCCAAGGCTGCGAGATCGTCTCGCTACCAGCCGACACGCCTGCGGTCGTGATGAGGTTCGCCATGCGGTACGCACGGTGAGTCATCATCTTCGCAGCCGCGATGCGAGCGTGGCTAGCCACCACATCCCACTGCGCCTGCCGCGCAGTCTCCTGCGGGATGGCAAAAGACGACTGGAACCGCTGCGCCGTCCACTGCGTCCAGTCGAGATCGCTGTTGATGCCGGTCGGGCGATCCTCGCCGAGAGGCCACTGCAGATCCTGCGTGTTGACCACACGGGCGGTCTCCTCTTCGTCGATGCGGAGGTAATAGCCGCTCATCTGCTGCACAGGCACGATCTGCGCGTACTGGGTGATCGGGAAGCGGTTCACCGAGCGGGTGAACTCAACCTGAATCTGACCAGTCGCCGCCGAGAAGGTGGGGATGAAGGTGTTCAGCCCACCGCCAATTCCGTATTCAGCCATTTGTCATTGCTCCTTGTGTTTGGGGGTTGGCTGTGAAATCAGAGAGTTGTCGGGTAGTAGATGAAGCCACCGACAAGGCGCGCACGAATCACGAGGCCAGCAGCACCAGCCTGAAGCGCGGCATAGCCGTGGAAACGGCGAGCCGGGCCAGCGGTCACGGTCGCGGCCTTGCAAGTGCCGTCACTCGCCGCCTCAAGCATCGTGCCGGGGTTGATCGTGCCGGGGGACGAATTGCACTTGATGAGAACGACATCGCCACCCTGAAGGGTGATCGGCTCGCCAGTCACCGCGTGGTTTGCGCTCGTCGGGCCGTTGGTGCTGCCATCGCTAACGCCGAAAATCGTGTCGGTGTTCGCGCTAGCCTGCAGGCCGCAATCATCATTGCTGCTGTCCGCCTTGACGAAGGTGAACGGCGCGATAGTTCCCTTCGCGAGAAGGGCCGGAGTGTCAGAGAAAGATCCCATTGGTCTGTTTCCTTTCGATCAGGCGGTCTTCTGACCGCTGTACTTTGCGAACAGGCTCTTGAACTTGGCGAGGTCGCCCGCAGCCTCATGCACCGCACGAGCGGTAGCGGCCTTCACATCCATGCTCTCGTGAGCCTCGTCGGTCACGGTGTGCTGCGCGACGGTCGGCACATTGATGGGATTCTTCGCCATCGTGGCCTTCCAGAACGCGATCTTCGCGGCGGGGCTTCCGCAGTCAGCCAGTTCCTCAACCATGCTGTTGCGGAACTTGGAGCAGCGGTAGCCGTCGCGGATCATGCCATCGACTTCCTTGCCGAACCGCTCCAACTTCAACTGACGCTCAAGTTCCTGAACGCGCGCGAACAGAGCCTTCTCGCTGGTCTTGCCCTTGCTCATCTTGGCCTTTCCGCCGTATGCGGCTTCCATCTCCTCCTCCTCCTCCTCCTCCTCGCCGGAGTGGGAGCCGATGTCCACATGGACAGCATCATCGAACTTCTCCGCGTCCTCGGCGGTGTAGGCCATCTCGGCCTCATCGCCCTCCGCAGCCATCGCGGCAGCGTCGGCCTCTGCGGCCATCTCGTCCTCATCCTCGTCAGCGGCACACTCGGTAGCGGCGGCGGCGAGAGCCTTCTTGGCCTCCTCGTCGTGCTGCTCCATCTGCTTCTTCATCTTGCTCGGCATTTTCTTTCCTTTGGTTCCTGACGGGATGAAGGTGTTCAGACCTCCGCCCACGCCCATTTCAGCGAAACTTTCCTTGGAGTCAAGAGATACGCGCACGACTCCCATAGGTCGCTCAAAGACCGCCTTTGAGCCATGCTTGGTGAACCGAGTGTCCGGCAGCGGCCTGCGTGGCGTATCACGGCCAAGCAAAGCCACTTCCGACAGGTGGTTGTCCTTCCAAATCTCCGCGCTGCGGCGGGGGTAAGCGTTGCTCGCCAGCAGCGAATCGAACGCCTCCTTCGGCATCTCGACATCGCCCACGACATAGGCAACGCCGTTGCGCTCCTCGTAGCGAACGCTGGTGATGTCGCCGACCGCCTCGGGCCGCGTGGGCTTGCCGTCCTTCTCGTGTTCGATGACGAGTTTTGGACGCGAGCCACGCGAGATGAACTTGCCCGTGCGGGAAACGATGTCCTTCACGCGGCCATTGTCATACGCCTGCATGGCCTCGTCCTCGTCCGAGTCGATGGACGGATCGAAGCCCATGAACAACTCAAGGTTCTTGATGCGAACCTTGCCTTCGGGCGTGTTCTCGACGGTGTGGGATGCTGGCATGGTTAGGCATTTTCCTCAAGCCAAGTTCGCAATCCCGCCGAAGCAAGACCGATCTGTGCATGACGACGCGCAGCACTTTTCACTGCTTGTTCAATTGAAGCACCTCCGCGAATCATGTGTTGCGCGGCGACATACGAAAGCGCGTTTGTTTCCTGCGAGCCAATTGGCAAGCCCCGCGAATCAATCCATGCGCGAATCTTTGCTTCGATCTCGCGCGGTTCCGCAAACCGCTCCTTTCGGCCCTTGCCGAAGTAGAAGCGATCCTCGACGGCGAAGCGGGCGGGAGTGCCGGGGCGGGAGGCTTGCAGACGCGCAGCAACAGCAGGAAACTCACTCTTTGCGCGAGACATCATGCCAGCGGCACTTGCTCCGTGCTTGAGGCCCATTTGATATCCCAACTGGAACCACGGATTAGCCTGCACGCCCTCACGAAAGTTTGGCGTAAGCGAAGTCTGCGAAATTTTCACTCCGCGTTCGTATGCGTCTGCGTCACTTGCCATTCTTGACCTCCACATTCCAGTAGCGTCCCGTCGTAGCAACAGGACTGGTTGCGCTGTAGCCCTTGGTCGATGCACGCCGCCCGAAGTCTCGGGCAAGGTCGGCATCCTCAAACGAAATCACGAGCGTATCGCTGCCGACCTGCACGGCCCGCCATCCGCCATCCGGCATCGCCTTCTCGGAGAGCAGTTTGCCGAGCATGGGCGAGGACGAAGCCTCCGCGAAGTTGCCACGGTTGAGGCTAGATGCGTCGAACTTGTCGGGCTGGCCGGGGCGGGAGAATGATGCGCCCCTCTTTGCGTTGTCAATCTGCGTAACAAGCGCGTTGATTTCCTGCCGAACGCGAGTCAAGTGCCTTTGCGCTCGTTCATCGTTTGGGTTGCGCTTGATGTCTTTCACTAGCAAATCTCGCTGCTTGATCCAATCCGAGAGTTGCGATTCCATCGCTTTGATGCGCGGAGCCTCTGAACCAAACTCCTCCGGCTGCTCATTCTTGTCCTTTGGCACGCAGTTCGGCACGGTGCGCCCGTCCTTCTGCTTCGTGCCGACAGGCTCGTAGCCTTCCCAACAGGCATCCTCAAGGCCAAACCGCTCGGGCTGGCCGGTCTTGCCGAAGTAGAACCGATCCTCTGTCTTGTTGGTCATCGTTTGAATCCGGGGTCGGGGTATAGGCCGCGATCTATGATCTGCTGACGCTTCGCGTTATACCGCGCGAGAGCAGCACGGTCTAGCGTTTCGTCCTTACGCACGAAGCCCATCTCGCGCGCCTCGTCAAAGGTCACGGGTGTAAGCGCACCTCGGCAGTTGAATCCGTTCGGCGGCACTAGCCCCTGCCGCTTGAAGTCCGCAGCCGTCGCAATGTAGCCGTCCATCTGCCAATGCGAGCCGGGGTTCCGGCTGTCGCCCTTTCGACGGTACACGCCGCCCGGTGCGCCGCGCGTCCGGCTGTCGTGGATCTCGACTAGGCGCAGCAGCGGAGCCCATGTAGCCACGGCAGGCTTGTCCATGACATCGGCGGTCGCCTCGTTGTAGGCCGATGCGGTGTTCGTGCGATAGACCGTTTCCAGCCGAGCCGTGGTCATCCCGATGATGCCTTCGACCTGTGCCCTCCGAATGAAGGAAGATAAACTTCCACTTTTTAGCCCCTGCGGCATCGCGCTGGTTTCGATGCTGCGGGCGATCAGGTCTTTCAATCGCTTCGCTTGCGCCGCCGTCGCGCCCTTGACGCGGAACGAGCCGTCGAGCGTGGCCCGCAAAGCCTCCAGCCGCTTCGTCAGGTCGCGTAGGGCCGTGCGGCTCTCGGTGCGTGCGATGCGGTCAGCGAGCCTCTGCATCTCGCGCCGGATGCGCCGTGTCTCCGTCCACGAGCGCGGGATGCGCCGCCGGAACGCCCGCAGGGCTTCCCAAAACACGCCCGGTTCAAACCCGACCTTGGCTACGCGATCCGCGAAGGTGTCCGGCTTCTCGTCCGGCCACTCCTCCGGCTCCCACTCGTTTCCTTGCTGCTTCGTGGCCGCGTAGGCCCGCGCCTGACCCGCCAGCACGGTCAGCGTCAGCACTTGGCCCAACGCCTCGCCGTACCGCTCCCACGCCTCCTCGGCCTCCTCCGGCTCCTCCCGCACCTGTGCCGCTAGGGCTGCGCGATACCAGCGGGAAACTTCCCGCAGGCCGCGCCGATAGATGCGGTCGAACTCGATCACTTGCGACGGCGGGTCTTGCTGGCCTTGGCCTTACGCCCACGCTTGGCGGCGGTGGTCTTGCGACCACGCTTCGCGTGCAGTTCTCCGCGCCGCTCCATGCTCTTGGCGATAGCCACGGCCTGATCCTGCGGGTAGCCCTCGTCGCGCAGCAGCGCGATCTTGCGGCTCACGGCATCGTCCTTCGCGGCGTTCGCGTCCTTGCCCTCGGCGCGGTCGAGTTCCTTGTCCTTTCGCTTGGCCCACGCCTTGCCGGGGTCGCCGCCCCAAAGCAGCCACGCGATGTAGCCCGCCGAGTCCTCGCCCCATCCCTCGCCCTGCTTGTCCACCTCGTGCCGTGCGAAATACGAGTGCATTCTTCTTACGGTGGACGGCGAGAGCGTCTTGCGGTTCGACAGGTCGCGCGCGCGAGCCACGCCGACTTCCGTGCCGCCTCGACCGTGCTTCTTCCGCAGTTCCAGTCCGCGACGGGCCGCGCTCGCCATCTCCTCGGTAGGAGTCAGATCGACATCCGACAGCGCGAATCTGTCCTTCTCAAAAGTCTGACTTTCATTCGGTGCTTCCTCGCCTTCCGGCCCCATCGGGGGCAGATCCAGCCCCGGCATCCCGCCCATGCCGCCCTCGGCGGGAGCCTGAAGCACCGACTCGTCATCCTCCGGCTCGGCCAGTCCAAGCACCTTGCGAGCCTCGCGCTCGGACACGCGGCCACCCAACTTCGTGAAGGCTTCGATGGCCTTCATGTACTCGTCGGGGTTCGGCTTGCTCACGCTGAACGAGAATTGCGGCGGCGTGCCGTCATCGCCGAAGTTGAAGCGATAGAGCGGCGTGACGATTTCCCGTGTGATCGTCTCGGACAGCGCATTGGCGACATAGGTCATCTGCCGATTGAGCGTCTGCGCGTGCTGGTCGCCAATGCTTGAACCGAGGCCCGTCGAAACGGCCTGCGAACTGCCCGTCTGACCAAGGATCACTTCCTTGATGTTCTCGGTAAGATACTCCACCATCTTTGCGAACGCTTCGGCATTGCCGCCGTTCGGCTCAAGGATCTTGATGTCGTAGCCCGCGTCCGTGCCGTCGCCGTTGCGGGGAATCAGCACCGAGACATCGCCGAGAAGATTCTGCATGGCCGATTCCATGTCGGCCTTCGCGGCATCGTTACCCACCGGGTAGTTGCCGATGCGGATGCCCATGCTGTACCGCTCGATATAGGTCGCCCAATTCTGTAGCGCGGCCTGCTTCAGCGACCAGTAGTACCACACGAGGTCGCGCATACCTCGACCGAGATAGGCGTTCTCGGCCTCGTAGGGATCGTCAAAGTCAACGCCCTGCGGCTGGAAGGTGTGAAGTGCAATCGTGCTGCGCTGCTCGTCATCCAGCGGCAGGACGCGGCTATCCCACCCGATGACCGTGCCGTTGATCTTGTCCGTGTCCGGGGCCGCGCCGCCGATGGTCTGCGTGTAGTAGCGCGGGCCGACCTTCAGGCCAAGTTGGCCGAGTTCGGTCATGGTCAGGCTGTCGCCGTGGATCGGGAGCCAATCGCGGAGGTACACGGTTTCGCCGTGCTTGCCGAACACCATGTTCACCGCAGAACGCCCGTACCAAAGCGCATCCAGCAGATGCCGCATCAGATCGGTGAATCGCGGGGTGTTCTTCAGCAGTTTCTCAATGAACGCGGCCTGCTCGGTTGCGTCCTCGTCGCCCTGAAGATCGGCGGGACATTGCACGGCCCACTCGCTGCACGCGACCGACAGTTGCAGCATGGTGAGCGGCCCCATGATGTCGGGGTCGTAGCGCATCTGCCGCTGGAGGTTCCGATCCTTGCGGAACGCCAGCGAACCCTGCCGGAGAATCTTGTTGACCGACAGGTAGTACGAACGCTGCATCTCCACCGGGGTGACGAGTGCCTGAAAGACAGGTGCGCTCCGCACCATGTCTGCGCCCTGCGTGGTAGTTGCTTCGCTCATGTTCTCGTTCATGGGTTGTTTCCGTAAAGTCGCCACAACTTCGGACGGTTGCTGGTGACGGTGGTTGGTTTCGCTTGTGGATCGTAACGGCGGGTGCGACCATGTTCTAGGAGATCCACCACCGCGTCCACGGTGTCATCATGCTCGGCAGCAGGGAAAGCGACCATTTCATCACGGATTGGCTCTTGGGTCGGTTCGATCCGGCCATCCGCTCTGCATCGAAGCCGGAGCCGTCCTTGCTCGACCATCGGTTGCGCTTCGCTCGCCCGCACCACCTTGTCCTTCGTGCGGGTAAGCCGCTGAATGGGAATCCGGGTGACGGTAGCGAGTTGCTGGCAGAGGCCCGCCTGCGGCCCGTTGCCTTCCGCGAGGATGACCGAAACGGATAGCCGCTCGCAGGCATCGACCGCCCGCCGCATGAACTCGGGGAAGGTCGCTTGGATGCGGAGGCATTCCAGCACCCACACATTCGCGTCCCGGTCGATCAGCGCGATGATGCAAACGCTGTAGTCTCCTCGCTCTCCGCGCTTCTCGGTAAACGCCCAGTCGATAGCGGCCACGATGCGTCCGCTGTTGCGAGCCGAGTCCGGCGGGTCAACCGGGTAGTACCCAACCTCCAGCCATTCGGGCCGGAAGATCAACGCATCGTCGGAGACAGGCACGAGTTCGTAGGCGCGTGCGTAGCCGAGCGGCCCCATCTCGCGCCGCTGCGCCGTCAGAACCTCCGGCGTGAAGACATCGCCCCACGGGCTGCTGAACTCGCGGCACGGCCTCCAAAACAGCGAGCCGTCCTCCTGCGCCTGCCGCTTCCATTCGGCGGTGAGGTCATCGGTGTGGTACGGCGTAAATAGACGCCATGTACGCGGCCTCCCTGCGCTGAAGTCCCGCATCGGCAACCAGTTATTGCGCCACGCCTCCTTGACCTTCTCGCGCTCGGCGGGGATCAAGACGGAGTTGCGGAGGTCGCAAACATCGTCCCCGCACAGGAGGTCGGCACGGCCACCGGCGCGACCGAAGATGTTCGCCGCCTGCATCGTCGCGTCCCTGTGCATGGCCTTCGACTTCACCACGATTTCATTGCTGCCGTCCGTCGATGCGTCGGGCTTCAGCATCTTCAAGTCGGGGAAAACGGCGCGGTAGACATCCGAGCGCATGATCTGCACGACCATGCGAATCTGTTCCTGCGCCTTCACGACCGTCTGCCCGATGTGCTTGATGCGAATGGCAGGGTTCCGCCCAATCTCCCACGCCTGCCGAATGCCGAGTTGCACGCTCTTGCCGTGGCCTCGGGGCATCCCAATAGCCGCGTCCCCGTACTTCGACAGGTGCGCCTGCATCTCGGCATGGAGCGCGGACTGGTTGAAGCCGAGCAGTTCGGCAAAGACATCCGGGCATTCCCGAGCCGCGTCTACCGCCGCTTGAGCCTCAAAGTCTTCAGGACGCATTGCCTAGCCGCCGTGCGATGATCTCCCGGGCGCGGGCGCGAATCTCGGGGGTGATGACCACGCGCTCGGTGGCCTCGCCATCGTCCAGCCGCTCCATCTTGTCGAGCGCGATAGCGGTGTTCACCTTGTCGCGTGCCATCGCCGCTAGCACCTCTGCGGCTCGCAGGCGGTCGCGTGGCTGCGCCATATCGTCGTTCAGAATCCGAGCGCAGACATCCGGTGCTTCCTTCATCACCGATTCGGGGATCTGCCAGCCGTGCGTTAGGGCGCGCTGAAGCAGGCGCAAGGCCGACCGCTGGCGGCTTGGTGGCTCGTCCAGCACGGGCGTGACGGGCGGCGGCGGTGGGTCGATTGGAGCCATCGCGTCAGGCTTGGATTGAATGCGTTTCCTAGCCATTTCCTAAATGCTACCGCCCCGGCGCGAGGCCGAGGCGGCGGCTCGAACAGTTCCCCTTGTCCGTCAGTCCTTCTTGCCGGGAATCCATCCCGCGATCTTCGACAGCGGGACGAGATGCCCCGCGATGTAGCCGATGGCGAAGGCAGCGACCGCACCCCACACGCTGCCGATCAGACTCTCAATGCTCGCAAGCGTCATCATGGTTCAGACTCCTTTCGCGGGTGATTGTACCGCCTCCGCGTTCGCTTTGCGCCACGCCGCGTCAAACTCTCTGTCCGTCCCGCGCCGCATCGCAATGTATTCCCGCATCGTTTCGGGCCGATCCTGCGCCAGCGTTGCCACGGCCATTTCCGCGTCCGTGACCTTCCTACGGGGTATCCAGCCGATTGCGACCCGGATCGCCGTGCCGATGCCCGTAGCCGAAACGAGCCACACGAGGGCCGCGCCGGATGCTGCAATGGCGATCCAGCGGATTAGGCCCGACCACCACGGTTCACGATCTACGACTCCGGGCAAAGCCTTATGCACATTCGCCACGCCGTGACGGATTTGCATGGATTCGCTAGCGATGGTCGCCGCGTCAGCCACCACCTCGGGCTGATCGGACTGCTCGCCGATCCGCAGCGCGAGTCGATGAATGTTCGCGGCCCGCTCGCCGATATCGTTGGCCTCGACGGCGATCCGCTCGCTCGCGGAGCAGCCGACGAGGAGCAGGCAGGCTAGCCACCTCACGCCCATACACGCATCGGAATCGTCGGCGGCGGGTCGAGGATCGGCAGTTCCGCCAGCACCTCCGGCGGCAGTTCTCCGCTCACCCGCAGATTCGCGTGGTAGCGGCTGTCCACGATTGGCGGGCCTTCGGGATCGTTTGGGTCAGGCCGCGAGATTGGGCCGAGCCAGCCGATGTCGAGGCGAATGCCGTTGAACTCCACCACCTCGCCGTCGAGGCCTGTGACCTCGATACCTGCCGCAAGAAATGCGTTCTTCATCGCGGCTTCGGTGTTTGCGCGTAGGTAGTAGTCGGTCATTGTGTGAGGCTCTGAAGGGTTGCGTCGGGCAGGCGCGTGGGGAAAAACTTGATGCTTCTATATGTCGCGAAAATGCCTAAAGTCCCAATGGACAATGAAGTTCCAGAGGAATATCCCGCAACAACGGAACCGGTAATAACAGTTCCGTTATTTAGGACAATGGCCCGTTCCGACTGCGTATACGCACTCGCGGTCTTGGCAACCACGCCCGTTGCATCTCCTAAAGCAGTAACTATCGTAGTTCCATCGTATGAACCAACGGTCTGTGTGCCGTTCTGTAAGTACATAATTCTCTTCGATCCACTACTGTCCAACGAGAGAACAAATGCAGTCGAATCTGTTGTTCCTGAATATGTTGTTTGGAAAGTGGCAACAAAGGTTCCTTCAGTACTGTTGAACCACGACGAGAAGTTCGTCCCCGTCATGCTGCACGAATCCGCCGCCCGCTGCACGGTGCTGGAGCCGGTGGGGATGTACGACGATGCGAAGGAGGCGAGTTCGGTTTGTGCGCCGTAGAAATACATTCCATCGATTCCCGTCGCCGTGAATGTGGCACCGAATGCGCCGATTGATGCCCCGGTTGGGTAACTGCTGTAAGTCATTCCTCGCGTGGAAGCCGCCATTACCATCGTGAATGAGCAGCGGAACCAACCATTGGGATATTCAATGATCTGCGGATTTGTCGGAGTCACAATCCCAGTAATTACATTTGCCGTCTTTGCCGTGAGATCGAAACGACACGCACCCTGACCACTAGACGCATCCGAGATAACGAACTTATCGTGCTGCGCGGCCTTTGCCCAAATGCTGAAGGTGTAATTAACGGCGGTGAATGTCGTGTTGTATCGGAATCCATGTATCACAGATCCCACACCGCTCGGAACGCAATACCAAGTATTCGTCCCTCCCGCTGGATCGGTTACTGCTGGCGATGCGATTGTTGGGGTATTGAAATTGGAGGTGTACCACGGCGATGTGTTGAACTCATTTGATCTTTGCAGTTCATTCGTCGCGCTGGCTTCAATGAGCAGGCCGCGAGGCGCGAGCGTGGTCGGGTCGTGGTCGAAGCGGGCCTTCGTCGGATCGTTGGTCGATGCCGCGGCCATTGTGGTGACCAAACCTGCGGAGTTGATGTATGTGCCCGTACTCGCCCGCGTGAACGTAAACCGCGAGTCAAGACCGCTCATCGCGGTGAAGTCGAGCGACAGCGTGGAGCCGTCGCCGCCCGCGAGCATTCCGGGCCGCTTTACGCGGCGCGGCATCAGATCCCATCGGGTACGCATGGGTTAGATGAAGGTGTAGAACGCGCCCATCGTGGGAGTCGTTCCGGTGGCCTTGAACTGGAGCGTCACGAACTGCGAGCCGATGATGTCCACAACTGCGTGAGCGTATTGGACATTTGCTCCAGCAGCGGTCGCGGGGCTGTAGACATTCACGGTCGGCACACCCGTGCCAACGGTAACGCTGCTGAAGAAGAACACGGTGGTTCCGTCCACGGACTCCGAATCGACGGTTCCGCTGGTGTATCCCATCGTGAGGTCAGCCAGCACGGTCGGCACATAAATCTTCGTGTTCGATGTTTGGTTGTACCAGTTCCAACCGACAACACGAACGCCGACAGCGGTGTAGTTGTTTGCGCCAGCGAACGGCGTGATCCGCAGGAGGCTCGGGTAATCCGTACCGGGCGAAAGGATGAGGGCGGACTGACCGGTGGTGCTAGGCGCGGTCGTGGTCGCTACGGCAGCGTCATACGCCTGTGCGCTGGTCAGCGAAATTGGCCCGATTTCGGAGAATGGGTTCTGTCCCGTTGCGATGATGGCGTTTGCCATTAGTTCTTCCTTTCGAGTCGGTCGATGCGGGCGAGGATGGCTTCGATGCGCGCTCCGAACTCGCGGTCGTTCGCGCTCAATGATCCGATGGTCTTGGCGAGGTCTGCGGTGATCGCGGCCAACTCCGTGATGCGAACCCCCTGCGCGTCAAGCGTCGCGTCGCGCCTGCCGATGGTCAGGAACACGGCTGCGATGCTGCCGAGCAGAACGAGCGTCTGCACGCCCTGAAGGATGGTCTGAACGGACACCGCCTTACCGAGATTCACTTCTGTAGATTCGCTCATGTCTTGGCCTTGTGCGGGGATGGTAACGCCTTGCGCCGCCAGCCCAAAGAGAAAAGGACACGGGCTATGTCGTGCGCTGCCTCGGTCACGGCCTCCTCGGAAAGAGCCGGAAGGCTCGCGTGGAGGACTTCGTGGATCGCGGTGTCCAAGAGTTCCCGCTGCGGGAGGTTGCGGCGAATGCGGATGGTCGGATGTCGCCCGGGCGGGTGGTCGCAGTCGCCTAGCGCGTCGCGCGGCATCTCGCGGGCTGGCACGAGTTTCACGCGCCAGCGTCGGCCTGCGATTGGTACTCGCGCTTCATGTCGCACGAGTCACCTCGGCGGCGAGGCGGTAGTCCTTCTGCGTCCCGGCAATGTGCAGGCGCATCCACACCGCGCCGACTGGCTTGGGCGGCAGTCCCTTCTCCAGTTCCCAACCTCCGAAGCCATCGGAGTGCGAACGCTTGTACGAACCGATGCGGACATGGATCTGCTCATCTAGAACGACTTCGGCTCTGCCGAGAAACTGGCGCACGCGCTCTTGCGCGATTGGAACGATGTAGTGCGTGTGTGTGTGGCCGTTTATGACGAGGTTCGCGTCAGGATAGATAGCCGCATCGCGGCGCACCGCCAAGGTTCCATGACTCATAGGTGATGCGCCCCCGCTCCCGTGAAAATACTTGATCTTGAACGAGAAGGTTCCGCCGTGCTTCGACACGAGCCGGAACAGAACCCATCCGCCGTAGCCGCCGGAGTAGACCGGGGCTGGCCCCGCAGCACTCAAACCCGCGCAAACGCGCTCGGTGTAGTCCACCTCATGCCGTTTGAGAATTGATGTTTCGTGATTTCCGCGCCCGATGACCACGAACCTGTCTTGCCAAGGGCTATAGAACTTGACCGCCTCGCGCACCACGGCGTCGAGGTAATCGCCGCATTGGTATTCAGGCCGCAAAGCCGAGCGGTCAGCCCGCAAATCGAACCGCCCCTGCATGAGGCATCCGTTGTCACCCACATCAATGCAGCCGCCTTTTCGCTTCACCAGTTCGTTTAGGTGCTGCCTCTCTAGTTCGTGATCGGCCTTTGCATGATCGTGGTGGCGGTCACTCGACAAGAGTCCATGCCATTCAAACTGGTGCGGCGTTTCGCAGAGCATCGTCACGCGGTGGATGTTCCGGCTCAACTTCTCGACCGTCCATTGCGTTCCCGGCGTGATGCCGTCGCGCCAGTAGTGATCCTTCAACTCCTCGCGGATTCTCGCCTTGTCGCACTTACGCGCCATCGTTCACCTCGTATCGCTTGAGGTGGATTTCCACCCGTGGGTTCTTGGCATCGACAAGGATGACGAGCGGCAGATGCGTGATCGCGTTGTCGTCCTTCAGCAGCCCCGCGTCCACGATGCCGTCGAAGGTCGCCTTCAGACTGGCGAGGCAGTTGTCCTTGTCGCGCTTGCGATCTTGCCGCGCGTACCAATGCACCTCGGCGGTGGCCTCTTTCCACCCGCCCTTGACATTGGCTTCGTACATGGCGACCTGTGCAGCCGCCCATGCTTCGACCCGCGCTCGTTTCGTGGCCCGAGCCTTCACGCCCCAATGGCATCTCGCGTTAGGCGAGAGGACTCGTTGAGGCAGTCCGATGGTGACGGTCAGGACATCGGGCATCAGGGCATGATGCCACGCGGTTAGCAGCCGGAGAATGGATTGCGCCATCCGTGGCGCGAAGTCCATCATGGAACCCTCATGCTACTCGTGATCTTCGTCCTTGCGGTACTTGCGGCGCGGGAGAGGCTCGACCAGCGCGAACACCTGTGCGGCGAGCCGCAGGCCCGCGACGGCCTCGTCTAGATCCTGCTGCGTCGGGTAGTGCTTCAGGCAGGCGCGGGCCTCGACCCGGATCGGTGCGGGGATGCCCGGAGTCCGCTTCGGATCGCACAACGCTTGCAGGAAGTGCCGCGTCTTGCGGATGGCGTTGAAGCGTTCTCGTGGGAGAGTCATGGCAGAGCGATCCCTGATCCCTTATGCAAGATCATCTTACCGTCTATCCGCCGCCTGCTCGCCCTCGCACTTCTGCAACTCCTCTCGGAGCCGTTTGATCTCCGCAGCGGCCTCCAGCGCGATGCCGTAGCCGTATGCCTGCCACAGTCCCTCCAGCCGTGAAACTAGGTCGCGGTCGGTCATGCTCCTGCTCCTTCGCATTCGCCAAGAAGAATCTGAATCGCCGCAAGGCTGATCCGCTGCCTTCCGGTCGCCACGAGCGAAAGGTAGGTCGGACTCAATCCCGTGCGCCTCGAAACATCCCGAAGGCTTTGCCCGCGCTTCGCGAGTTCGATAGCCCGTGGCCCGTGATCTGCTAGCACGATTTCTCGATACGCCTCGTCCTGCGCAAGTCGTTGCACAACCTTGGCAAGCGCGAGCGTTTCTTTAGGCGCGTTGCGATTGATGGTCACGGGAACAGATCGCAGTATGTTTCTCTTCGTCATGGCTTCTCCTTAAGGCAGTCCCAACCGCGCTCACGCGCAATGTCCTGCCACAGGTAGCGCATCGAAAGTCCGCTTGACCAAGCGGATTTGGTGCGCTCTGCCGCATCGCGCTCACACAATTCCATCCTCGCCTCGTCGCGCTCGGCGCGCACTTGTGCGATGTCTCGTTCGGCCTTCTGCATGGCCTGTCGCCAAGCCTCGATTTCATCCATCATCGTGCTGATCTGAATCGCAGCCTCGGCCCGCTGCTGGTTCGCCATCTCGCCCATCGCATCCCACGGAATATGCAGGCGTTCGATGAGGCTGCGTCGGATCTCCCACCGCAGTCCGTCCTTGCTCGCTGGATCGTCGCTCATGGTGTCTCCCTGAAGCAATCCCATCCCTGCTCCTGCGCGTGTTCTTCCGGCGTTCCGCCCTCGGCCTCGGCCATCCAGCGGCAGGCCTCCTGCCTTGCCTCGTCGCGCTCCTCGCGTGCGATCTTCAACGCCTTCCACAAGGCAAGTTCGACTGCCGTTCGGCAGTCCTCGGCTGTTGGTTGTGTCTCTGTCATCGTGCTGCCTCCAGCATGGCTCGCAAATCAAGGATTTCTTGCCACAGACGCAGCATGGCAGAGTTTGCGGCTTTCGGATCTTTGGTGATGTAGTAGTCCTTCACACGCAACGGAGAATCCTTCTTCCAGCAATGCGCCACGCGACTGTCGATTTCTTTTTCTTCAATTCTGCCGTGATGGTGGAACTCCCTACAGAAGCCACACCAAAATCGTGTTTGCGTTTCACCGTGATCGGTGACGAGAAATACTGGCCGAAGATCAAGTTCCGTTTTCATCGTGCTGTCTCCTGTGTGGCTTCTAGTGCTGCGTGAACGATTCCAACCGTGTATGCCGTCCAGTCCTCGACCTTGGGTGGAATGCTGGGGTCGTGGATCGCTCCGATCTTGCGGCAATGCTGGACGGCTTGACGCACCTTCGTGCGACCTTCTGCATCTTCGCAGGCGAGTGCCAGTTGTCCTCGCATTCGGAAGATGTCGGCCTTCGAATCCTCTTCGGCATCCTCGGCGGTGCTGCCGAACTGTGGCCCGTAGACTTCGGGATAGGCTTGGATCAGGCGCGGCATATCGGCCTTCGTGAAGGCCGGGAGGCCATTGAGTTTCTTCCATGCCGCCTGCATGGTGCGCTCCTCGTGGGTGTAGTAGCGGAGGTTCGGCCAAGTCTCAATGATGGCCGAAATCATGGTGCTGGTCAGTTGCACGATGTCCCCGCTGACTCGGTTTGAATCGACCTTGAACGCCTCGTAGCGTGGTGGCCTGCCGCCGCGAGCGCGGATGGTTTCGATCAATCGGTCTACCTGATCGTCGGGGACATCTGCGAGGTGTTCGCAGGCATCGCGGTAGAGTTGGCCGCTGGATGGCTTGCACCATTCGGCGCGTGGGAATGCCTGTCCGATTTTTGCGATGGATAGCGTGTTCATCGTGCGTCGAGCCTTTCAAGGATGTCGATGTACCGGCCTTCGTTCAGCCATGTCGCCGGGTGCGGGATGTACTGCGGTTCCAGTTTCTTGGTTTCCGGGTCGGCAACATACGCGGCTACGGCTTCCTGCATGACCTCTGCTACCGCCTCGTCGATGACTTGCGCGTAGGTCTTGACGGCGGGCAGGGCTTTCAGCCAAGCGGCGCGTGCCTTGGTCTTTCCGACCCTGCGGGGGTAGGTTCGCCACCAGAGTTCAAAGTCCGCATCCGTCCCGAGCGGCTTGCGCCTCTGCTTCGTTTCAGCCTGAACAGAAACAGGCTCGCCGCCATCGGCGGTGAGCGTATGTGTTTCACTTCGCTCCGCGTTCCCGATCACCGATCCCGATCCAGTTTCCGATCCCGATCCAGATGGGATGCGTGACGCATCCGTGACGCATCCGTCAGGCATCCGTGACGCATCCGTGACGCATCCGTTAGGCTTGCGACCGTACTTCGCTGCGGCTGCAAGCCGTGCCGCCTCCTTGCGTGCCTTGGCGATGTCGATGGATTTGCTTCGATGTTCGGTGCATCGCTGGTTACGGCGAAGACCGTCCGGGCCTAACGGGATCTTGGGTTCGATCAAATCCCAATGCTCGGCGGTTCCGGGACTCAATCGCTCCAGCACCTTGGGATCGGCTGGCAAGTGACCGGCGGTGTACTGTTCGCACAGCAGCATCAGGTACGCCCATCGCGCTTCTACAGGCCATCCGCGCGTAGTCCAGCAATACCGTTCAAAGTAAAACGGCATGAAGGCCATGACGCCTTCGCTGCGTTCGGTTTGTACACTCACTCAAAGCCTCCTGCGCTCTTATCAGCGCGGTTACGGTTAGAAGCGGCTCGCCGTCCACAGGCGGGCCGTTTCGCTTTCCATCATCCCTGATTCTCTAGGAATTGCAAGAGTTTCAGCCGCGTGTTGAACCATTGATTTCAATGCGCTTCAATTCGGCATTGAGCCACTCGCGAGTAAATCCAATTCCCGCATTCTGCGGGTGTTCGGTGTATTGAATCATGGTGACCGCCAACTGCAAACGCAGCACAACCGAAGGATCAATGTCTTCGGATTCGCTTGCATCTGCAATTCGTTTCAACCATGAAAGGCGTTCTTCATCGGTCATTTTCTTCTCCGAGGGATTGCAGGCGTTCCGTACTGCGGTCAATCTGCGCCTTCACATCGTCGAGCCACGCCTGACGATCCTTGGAACTGCGGTAGAACCCGTGCGCGGATTGCTGCATCGCAAGTGCGGTCGGCGCGGTGCAGCCGATCAGTTTCGCGATGCCTGACGGCGTAGCGTTCGTGTAGGTGTGCAGCGCGTCATACGCGAGCCTGCGGGCCGCGACAGCCTCCTTGCCTATGCCGGAGCCGGGTTGCGGGAAGTCGAATCCTCGCGCCTTCAGCGCGGCCTCGACGGCGGGAACGACGATGCTTGGTGCGTACATCAGGAGACTTTCAGGTAGGGTTGCTTGGCGACAAGGTACGCGAAGGGCAGGGTTTGCCCGGACTCAATCGCGGCACGGATCGCGTCCTTGTCGGGCGTGATCCGAATCTCCTCGCGGGTGAACTCGGCTGGCACATCGCCGACGATCTCCAGCGCGGCCTTGCCTCCCGGCATCGCCGCCGTCGCGCGCCATCGCGGCGTTTCCAGCGTCTTCATGCCCTCGGCCTGCATGACGCGCAAGACCTGCGACTTCATCCACGCCGCTACGGCCTCGTCGCGCTTCGCGCGCTGGCGCAGACGCTCGGCCTCGGCCTTGCGAGCCTCCGCGCGCACTTCAATCTCGCGCACGAGGGAAAGCACCTCGTCAACGCAGGCGGGCAGGCTCTCGGCCTTCTGCGCGAGGATGTCGAAGTGACCGTCCATCGCCTCGGTCAATTCGCCCTCGCTGTCGAGCAGCATGGCCTCCAGTTCGCGGGCCGCGCCCGACGCTTCGTAAAGTCGCTGAATCGTTCCCATTGGTGTCCTGTTTCTCCTGCGAAGGTGCAGGCCGTTCCGCCCCTGCGGGGGCGGTGGGGCTTGCGCCGTCAGAAATTATCTCGGCTGACCTCGCGGCCACCCAAAACCTTGACGGTGACTTCGGCACGGACTCCGCGAAACTTCAGCACGGCAAGCGCAGCAGCCAATGCGTCCTCGGTAGCCTGCTGTTCAAGGGTGAATTCTTCCGAGAATCGGTGGAGGTGAAAAACATTTTGATTGTCGTTTTTCATTTGTGTCTCCCGCGGCCTTGCCGCGTTTGGGTATCTCTTGTGAAATTGAATCAAGCCGCAGACTTACGCTTGCGAGCGAAAGCGCGATCAAAGTTCTTGATAATGCGATTCTTCGCCAACTGACAGTTGTCATCTCGCATCTGCCACACACAACCAGTCGCCACAGCGATTTCATAAATCGCTTCCACTTTCGCCATGCACTCATCCCACACAAAGCGAATTCGACTGATGTCGTTGGTGTAGTTGTCGTGGACGGTTGCGACATAACGGTCGTTGATGCTGCGGATTTGCGCGGTCAGGATTTCATGGAGATTCTTCATTATCAAGTTCCTTTCGGTTTGGTGTCTCGGTCATGCGCCCCGCATGACTCCCGTACTTTACGCCATATCGGCCACCGCGCAAGGCTTTCTTATAGATTTCTTGCGGGATTCTTCAAATGCCTCATAACCGATAGCCGGGGCGGGACTTGCGTCAACCGCCCCGGCCTTCCTGGGGTTCAGAACGGGATTTCGTCCTCCGGCGGCACGGTCGCCGCCTCGTGCTGCGCGGAGTCTACCGGGAGCCGCAGGCCGTACAGCGTCCAGCCGTACTGCCCCTCTTGGATGAACGCCTCGACTTCCTGCCCGCCCATCGCGTCCTGCGCGGCCTGCATCAAGGTCTGATCGAAGCACGAGGCCCATTGTTCGCCGTTGCCCGTGCCGAACAGGATCGGCCACCTGTTGCCGCCCTTGGCCGTGGGCTTGCCCTGTCCGACCTTCTGCACCGTCAACCCCTGCCGCCAAGTGCAGTCCTTGGCGGGACGGGAGGCCATGACCTCGCCAAACGCGCTAGGAGCCGCCGTGGCGCGTTCCGGGGCCGGGGCCGGGGTCGGAGCCGCCTTGGGGGCCGGAGCGGCCTGTGGGGCATCCTGCGCGGCCTTACGGGCTGGAGCGTTTCCGCCATCGGTTCGGGTAGGTGTAGCGGAATTGATCCGAGCCGGGGCCGGAGCCGCCCGCTTCGGCTGGTAGGCGGAATCGTCCCGCTTATCCATCTCGTTCTCGTCCTCTCGGGGAACTAGCAGCAGGTCGCGGAGGTAGTACCCAAGGCTCGCGGTCAGCGCACCCGCGACCGCCTTATCAATGGGCTGTTGGCCTCGCGGGACGGCAACCCACGCCACCTCGTCCGCGACGCTCTCGCCCGTGCTTGCGTGCGTGAGGATGAACTGGCTCGTGACCAAGCCGCCGCCCTCGGGCGTGCCGTCAAACTTCCAACCCGCTCGCCGGAGGGTCAATCCTGCGCCGTGCAGGACTTCCCGGCAAGCGGCGATCATCGTTTCGCTGCTCGTGTAGGCGTAGCCGTAACTGCCCGCCTTGAACTGGCTGTCCTTTCCGACGCTCGGCAGGGCGCGCTGCGCCGCTAGCAGGGCGGTCGCCAATGTCTCGGTCTTGCTCATGGATGTCTCGTTTCTCCTGCGTTGAAGGTGCAGGCCGTCCTGCCCCCGTAGGGGCGGTGGGGCTTGCGCCGTCGAACTCACGCGAACTTGGCCTCGCACATGGCAAAGAACTCATCGATGGCGGCGTTCCAACCGTCGCCCGCACCGATGGTGTATCCGTAGTCGCTCACAATGTCCCGTCCGTTTCCACGGATCAGCCTGACCCAATGGTGGGTAGTCCCATTCGGCCCGGTGAATTCAAAGATGGCGTCGTCCAAGTTCATCAGGTACTCCACCGGGTCAGCAGGCTGCTCGTAGTCCTGCCCGTCGTGCAACTTCGAGAACTTGAAGCCCTTTGAGTCAAGGTGCGCGAGCAAGTCGGTCACGATGGCGCGTTCGATGAAACGGGTGTTGCACATGGTCAGGTTCCTTTCGGTTCGGGGTGTCTCGCCAGCCGCCCCGGCTGGCATGGGTGAACTGTACCACACATCGGCAGGCCGTCAACCCCTTCCCCAAACATTTCTGAAAGATTTCGGAAAGGGGCCGGGAGAGAGGCGACTATAGATAGTTTGCCTTGCCCCAAGAAATATTTAGGAAATCTTCTAGAGTGGGCTTGACATACGCCGATGAGGGGGTATGATGAACGCGTCCCCGGGGCGGGGACACCGAGCGGCCCGGACAGGCCGAGGAGACACCCATGACCGACCTTCACAGCGAAGCCGTTCTCGACACCTTCCGCAGCCTTGCCGATTCCATGCGCGGCCCCGGCGAGCGAACCTACAACTGGCGCGGCGAGTTCATCTCGCAGTCGCGCATGGGCTGCACGCTTGCAGAAGCGCAGGCTCTTGTCGCCAAGTACGGCGGCAAGATCATCACGGATGCGGAAATCGAGGCGGCGTATCAGGCTCGACTCGCCGCGAAGGGAGGTGCGCGATGAATCGCACCATCTGCGCCAGCGTGACGGAGATCGTGAACGGCTACAGCCGCAAGAATGGGCCAAGCGTCGAGCAGCGCATTCGCCAATGCTGCGAGGCCGCGTTCCTGCTCGGCGGGCTGCTCCCCGCGCAATGCACCGCGATTCATGTTCTTCGATCCGCCTACCGCATCGAAGCCGAGGCGCAGCGCACGATCCTGCGCTGGCAGGGGCGCGGCCCCGGCCCCGAGGTCGATGACGCGGAGAATGCTGCGCTCGACGCAGCCGATGCGGTCGCCGAGGCCGAGGACAACTTCCTGCGCGTCTGCGGGAGCCTGACCGTGGAGGTGGCCCTTGCCCCGTAAGAAATTGCAACTCAAGGCGCAGAAGGGATGCCGCATCTGCGGAGGCCGAGGACAGTTCACCGAGAACCACGGCGACGGGATGCGCGAGGTGGTGGATTGCGAGTGCATCTTCCGGTACGCGCCGGACGATGACGAGTCGCAGGACGCTATCGACGCAGGAGACTACGAAATCATCTCCGCTCGCCGCGAGGACGAGGAGGATTGGGGGAGGATCTTCTGATGCGCGTATTTCAGAGATGGGCTACACACCGACGCGAGCGCGAGGGTGAGATGCGCCTTCAGCCCGCCGCACCGATCCGCACGCTTGAGGAGTGCGCGCGCGAGATGGGGATGACGCTGGAGCAGGCTCACTATGTCCACGCGAACGCGCTACAGAAACTCCGCGCCGCGCTTTCAGCCTACGGCTACCACAGGGGAGACAGATGACCTACCGAGACACCAGCAGGGCCGCGTATCAGACCGCAGCAACGGGAAACAATGAGGCGCGGGTACTCGCGTTCGTGCAGTCCGCAGGCGCGCACGGCGCGACTTGCGACGAGGCGATAGAACGCCTTTCCCTCGCGCACCAGTCCGCATCCCCGGCTTTCACCGCGCTAGAGAAGGCCGGGAAGATCCTGCGAACCGACCGCCGCCGGGAAACGCGCACGGGAGCGAAAGCAGCCGTCTACATTTTCACGGAACCGGGGACTTTGTTCTCAACTCCCAAACAGGGGCGAGCCGATACATACCGCACGATCATTCGGGCCGCTCTCAAGGCCCGCGTGACAGGGGACTGGATGGCGTTCGATCAGGCCTTCGGCGCGTTGCCGCAGGCCGAGCGAGCGCGACTTCAGACACAGGAGACACCATGCTGACGATTCGATTGACCCGTGCAGAAGCAGCGTTCATCCGCGACCGTATGCGCCTCACCGCGATGAACGAGTCCGGCGATGACGCGGCGACCGCCGCACAGATCGCCGATGCCATCGAACCCGAACTCGCTGGCCCCGCGATCTTCCGCGAGATCCGCGAGATGTTCGCCGACCTCTACCCGGAGGGCCGCGAGTGAGCGCGGTCAAGCATCGTCCCGACCTCTACGACTTTTGGCTTGGCTTCGCGTTCGGATGCACGGGCGTTGCTGCATTCCTCGCGGGCTGCTGGTCGAAAGGCTACCTTCTATGGCTGGTGAACGCATGACTCCCGCACAAACCGCCCTCGACATCATCAACACCATCCCCGCGCTCGTTCCGTGCTGCTCGGGAGAACAGTCCGTTCCGAGCGTCACGCTCAACGCGCTCCGCGAGGCCGTGCAGAACGCGGCAGACGAGGAGCAGATCGTGCATCGAATCCTCATGCGCGCGCGGCCCGTAGCGCAAGCCCATGTAGTCAGGATGCAGGCCGAGGCCGATGGGGCCGTGGCCCTGTCCGGCAAGACGAATCCCGCCAGCGAGGAATGGCTGCGGCAGGCACGCGAACTGCTGTTCTCCATCGAAGCGCGGATTGGGGGAAACGATGATTGAGGCTTTGCTATTCATCGTCGCGCTGCTCGCAGGCGCGTACATTTGGCATCTCGCCACGCGCAACATCCCCGCAGCGGCTCGTATCGTTCTGCCGGGACACCCGATGCACCGACCCGATCATGCGCTCCGCATCCCGTGGCACACTCCGCTCGTGCCGCCGGAGGCCACGCACATCGCGTGGATCATGCACGGCGAAGGCGAAGGCGGCGTAGTTCACACTCTCTACCTTCAGACCATCGACTCTTTGCGCGCCGAGATCCATGAGGCCCGCAGTCCGTGGGGGCCGATCATCACGCACTCAATCGAACTGGAGTGCGATATCCGAGGCCGAGGCTGCATCCCGACCTCCGAAGTCTGCTACGCGGTCGCGATGATCGACAGCGATGGAACCGAGCGATGGCTAGGCCGCTCCGGAGATTGGGTTGCTCGCTGGAGCGACGAAGCCGAAATCTACGAGGTGTTCCCCGGACAAGTCCGCTAGGCCGCTACAATCCACCCGCGCGGGTCGCCCCCCCGATACTGCCCGCGTCTAGGTGTCTCGCCCCGGTTGCCTAATCCGCAGCCGGGGCTTTTCGTTACGCTATAGCGCGTGGCAAGGATGCCCCGACCTAAAGCACCTCCCGACCTCCTGCGCGCGCTGGAGGCCACCAGCGACCTCCTACGCGAGCGTGAGATGCACGACCTCGCAGGCGAATGCGAGGCGATGGTCGATGCAGTTCGCACCATGCTCGCCCTGACTCGCCACAACGATGTCTTGTGGGGGGACGAGATCCGCAACATCCTCTGCATTCGGCACGCGATGCGGCCTCGGCGGGGAACCTCCGACGATCCTATGATGGGTCGCCGGAAGGCCCGCCGTATTCGTAAACGCTCGTTCAGATAGTCACAAGCGAATCGGCCAGCGTCGGCGTAGTCGAGACAGGCAGATACACGCCCTGCCGCTCAAAGCCGATGAACCGAGAGAACGCCGCCATGAACTTGCCGTTCGTGCTAGTGGTGCTAACCACATCCACGCTGAATGAATCGTCCACCGCCCAATCAATCGTACCGGGGTAGATGATGACGCTCGGCCCGCCTGCGTACATCCGCGTCATGGGCGCAAGCACGAGTTCGTCGATCAGAAGCGTGTTGCCCGATGCGATGGCCGTGGTGCTGTAGATGTCGAGGTACACCGTGGTCGGAACCGCCGACTTCGCAATGCTGAAGGTCGCGGAGTACACCGCATACGAGGTGGTCACGCTGGACAGATCAAGCGTGATTTCGCTGCTGCCCGTCAGCACCGTACCCGACACATCGCGCAGCCCGATCTTCACGATGCCCGTCGTACCCGAGGCCGTCTTGCGCGCGTACACGATCAGCGCGTAGTCCGTGTCCGGCTGGATCGTCACGGGCGTGGAGTTGGAATACGCCAACTGCTGCCGGAGCGTGGTCAGGGTCGAGCCGTCGCCCACGATGGACAGCGAATACGCGCCACGCGCCGGGACGCTTGAGCGCAGCACTTGCGAGCCAGCCGATCCAACGGTGATCGTCCATTGCGCCGGAGTGTTCGTACTCCAGTTCTCAAACGCGCCGTTGGCGATGATGCTCTTGCCCGCGTCACCCGCAGGGCTATTGATCGCCGCCGGAGTCGCGGTGATGTTCGCGCTGGAGCCGGAACCTCCCGGCCATTCTGTATTCGTGAACGCTCGGCTCGCCTCCGAGGAAATGCGGAAACTGGCCGAGCCGAAGTTCAGGACATTGCCCGCCGCCGTGCAAGTACCCGTCAGAGTCTCGTCGTAAATCTCCTGAAGCAGATCGCTAGACGCTGGACGGTTCGCGCGCGAAAGCACCGTACCCGTTCCAAGATTGCCAGCCGTGATCGTCGTGGTGATGCTACTTGTGCCGACCTTGCGGAAGGACGCGCTCTGCGCGATCATCGAATCCCGCAGACCCTTGTACGCCGTCAGCATCGTGCCGTCGTACAACTGCCCCTCGTTTCGGATCGTGTCCATGATAAGGCTGTTGGCCGATGTCTGCACCATGTTGTAAAGGGTCTGACCGATGAACGAGGACATTCCCGACTGCGGGTTCGCCATGCCAGTCCATTGAGTCACCGACTGGCGATAATCCGTGCCATCGAACTGCGTGAGCAGGCTGGTCAGGTTCGCGCCGTAGAGCGTGGCCACCTGCGTCTTGATGCTGTTCGCGTAGCCGAACAGTTTGCCGAGGCGCGTAGCGAGATTCGTGAGGTTGACCGAAGAAAGCGTAGGCATGGGGAAATCTTACTCCTCCTTCGCCCACTTTCCGATAGGACACGCCTCGCTCGGCAGACGCACCTTGAGGCTGGTGAAGCACCCGCATTTCTTGCACTTGCTGCCCGTCCAATGCTCGCAACCCTTGCAAACCTCCAACCGCTTGAGTGCCATTGGGCTATCCGCTGGCTTCAGCATCGCGCTAACCATCTTGGGCGCAGCCCTGACCATATCCATGATGGACGCGCCGTTCCGCTCTGCCTCCGCTTGCTGCCGCTTCTGCTGCTCGACCGCCGCATCTGCCGCCTGTTGAAACTGTCGGTTCGCTGCCGCGTGATCCGGCTCGCCGCTCTCGTATACGACACCCGGCGCGGTCATGCGAATGACTGGCACGGCTACGCCAGTCTGCGGATCGGGTGTCACGCCGTCCTCGGCCTGCGCGGCCTTGTCCGAGTCCCAATAGGCCGGATCGTCACGCTGCGCTTCGTAGTGCTTCTGACGGATGGCCGCGCTGGCTTGCGCCAACTCGCGCGCCATGAGATACGAGTACTTCACCCGGAAACTGTTCGCGTCGTAGATCATGGTTTCTTGCATGATGGGTGATTGCGGTCGTAGCCGACACAAGTTTGCGTTTGCAGGTTCAAAACCTGTGTGTACGCGGGTTCGTAGTCGAAAAGCCACTCGCCATTGACCTTTGTTCCCCGGTCAGGAATACGAACCGACAAGAAGTTCATATTTGTATCGCAACAGCCGCGCAAAAATTGCGCTGTTACGCAAATCAATTCAACAGCCGATGTCCTGATTTCATCCGCGTTGCAACTGTAATCCAAAATGTCTGTGACAGTTTCTTGATTGCAAACAACGGTAACGGGTGCATATGTGTCCTCAATAAACTCGCAATTTGGCCCCGTATATCGAAATGTCCGTTTTACCGTTGTGTAATGCCCTGCCGTGTTGCAGTTTGGGATTGGTGTGCCGCAACACGAAAGCGTGTTGCAGTTGTCAGATCCGAACGATGGTACCTCAAGAAACCGAATGCTTTCTTGAACATCACCCGTCGAAACAGTTCGGATGGTTTCTTTCAACATCTTGAACCACACCTTGTACGAACACATGGGGTTGTAATCTGCTGGCCGGGTGCAAGGCTTGGGAGGAGGCGGAGGCTGCAAAGGACGCGGAGGAGTCGGAGGCGAGATTGGCGGGCCACCACCACCACCGCCCCCGATTGGCGGGACAGTCTGACTACACGACTGAACAATGGATGCGTAATACGCTGCGTCGGTCGCTTGAATGGAAGCGCATCCCGGCTGCAACACAAACGAAGCCGATGTCAGCGCAGAACATTCCGTCGATGCGTATGTAGCCAGCGCACCATTGACGCAGGCACAGACTTCACACGCGGTCGCGCAAGTCGTTCCCTGTCCCCGCCATCCACCTCCATATTGCGTACCCGGCCCGCCAGCGCGAACAAGTGCTTGGCATTGGCAGCGCGTCACATTCTCCGCGCATCCGCAGTCATGGCAACATGCGCCCACCTCGGAATCGCATGGAACATTGCACGAATTGGAGCAGTTGCCTTGCGCGTCCAGCGGATACGCCATCTGAAACGAACCCGGAGGGCAACGGTGTGCATCATTGTAAATGGGACTTTTGATCGGCCCGCCAAGACCGCGATAAAGCAGTCCGCCAGTCAGATCCTCCTCGACGCAGCACTTGCAATAGAAGCAACGGTCGCATGGGGCGGGAATCGTCGTGCCTTGCCCCGTGCCATCGTCCAATCGCTCCAGCCATTTGCCGCCCTTCTCCAAGCAATCGCATTCACGCAACTGCTCACACGAGCCGGATGGCAAGCAGCACGCGCTTATTGCCGTCTTGCTGCAACCATCTCGCGGGCAGCAGCAGTCCGCGCTCATGCGCCCACCACGCCCGAAGCCACGAGGCTCAAGGCTGTGGCGTTGTTGCTGTATGCGCGCAACTGGTGTCCGTCCGGAACGAGAATGTTCGACAACTCCAGATACTCGTAACCGAGGATGTCGAAATGGTTCAGGATGTAGTCCCCGTGTGTCATCTGCGCCGTGCCACGAACGACGCCGAGATAGACATGATGCGTCGCATTCGTGCTGTTGCTGATGTAAAGGCTCTTGAAGAACAGAGATTGACCCTCAAGGCCAGTCGCTACGGCCTGCTCGACATCGGTGATCGCGTATCGGATGAGGACTGGCTGGCTCATGCGTTCTCAATGATATCGACGAGATCGCCGGAGGTAGAGGTAGCCGCGCCGCTCGCTCCCATGTACGGCCATGTCGGCGGGGTTGGGGCTGGCATTCCACCCGGCGGGTTCGGGGCGCAACGCTTCTCTAGGTCGGGCTGCACGGCGATCCAGTAGGACGAGAAGCCGAGCCGGTTTGCCACCTCATATACCGGCACGATGTTCGGCGCGGGAACCTTGGGCAACAAGATGTCCTGATCCTCGTTCTCGCCAAAGGACTGCTGGAACCTCGTACCACCCACGGAAGTAGGCGGCACACTAACCACTCCATCATCGACCGGGTTGAACCATTGTTCGTAGAGGTTGAATGCCACACCCGAAGTCATGCCCTTGTATCCGAGCGCATCCGCCGATGACCAATACATTGTGAACGGGTTAGCGTCCGGGGTCGCCTCCACGAAGAAATACTTCGTGATGCTAAACGGCTCCGCATCGGTTGGGTTGTTCTCTGGGATGGCAGCGATGGACTGCTTTGCGATTATGCGAGCCATGAAGACGCGCAGGACAT
>SXGQ01632981.1_pt1 | contig 36535 bp, 36 predicted proteins | sample 3178371 | NCBI WGS metagenome assembly SXGQ01 (sample SAMN11356859, study PRJNA531348) | freshwater metagenome | isolation source: freshwater sample F1-20 | place: China: Fuxian Lake, Yuxi | collected 2017-12-25 | reverse complement strand
TATCAAGAGTCGCGGGCTAGGCGAGAAGTGCGCGCTGCTCCCCGATGGTCGTGTCTCTGGCGGAACCGCGGGTCTCTCTATCGGTCACGTTTCTCCTGAAGCTGCCGAAGGCGGGCTCATTGGTTTGGTTCGAACAGGTGATTCCATCACCATCGATATTCCGGCCCGGTCGATCACGCTCGATGTTTCAGCGGCAGAACTCGCTGATCGTCATGCCCACGAAATCGCTCGCGGCGACGATGCATGGACGCCAACTAATCGTGATCGCACAGTTTCTCTTGCGCTTCAGGCCTACGCCGCAATGACGACATCGGCCGCACGCGGCGCCGTTCGTGATCTGTCTCAACTCCACCGCAACTAGAACTCGATGTGAATCACACGTCAGTGAATTGCTGGACGAGGCGTGACCGGTACAACTTTCCGGCATCGCTTCGGGGCAACTCGTCGACAATGAAGACTCGCTTTGGAGTGAGCTGTGACCCGATGGCCTCTCGGCAATGGTCGATCGTCGACGTGATCATCGCATCGGTGTCGGCACCATCAGAGATCACGATTGCTGCGGCGACGATTTCACCGAAGTCGTCATCGGGGAGCCCAAAGGCGGCACCATCGATGACGCCAGGAGCCGCAGCGAGTGCCTCATCGATGCGGGCCGGATAGATATTCACCCCACCGCTATTGATGCACTCGGCTGTTCGGCCTGAAAGGTAGAGATAGCCGTCGGCATCGATATGGCCGCGGTCGCCGACCGTGTACCAATCGCCGGTTTCGTCGTAGGTCGTGGCGGTCTTTTCTGGATCTCCGTGATAGCGAAACTTCGAAGCGCTAAAGAACCACACGGTTCCGACTTCATCGGCATCGGCGGCGGAGCGATCGTCGCGACGAATGCGAATGCGTTCGGGATCGACGCGTCCCACGCTGCCTGGGTGAGCGAGCCACTCCTGCGGGGTAATCCATGTACCAGGACCTTCGCTGGCGGCGTAGATCTCGTGAATCACTGGCCCAAACCACTCGAACATCGATTGTTTCGTGGCGACGGTGCAAGGGCCGGCACCATGGAGAACAAATCGAAGCGTCGAGACATCGAATGAGTCGCGATCAGGAACCGCCAGCATGCGATTGAACATGGTGGGAACAAAAAAGGCATGTGTGATCGAATTGTTGGTGATGAGTTCAAGGGCCTGACGTGGTTCGAATCGATCCATGAGCACAACGGTGACGCCAGCACCCAGAGGCCATTCCAAACACAATCGGCTCGGGCCAGAGTGGTAGAGCGGCGCAGTGCAAAGCATTGAGTCGCCGTTGTCGCCGTCCATTCCAAACATGGCAATCATCGCAGTGCCAGCAGCGGCGGCGGACGCGGAAGGTTGGGGGTCGTGGCGAACGCCTTTCGGGCGACCGGTGGTTCCTGAGGTGTAGATCATCTGCGTGCCGCGAGGACGTTCCGGTGCAGGCGCAGAAACTGACGAGAGCGTGTCGTCCCACGAAATAAAGCCATCAATTGGTCCACCAATTGCGATTCGAAGCAGGAGCGAATCAGGAGCACCTTGAGCTTGATGTGAAAAGACTGATTCCGCGACGAGTGCTTTGGCGCCAGAATCTTCGAGCACGTACTGGACGTCGTCTGCTTCAAGATGCCAATTCACAGGAAGCAACGTGACCCCAGCACGTAGCGCTGCTTCGTAGGTAACCATCCATTCCGGTCGGTTACGGCAAAGCAACGCAATAACGTCGCCAGATACCAGGCCGGCGGCGGCGAGCGAGGCCGCGACGGCATCAACCTCGTGATCAAGTTGGCCGAATGTCATCACGCTTCCGTCAGTGGTGATGATGGCGGGACGATCGGGATCTCGTTGTGAAATTGCGGCGATCTCTCGACCGATGCTGTGGAGTTTCTCGTCGATCACGTTGATCCTGGTGCGCTGGGAGAACTGTGGTGAGAGTGATGGTACGTCGGCTTTTATGTTCAGGAACTTCGAAGGCAATCGAAAACAACAAAGGCCCCGCCGAAGCGGGGCCTTTGTACTGCAGAACTGAAGTTGATCAGGAGAGACGCTCGATGATCATCGCCATGCCTTGGCCGCCACCGATGCACATGGATTCCATGCCGATGGTGCCGCCGGTGTCCTCAAGGCCGTTGAGGAGCGTGGCCATGATGCGGGCGCCGGTCATGCCGAAGGGGTGTCCGAGGGCGATAGCGCCGCCGTTCACGTTGAGCTTGTCCCAGCTGATGCCGAGGTGCTTGGCCGACGGAACGACCTGTGCAGCAAATGCTTCATTGATTTCAACGAGGTCGATGTCGTTGATGCTCATCCCGGCGCGAGCCATTGCCTGACGGCACGCCTCGACTGGACCAAGGCCCATGATCTCGGGATCGATCGCGCTCACGCCCGAGGAGATGATCCGGGCGATCGGGGTAAGGCCGAGTTCCTTGGCCTTGGTGTCGCTCATAACGATGACAGCGGCAGCGCCGTCGTTCAGCGGGCAAGCGTTGCCGGCCGTGACAGTTCCATCGGGGCGGAACACCGGCTTGAGCTCAGCAAGCTTCTCTTTTGTGGTTCCGGCGCGAATGCCATCGTCTTGCTTGACGACAATGGCGTTGCCATCGGCGTCGACAGTGTGGATCGGGGTGATCTCACGTTCAAAGAAGCCACGCTCAAGCGCTGCGGTTGCACGCTGCTGTGACTGGGCGGCGAATTCGTCCTGCTCTTCACGAGAGACGTTTTCGAACTGTGCAACGTTCTCGGCGGTCTGGCCCATGCCGAGGTAGTAGTCGGAGATGCCACCGTCGAAGGCGGTCCAGACCGGAGCGCCGCCGGTGGCGCGCTCGGCGGTACGAGCCTCGGCTGCAGCCATCAACGGGTTATGCGTGCCGGGAAGGCCGTCGGACATTCCGAGACCAAATTGGCTCACGGTTTCAACGCCAGCAGAGATGAAAATGTCTCCTTCGCCAGCCTTGATTGCGTGTGCAGCCATGCGAATGGTCTGGAGTGATGACGAGCAGTAACGGTTGACGGTGACGCCGGGGATATGGCCCATGCCGGCGAGTTCAGAAACAACGCGGGCGATGTTGTAGCCCTGAGCACCTGCAGGCTGCGCGCAACCAAGCATGATGTCTTCGACGAGAGACGGGTCGAGTGCCGGCACCTTGTCGAGTGCGGCGCGGATGATCGTCGCGGCGAGGTCGTCAGGGCGAACCTGTGTGAGCGAACCCTTGTGGGCGCGACCGATTGGTGAACGGGCGGTCGAAACGATGACTGCTTCGGGCATGACGGCTCCTTGATGCACGGAACGCCGGAAGGCTCCGGCGGGCAGGGCCTGATCGGGCCCTTGGTCGGAATTGTCTATCGCAAGGAACCTACTGAGCGGTAACTATCCGGCGAGAAGGCGTGCGGGAGGCGGAAGCGTGGGGTAGAACCGTCTTCATCCGTCTCCCCGAAAGGCCTCGATCGCTCACTGCGGTCGAAGGGCCGAGGTGAATCCAATGGCACTTGATCTGCGCACCTTGCTTGACCCGAACACGACTGCGGTCGTTACCTCCGAGTGCCAGAACGGAGTCCTGGGGCCTGAGACCTCCTTGCCGGAACTCGCAGCCGCCGCTCGGGTCCAGGCCATACCGAATGGAGCTCGCCTGTTGCACGCCGCGCGCGTTGCCGGGGTTCAGGTTGTGCACGCGGTGTTCTGGCGTCGTCCCGACTACCGCGGCGGCAACACCAATGGACGCTTGTTCGTCGCAATGCAGAAACACGGTGCAGTGGCGATGGAGCCGGGCAGTCATTTGGCGATGCCAATCGAAGAGTTCAGTCATTCTCCAAGCGACATGATCTTGGGCCGTTACCACGGACTCGATCCCATGGGCGGAACCGATCTTGACCCAGTGCTTCGAAACCTTGGAGTGAAGACCGTCGTCGTAGTCGGGGTTTCCGTGAACGTCGCGCTGTTGGGTCTGTCGATTGGATTGGTGAATAACGGCTACCAGGTTGTGGTGCCGCGAGATGCGGTGGCTGGAGTTCCTGCCGATTACTCCGAAACGTTGCTTGACAACACCTACCAGATGATTTCGACAGTGGTTACCACTGACGATGTCATTAACGCATGGTCGTGAAACACGAGTTGTCGAGGATCTTGCAGTGATATCTGAGGTGAACTCTGACGCGACCCGATCGCTTGGTCGGCGTGGTGAAGCCACACGCCAAAAGTTCCTTGAGGCAGTTGAAACCCTCCTCGAAGAAGGTACGTACCGCGAATTGACGGTTGCCGATATCGCTCGCCACGCCGGAACTTCCCCCGCGACCTTCTACCAGTACTTCAGCGCTGCTGAAGATGCAGTGTTGGCACTAGCCAGTGCAACTGTCGATGTTGCAGGTCCAGAACTTGCCCGCCGTATCGAAGGTAGTGATTGGTCTGAACGAAGCGGCTGGAAATCCTCCCTTGGCGTTGCCGATGCGTTCATCGAGTTATGGAATGGACATCGATCGGTTCTTCGTTTGATTGACCTTGCAACTGATGAAGGCGATCAACGATTCCGAGATGTCCGTACCCGACTTCTTGGTGCACCCGCGAATGCGTTCGTTGCGGTCTTGCGCAATCGGCCCGACCGACGAGTCGTCGACCCGTTGGCTGATGCAGGGGTTCTTGTTTCCATGCTGGCTCACGTATCGGCCCACATCGATGGCCTGCAATCTTGGGGAGCTGATGGTGATGAATTGCGTCGCAGTATGGCGAGAGTTGTTTTCCTGACCCTTACCGGTCATTCGCCGCCTGGAGATTGAGCATCGTCTGATCGGGCGCGATCGGCGATTGATCCACGACGGAAGAGGGCCCAAAGGCACAGACCCGAGGCCGCAGCAATCGCAAGAACGATGAGTGGCCACGGTGTGGACGAAGCAAAGGTGGCCTCAGGGATCAACGACATCTCTCCACGCTAGAGCGTGCTGTGCTGGTCACGGTGACGCGTGGACGGTACCTTTCGACACGTAACAAAACGCAAACTGTCGACTCGAGGCTGCACGATGAAAATTTCTGTCGGTTTACCTACACATCATGTGGACTCGCTGGACGAGTGGTGTACGGCAGAGGCCATTACCGAAATGTCGCAGGCCTGCGAAGCCGCTGGGGCTGATGCTGTCTTTGTTACTGATCACCCGGCACCAGATGTGAAGTTCCTTGCCAAGGGTGGCCATCATGCGCTCGACCCGTTTGTTGCCCTCACGGTGGCCTCTGTGGCGACGTCGAAACTTCGACTGCACTTCAATTTGGCGATCCTCGCGTATCGGAACCCTTTCATCTCGGCCAAGGCAATTGCCACGCTCGATTTGATCTCAAATGGTCGAGTCATTCTCGGAACTGGTGCCGGCTATCTCGCCCCTGAATTCGCGGCAGTGGGCGGAGATTTCGACAGCCGTAATGACGTGACTGACGAAGCCATCCGAGCGATGCGCGCGGTGTGGTCAGGTGAACCGGTCACGATGGCTGGTCTCCACTTCGACGCTGTCGACACCATTGCGCTTCCACTTCCCGTGCAACAGCCATCTCCACCCATTTGGATCGGCGGAAATTCCAATCGGGCGATTCGGCGTTCGGTGGAACTGGCCGATGGTTGGAATCCGATGCCAAGTCCGGCGCAAGCAAGTCGGATGCTTCGCACGCCTCCGATCGAAACGATTGAGGATCTCGAGCGTCGAATTGGCGACTTGTACGTAGCGAGCGAAAAGGCCGGCCGCGAGGTTCCCCCTGAAGTGATCTTTACCCCAATCGGATACGCGCACTTCAGTGGCGCGTTCCCAGACGCCGCGCAATTTGTCGATGACGTTGCTGCCTACTCTGCGATCGGAGTGAGCACACTGACAATCAATCTTCCAGGCAAGACTCGCGCAGAGTTCATTGAGAGCGTTGAATGGCTCGGTGCTGAAGTCATCTCCAACATTGATTCGTGAGCGGTTGTGACTGACATTGATCGCGCGGTCGCCGTGCTTCGGTCGGGCGGCCTCGTCGCATTTCCAACCGAAACGGTGTACGGCCTTGGAGCCGACGCGTCCAACGATACCGCTGTTCGCCGGGTATTCGAAGTTAAGGGGCGTCCGAACGATCATCCACTGATCGTTCACCTTTCCGACGTTTCGCAACTTGATGGCTGGGCGGCGAATGTCAGTGCGAATGCGAAACTCCTTGCCGACGCGTTCTGGCCCGGTCCGCTCACGCTGCTTCTCGAACGTTCCTCATCAGTTTCTCCTGCAGTGACCGGCGGTCGACCAACGGTTGGGCTTCGAGTGCCCGATCATCCGGTTGCATTGGAGTTGCTTCGATCCTTCGGCGGCGGAATTGCTGCGCCTTCTGCAAATCGGTTTGGCCGTGTGAGTCCTACGACTGCAGCGCATGTGGTTGCCGATCTCGGAAGCGATGTCGATGTTGTTCTCGATGGTGGGCCGTGTCGCGTTGGTGTCGAATCGACGATCGTTGATCTCACGACTGACCGCCCGCTTGTGCTCCGCTCCGGGGGAGTCTCTGCCGAACGTTTGGAGGAGGTCCTCGGGCATCGCGTTGACATCTATGTGAGTACGGAGCCTTCGACGGGAGGGGCGCGCGCCCCGGGAATGCTTGAAGCGCACTACGCACCAAATGCACGCGTGGTGCTCTGCGCGGAACACGAGATCGCAGAGGTGTTGATCGAGGTTCTCGGTTTCGCCACTGGTCCGGTTGGTCTTCTGGCGGGGAGTGCTTTGGTGGGGCTTCCCAAAGACATCGTTGAACTGGAACCGGCAGGAACTGCCGATGACTACGCCGCGGTGTTGTACTCGCGCTTGCGTCAGGCCGACAGGCTTGGCCTTAGTGTTCTTGTGTGTGTTCCGCCGCCGGAAGTTGGTGTGGGTGTTGCCGTCAACGATCGACTACGTCGCGCTGCGGCATCGTAGAAAAGCGAATCACACAATTGTGATTGAGCGGTATTCCCACCCGGTGTGACCAGCAATGGGGTTCGGCGTGATCTCTCCGGTTTGCACTTGTCCATTGGCATCGATGCAACGCACTGCGATTTCGTGTTCGCCCTTTTTGGCATTCCAGTCGTAGTACCACTGTCGCCACACACCGCCGGAGAGCGAATCTCCAAGTGTTGCGCGGCGCCATACGCCATCGATAAGAACCTCGACTGCTGCGACGCCTGTATTGGGGGCCCAAGCGACGCCGGCGAGAGTGACAATGCCCTCGGGTTGGCGTGCTCCGTTTCGGGGAACATCGATTCGTGAAGACATCTTGATTGGGCCGTCCTTTGCCCAACCCTGTTGAATCCAATAGCCGTTGAATGAGTCCCATTCGGTAAGTTCGATCGATCGCAACCATTTGGTTGATGAGACGTACCCGTAAAGCCCTTCAACAACTATGCGCGCGGGGAAACCATTGTCGAGCGGAAGCGGTACGCCGTTCATTCCAATTGCGACAAGAGACGAACGTCCATCGAATGCTGCGCTCGTTGGAAAGCCAGCGTTGTATCCATCAACCGAAGTTCCAACGATTTGTTCGCCCGAAGGTTCCACCCCAGCGCGCTCGAGCAGCGTGCGTAACTCGACTCCTTGCCACATCGCAGTGCCGATCAGTGTGCCGCCGACTCGGTTGGAAACACACGCGAGCGTGATCGGAGCTTCAACCTGTGGCATTGCCAGCAACTCGTCGTAACTGATGGAAAACGGCGTTCGGACATTGCCCTTGATCTCGAGTCGCCAGTTCGCGAGGTCCACCCTGGGGACGCTCAATGCAGTGTCGATACGAAAGAAGTCGTCGTTGGGAGTCATCAGAGGCGTAATGCCCTCGATGTTGAGATTGGGCGTGGACGCTAACGAACGAAGTTGTGGCGGCAAGGTGGCGACAGGAGTGGGCAGAGCGGGGTTATTGGCGGCCACCGCACTGCCGCCGCCTGAACCGCCTGAACCACCTGAGGAAAGAGCCTTCGCCCCTGTCGCAACGATCGCTGTGCCAGCAGCGGCAATACCCGCCCAGCGCAGAAACGAACGCCGAGTACCGGCAACTCGCCGATTGCTCTCGGGTGTCGATTCCTCGGCTGTTGGCTGCTCGTCCATGGGTTCATTCAACTCCGTCTCCGACCTTGTGCACCGGTCGGGGTGGCGAGAATACGTATGCCCTCGATTTTCGCCCGAATTTCGGGACCGAACTCCTTAGTTCTGGCGGTGACGAGCATTCATCAGTCGAACCGTGCCGGTCTTGGAGCGGATCACAAGCGACTGCGTTGAAACAAAGCCGGCACTGACGTGAACGCCCTTGAGGAGTTCGCCGTCGGTGATGCCGGTGGCTGCGAAGAAACAGTTATTGCCGGCAACGAGGTCGTCGGTGGAAAGCACCTTGCTGAGGTCGTAGCCAGCGGCAATGGCTGCGTTGCGCTCGGCGTCGTCGCGCGGCCAGAGGCGACCCTGCAGTTCGCCGCCCATGCCCTTGAGGGCTGCTGCGGCGATGACGCCTTCAGGGGTGCCGCCGATACCGAACATGATGTCGGCGCCAGAATCGGGCCATGCCGTCGTGATCGCGCCAGCAACGTCGCCATCGGGAATGAGTCGAATGCGGGCACCGGCTTCGCGAATTTCGGCAACGAGGTCATCGTGGCGGTCGCGGTCAAGAACAACAGCGGTGACGTCGCGAATGTCGATGCGCTTTGCCTTCGCAACTGTTTTGAGGTTTTCGGTTGCGGAGAGTTCAATGCTGCACATCCCCACGAGTTCTGGGCCCACAGCAAGCTTGTCCATGTAAACGCACGGGCCGGGGTCGAACATCGAACCCTTTTCTGAAAGGGCAATGACGGCGAGTGCATTCCCGCGGCCCTTTGAGGTCAGGCTGGTGCCGTCGATTGGGTCGACTGCGATATCGCATTCAGGAGGTGAGCCATCGCCGATGCGCTCACCGTTGTAGAGCATCGGAGCTTCGTCCTTTTCGCCCTCGCCGATAATCACGGTGCCATCCATGGAAACGTTCCGGAGGGCAAGGCGCATGGCATCGACGGCTGCGCCGTCGGCGCCTTCCTTGTCGCCACGGCCCATCCAACGGCTGGCGGCGAGGGCAGCGGCCTCGGTCACACGGACGAGATCGAGGGCGATGTTGCGGTCAAGGGGCACGTCGGTCATGGGGGCAGACGATACTGCCTCGGCCCCGCCCGACAGGATCCTCAGACAGGCAGGGCGATACTCTCAGTTGGTGGTGGCACTGGCTGAACTTGAGATCTTCTGCTCTCGTCCTCACGCGCCCACCCGAAGGGTTGCCCTTGGAATTAGCCACCTTCCCTGCGAGCCATCCCCAGGGTTTGGCGGAGTCCTCCTCGGAGGGGTTGTGGCCCGCTTTGCAGCGGAGATCGACCCGGACATGGTTCCTGACCTTGAAGCGCTCACTCACGAACTTGAAGCCGGTCGACGCGTTTCCCAGCCCCGGCTTCGATTCCGCTTGCAGGTGGACACTGTTGGGCTTGATGCTGTGACTCACCGGTTGGTTGAGAACGGTGAGTCGCTCGCGTTTGAATTTGATGAGCGAGGTGCGCCAGAGCAGCACATTCTTGGAGCCGCGTATTCGGCTGGTTCACTTGCGCCGTCGGCGCGTCGGCCGGTCATGGCCATCATTCGGCGCGCTATTTCTTGGGGCGGCCCAGTAGGACCCGAACTCATTGCATCGCTCAGCGGTTTTCGTAGCGGCGTCACCGGTTCGAGAAGCGCAGTTGGCGATCCGGTGAAGTGGGCGTTGGATCGTCTTGGTTTTGCACGCGGATCAAACGCGCCGTCATCGCGCGACGTGCAACGTAATTATCGCGAACGTTTGCGCGAGGTTCATCCCGATCATGGTGCCGAGGTCGCTGGGGCGGCTCAGCGAATCGCAGAACTCTCCGAGGCTCGTCGTATTCTCATCGGCCGATGAGTCCTGCGGGCGCACTTCTTCTCGCGTCAGGTGCTGGTGCCGACCGAATCCATCACACGTTGTGCGCTTTTGCCGAGGTACTGAGGGTCGATCTTTTTCCGCTCTCGACGTTCCGTGCCTTGCGTTAATCGCCCGAGATGCTTACTGGTCGGGTTCCTGGTCCGAAGGGTTGAGATCCTCGAGCTCGCGACGTGCCGTCTCCGGGAACCAGATCAACACGACCACAACGAGCAACGCTGGAGCGATTGCGACGATCGCCATCGCTTGACCGAGTCCGCCTAACTGGTCTGCCAACCAACCGACAGAGAGCAGACCAAGGCTGCTTCCGGTCACCGCCACAACCTGGAGGCCGCCGTTCGCAGTTCCGCGTTGGCTTGTCGGAAACAGTTCGGGCCCATAGACCGCAAGCGCCGGTATCGCGACGGCGCCGATAACTGCAGCAGCAACCGATGCCATCCACAACGGCCAGCCCCATGAGAGATACGACACCACGGTGAACAACACGCCTCCGGCAATACCGATCGCGCCAATGATGCGTCGTCCGTGACGGTCGGCCAACTTTCCGCCAACAACGATGCCGATTCCACCTGGTGTGTTCGTCGCAAGAACGAAGACGGCGATGAGAATGCCGGAGAATCCGCGTTCTGTTCGAAGGAACTCGTTGAGGAACTGGGCCGCAGGGGCGAGGAAGAGTGACCAAAGAAATGCGCCAGTTGCCAACAATGCGAATCGTCGCCAATGAATCCGATCCTTGAGTCTGGGTCCGCTTGCTGCGGCCACTCTGCGCTGGCGAGATTCAAATCGTTTCGTTTCCGGGAGTCGACGGGCCATCTTGAGGCATGGATAGATGGCAATCAGTGGAACGAGATAGGCAACGCGCCATGCGGCCAGTGCTGCATCGACATAGACAAGGTTCAGGACACACAATCCTGCGCCAAGTGCTGCGGCCATTGTGACCACAGAAACAGCGAACGCGCGGGTGCCTGCTGGCATTTCCTCGGCAGCCATGACTGCGATGAGGATGACGACAACGGTCGAAAGCGATCTCGCGAACGTTTGGGATACCCCAAGCCACACCATTCCAGTCGATACGGCGCCGACGGCGGTGATGAGGCATGAGCCGATCAGTGCACCAACGAGAACGCGTTTGCGTCCATGCTTGTCAGCGAGTGCAACGATGCCGAGAGAGAAAAGTACGCCGATACGCACAATCGCGAGAAGTGTTCCTTGTTCACCTGTGCCCGCGCCGAATTGATCGGCGGCGTAGGTGAGGGTTTGAGTAATGAGTGTGCCCAAGTAGCCACTGACGACGGCAAAAGCGCAAAGGACGGAGAGCACCGTTGCCGCACGTGCATCGAGTGCTTCAGGCGGCGCCCACCAGGGTTGGTGCTGCTCTGCGCGTGGAGGTCGGCGAAGATGGTGACGAAGCGCAGGTCGAAAGAGGATTCCCCACACCGGTACTGCAAGTCGGTAGGTGACAATTTCGTCGACGATGGTGTGACCTTCAGTATCGACACTGAGTTCGACATTCCGTTGCCATTCGTGGAACGGCCCGACATGTGCTTCGAAGGTCGACGAAGTTGAAGTCTCGTGAGTTCGTCGCTCGACGACGACATCGTTTCGTGGGGCAAGCCACGCCCTTGCCGAGTCGTGAGGAACTCGGTGTCGATGTTGGAGCCTCGTCACGGACGGGGGCCGAACGCAACTGCGTCGCGCCGCCCTCGTTTGAGTTCGAGGAAGGAGGGAAGTTCAAACGATGCAGTGAGGACGTTCCACAGGGCGAGACTTTCGTCGCCAGTCGGAGGTGGAGACACGATTGGTCCGAAGAAGTGCACGGACTCGATCGCCATCAATCGCCCCTCGGGGTCGGGGGAGTACTGGCATCGGGGTGAGCGTGGTCGCTGAGGCGCTTGGCCTGAATCCCTTTCGCTCGTTTGTACGCGAGCGAAAGGAGTCCGACGAAAACAGCGATTGGGACAAGGACGAGAAGTGCTTCGTCCCAACCCCCTTGGTGTCCGAGGATGGCTTCTTTCACGGCAAGAGTCTCGCACGGTAGGAACGAATCGCAACCCAGGTGTGGCGTGACGCTGCTGACTCCATAGACTCGTGGTGTGCGTGAACAGGTCGAAAAAGTCATCGAGGTCATTCGCCCGGCAATTCAGGCCGATAATGGCGACGTACTTCTGCATGATGTGAATGAAGAGACCGGTTTGGTCACTGTGGAACTCATTGGTGCCTGTGTCTCGTGTCCTGCCTCAACCGTCACGCTCAAGGCTGGGCTTGAGCGCATTCTCATCGACCGTGTTCCAGGCGTCACCGAAGTCATTGATGCTGGTGCGGCGAACCACGTCATCGGTGAAACCCCAGTCTCTCTCTGACCAACCGATCGTGGGGCTGATCGCTGTCCTAGCGTGGGGTCATGACCACTCCCGTTGATGCGGACGCTGCAGCACTCCTTGCTGCAGCGAGAACCGGAGAGAGGTCAGCACTAGCTCGGCTCCTTTCAAAAGTTGAACGTGGCGGCGATGATGCCCGTTCAGTGAGTGAAGTCACGCACGCGCTTGCTGGAGCAGCAACGACAGTTGGAATTACCGGAGCTCCAGGTGCCGGCAAGTCGACGCTCACTTCGGCGCTGGTGCGCGAGATGCGATCTGTCGGCGTCAGTGTTGGTGTGCTCGCAATAGACCCGTCATCTCCGTTCACTGGTGGAGCGATCCTGGGTGACCGAGTGCGAATGGATGAACACGCGCTCGACGAAGAAGTGTTTATTCGGTCGATGGCGACGCGCGGACACCTTGGCGGGCTTTCGGTGGCGGTACCGGATGCGGCCCGAGTTCTCGACGCCGCAGGTATGCAATGGGTGCTCATCGAGACGGTTGGAGTTGGGCAGGTCGAGGTTGAGATTGTCGGAGAAGCCGATACGACAATTGTTGTGGTGAATCCGGGTTGGGGTGACACCGTTCAGGCCAACAAGGCGGGACTGATGGAAATCGCCGACATCTTTGTCGTGAACAAAGCCGACCGTTCTGGCATCGAGGAAACGGTTGCTGATCTTGAGCGTATGTTGTCGCTTCGAACAGGATCGGAGTGGCGCCCGCCAGTTGTACAAACAATCGCTACTGAAGGTCGCGGAGCGAATGAGTTGTGGTCGGCGATCCAACACCACAGTGCATGGTCACACGAAAGTGGCGAGTTTGAGCGTCGACGTTCTCTTCGGCTCGATCAGGAACTCCGCCGCGTCGTCAACGCACTGATGGCAGCGAAGGTAGAAGAACTTTCAGGTAGTGATGCTTGGGAACGAGCACGTCGTGAGGTTGCAGCACGCCATATAGACCCATGGACTGCAGCGAACGAACTCCTCGGTTGAGGAAAATGTCCTAGGCAATTTGAACTGAATGAACGAGAGCCTCTCGAATTGTGTTGGGCAACTCGGTACCCTGCGCGACCTTCGAACATGGGGGTGGCAGTAATGCGCGATCGTCGGTGTAGGTGGTGTATCGGGTGTGGCGTCGTCGCCGTTGTTGTGGTTCTGAGCGGACTACTTGGCTTCACTATCGACCAGGCTGGTGGTCAGGCGCTAGGCCGCATCACCAACGGAACGCCTGAGGCGATCGTCGTTGTGACCAGGGACGGGACATTGGGCTCGTGGCGCTCGAGTGGATCGAGCGGCGCTCGATGGAGATGTGGCTACTACGCAGTCATTGCACCGCAACTTTCGGTACTCGACCCCACTCCCGTCGTGGATTGGGCCTCGGGCCCGACCAATCCCGTTCGCGGCGAGTTCTACATGCTGGGGTGCACGGACGCGACAGGCGCAAGAGTTCACACTCGCTATGTGGCATTCGACCCTCGCGACCCGTTTGGAGGAGCAGGCGCAACCGCGCGCGCGGTTGATGAAGCTCGGCGGAGATTGGAACTTCCTGAACCAATGCCACGCGTCAACCCACCCACTTCGCAATTAGTCGGGCTACCGATGTGGATGTGGCTGGAAGAGTCATGGGAGCGGATCTGGGCAACTGCGTCAATCGGTGATGTATGGGCAAGGGTCGATGCCTGGCCCGAGACATCACTCTGGGAGTTTGAAGACGGGACACGTCTTTGGTGTGATCAAGGAGTTGCCTACGACATGTGGCGGCGACCTTATGAGCAGTCGTCGGGTTGTACTCACACCTTTACTCGTTCGTCGATGTGGTCGAGTGGGGGAGTTGAGTGGGTACGGGTCACGGTGACTTGGGGTGTCGAGTGGACCTCTAGCGAATTGGGTGGCGAGCCGCTCGGCACTGTTACTCGAACAGCGGAATTTCCCGTTCGGGTCGTGGAAGCTCAAGCGCTCGTGCGCTGATCATTGGGAGTCGAGCCGATAGGGTCGCTGTTCATGTCAGAGCAATTGATTGCAGTCGAGCGCAGAAATGACGGCGTAGCGGTTGTCCGTCTGCAGAACGGCAAGGTCAACTCGCTGTCTTCGGAAGTGCTGCGTCAATTGCGCTCCGTTGCAGAGTCGCTCACGACTACTCCTCCCGGTGCCGTGGTCATCGTCGGGAGTGATCGAATTTTCGCAGCGGGCGCAGATATCTCCGAGTTCTCAGGCCCTGATGAAGCCCGTTCGATCGGTCGGCTCTTTCTCGAAGCACTCAACGCGGTTGCAGCGATTCCACGAGTTGTCATCGCGGCAGTGGCTGGTCCGGCGCTTGGTGGTGGATGCGAACTAGCGCTTGCCTGCGATCTTCGTGTGTGTTCAACAAGCGCGAAGTTCGGACAGCCGGAAATCCTCCTTGGGATTATCCCTGGGGGTGGCGGAACGCAGCGGTTGGCTCGCCTTGTGGGTCCATCGCGTGCGAAGGATCTCATTCTGAGTGGGCGCCAGGTTCGCGCTGAAGAAGCGCTTCGAATCGGACTCGCCGATGAAGTCGTTGAACCTGAAGAACTTGAGAGCCGAGCACTTGAACTCGCGGCCTCGTTCGCTTCAGGGCCAGTGCAAGCCCATGCGATCGCCAAGCGTGTGATTGACCATGGTCTCGAGGGTTCACTGTCTGATGGCCTTGAGCTCGAACAAGACGGGTTCGTCGAGGTGTTCGGCACGAACGATGCACGAATCGGTGTCGCTTCATTTCTCGAGAATGGGCCGGGGAAAGCACAGTTCACAGGACAATGAGTCCGTCAGTTAGTGTCGCGAAGTTCTTGGGAGTTGGGCTGCAATGACTCAACCAATGTCGACCTGTTATCGACACCCAAACAATCGTGCTGGTGTTAGCTGTCAGCGTTGCAACCGTCCGATTTGTGGCACGTGCATGACGACCGCATCTGTCGGATTTCAATGTCCGGAATGCATCAAGGGCGCAGCAAAGAAATCCCCGGTGATTCGTTTCAGTGAGCTGCGTAGCGGTCGGCCGATCGTCACTGAAGTACTCATTGCGTTGAATGTGCTCGGCCTCATCGCAGTTGTTGCTACCGGCGGATCATTGTTTAACGGCGGGGGGAGAGCGACCGAGCAGGGAATGACACTCGGCCAGGGAGCGATGTACTCGTTCTCTGGCAATCGAGCGACCGTGGAGTTCCTTGGCGTGGCGTACGGGCAATGGTGGCGCATCATCACCGGAGGCTTCCTGCATTCGGGCCTGTTGCATTTCGGAATGAACATGCTGTTGCTGTACTTGCTCGGCAAACAGCTTGAGCCACTCCTTGGCAAAGCGCGATTTGCTGCGCTGTACGTCGCTTGTCTCGTAGGGGGTTCCTTCGGGGCACTGCTTGTTTCGCCGACGGTTGGAACGGTCGGTGCATCTGGTGCGGTATTCGGCCTGATGGGCGCTGCAGTCGTCGCTCAACGACGTTCTGGAATCGACGTTTGGCGCAACGGCATCGGTGGTCTCGTTGTCATCAACGTTCTGCTGACGTTCGCGGTGCCGGGTATTGCCATTGGCGCGCACATCGGTGGACTCATCATCGGCGTTGCTGTCGGAGCACTTGTCTTTGCGCTCGACAGGGCGGTGCGCTCGCCTTGGGCCGGAACGATGGCGGCGCTTGGCGTTACCGCTGTGTTGTGGATCGGTTGTCTGGTCGCAGCGTCACGCGTTGTGAGTTGACCCGGGACCTTCGACGATCGTCTTCAGTTCTTTGAGGTTCCGCTTCCAAATCAGTTTGAGAACCTGACCTCCGACAACAGCCCCGATTGGGCCACCCATCCACCAAGGGAAACGAAGCGATTCCTTCCATTGGAATCCGGCTCGGTCTTCGCCGATCGGAAAGATCGTGAATGCTCCGGTTCCGGTAACCATTCCGACATGGCGGACCCCAATCGTGGTTCCGTCTTCCCATTCGGTGATTTCCATCTTGTCGGTGAGGCGGAACGGTCCGACTTTGGTATCGCAATCGAATGTGGTTCCCACGCCGGCGGTTGTGGGCGAGGTGAAACGGATCGCTACGGCATCGTGCATCCAGTCGACGTGATCGGCGACATTTTTAACAACGGCCCAGACCTTGTCGGGAGTTGCGTCGATAACGGTACTGACCTTGATGGTTGCCATTCCCACAGCGTAGAGAGCGACGGCTCAAATCACGCGGTTGGGGCGTAGATCGAAACGTGAGTGGCGCTCTCATCGGTAAATGGCGTTCCGTTCCAGTCGCTTCGGCGCTCGACGAGCACGAAACCTGCAGCCTGGGCAGCATGGTCAAGTTGCTCGGGTCCACAGATGAGAACTGACCACGGTCGTACGGTGACGACACCGGGTTGAACTTCGATGTGTCGACCATGAAGTCGTGATCGTTCTCTGTCATAGGTCGTTTCGATGAAGACAGCGGCATCTGTCGTAACTCGTGCGGGGGAAAGTGATTGGGAGGGGATCGTCGATTCGTCGACTGGAACAAACGCTTCGACCACGACACGTCCTTCTGGGACGAGGACCTGTCGACTGCCTCGGAAACAGTGATCGAGTGCATCGAAGCTGTCCAGATTCAGCATTGTGTTGAAGGCACAGAAGATGAGCATGAAATGTTCGTCACAGTTCGCGTTTCGCAACGAGCTCTCGATGTCGGCCATATCTCCAAGCACGGGGAGAACCATCTGAGTCGGGTCGGCGAGTTGGAGCCGATCGAGCATTTCTTGTGACGCGTCGAGTCCTACAACTCGCAGCCCGCGCTGAGCGAGGGGAATGGCGAGTCGACCTGTCCCAACGCCAAGTTCGAGGACAGTTCCACCACCTGCGAGGTGCGCCAAAGCCAGAACGGCGAAGTCGGTCTCGAACGAGGTTGCGTACCAGCGGTCGTAGACGTCAGCGAATGACCGGCCATAGGTGCTGGGGTCGCTCGGGTGGTTGGTGGTCACCCGAGAAGTCTGCCCGTGATGGCGATGCCAGCCCACCGGTACCCTTGAGCCATGACGTCGTATCTCGATCACGCTGCGACAGGGCCAATGCGCCCTGAAGCGATTGAGGCGATGCTGCCGTTCCTTTCCGAGCGATTCGCTAATCCATCCGGTGCCCACCGGTTCGCTCGAGATGCCCGTCGCGCTGTCGATGACGCTCGTGAGGAATTTGCCGCACTCGTTGGAGCCGAACCAGGCGACATTATTTTTACGAGTGGTGGCACTGAATCTGACAACCTCGCTATCTTCGGTCTTGGTTCGGCCGATGGTGTTCCCGTCTGCAGTGCAGTGGAACACCACGCCATCCTTGATCCCGTTGAAGCTCTTGGCGGACGTGTGGTCGGTGTTGATCGCAACGGAGTAGTTGATCCCGCGGAACTTCGGCGGGTCCTTCACGAAGGGCCAGTGAGAGTTGTCTCGCTCATGGCCGTGAACAATGAAACTGGTGTCATCGCCGAATTAGCCGCGCTTGCAAAAGTTGTGCGCACTTCTGCGCCGGATGCGGTGCTTCATTCTGATGCGGTGCAGGCGTTTTGTTGGACAGATATCGCTGAAGCGTGTGCGGTTGTCGATTCGTTCAGTTTGAGTGCGCACAAATTCGGGGGACCAAAGGGCGTGGGCGCGCTTGTTGTTCGTCCCGGTGTCGCGCTTACTGCTCGCCAACTCGGTGGAGGCCAGGAGCGTGAGCGTCGATCGGGCACCCAGAACGTTCCCGGGATTGTTGCGATGGTGACTGCGGCTCGTCTTGCAGCCAAAGATCGCGTTGCCGATATCGCCCGAGTCGGGGGACTGCGCGATCAACTACTCGATGGCTTGCTCGTTGCGCTCCCAGGGTCAGTTGAGACTGCTGGCGCCGATCGATCGCATCGAGCAGCAGGGATCGCTCATCTCTGCATCCCAGGTGTTGAGAGCGAAGCGCTTTTGTTCTTGCTTGAACGCGGCGAAGTCTCTGCCTCGGCGGCATCCTCGTGCGCCAGCGGTGCGATGCAGTCCTCCCATGTCTTGGGGGCCATGGGAGTCGAGACGGAATTAGCGCGCGGTTCGCTGCGTTTGTCATTGGGTTGGTCCAGCACACAGGCTGATGTCGACGAAGCTCTTGCCGTGATTCCGCCAGCGGTTGAACGACTCCAACAGTTTGGAATTTGATTATGCAGGTCATGGTTGCGATGTCTGGAGGCGTTGATTCGTCGGTTGCTGCTGCGATGTTGCGCGATCAGGGGCACGAGATCGTGGGCGTCACCCTGAAGTTGTGGGGCGGCGAATCTGATTCTGGATGTTGTTCAGTGAGCGATGTCGACGATGCGCGTCGCGTCGCCCAGCAGTTGGACATCGACCATTTGGTTTTCAACTTCTCTGAAGATTTTGATCGCGACGTTGTTGAGCCCTATGTCGCCGATCACGCACGTGGAATTACACCCAATCCATGCATTGAGTGCAACCGCCACCTCAAGTTCGATCGTTTAATGGCTCGAGCCGATGCCCTCGGCTTCGACATGGTTGCGACAGGTCATCACGCCCAGATAGTGCGGTCCTCTTCCGGTCTTCCCCGCCTCACACGCGGCGCCGATTTCGCAAAGGACCAGAGTTACGTGCTTCATATGCTCACGGCCACACAACTTGAGCGAATCATGTTGCCAATCGGAGGTCTGACCAAAGATGAGGTGCGTGAACGTGCAACTGAACTTGGTCTCCGAACTGCCGGTAAGCCTGACAGCCAAGACGTTTGCTTTATTTCGCATACAGGCGGAGGACGCCGAGTATTCCTTGGGAACCGAATCGAAATGCACCCAGCGCGACTGGTTGACGAAACCGGAACCCAATTGGGTTCTGTCGATGCGGTCGAACTCGTGACGATTGGACAACGTCGTGGCCTCGGCATTGGCATCGATGGTCGTCCTCGTTATGCACTCGATGTCGACGTGCCGAATCGCACTGTTTTGGTTGGCGCTCCTGAGGGACTTGATGTTCCGGGGGAACTCTTGAATTCATTTACGTGGGTCGATGAAAGTGCCCGGTCTGAAACGTTGAAATCAAGGACTGTTTCGGCGCAGGCAAGTGCTCACGGAGAGTCACTCGCAATTAGCGAACTCCGAGAGACTGACGCAGGGCTCGAATTGATCTGGGAGTCTCCGACACGTCGCGTTGCCCCTGGCCAAAGCATTGTGTTGTACGACAACGATCTTGTTGTCGGCGGCGGACTAGTCAGTCGACGGTAAGCCGGCGTTCTTTCGCTGCATCAAGGACCCAGCCGGGACGGCTCGGCGTGAAACGAACTGCATCAACATCGAGCGGCTCGACCATCTTGTGGCGATCGCGTCGTGCCGGTGTCGGAATGATTGAGTCGGTCGTTGAGAGGCGTAACTCAACCTGCATGCCGATGGCACCCGCGCTGAGGTCGATGGCAACGGAATCCTCTTCGGCAATACCGATCGAACCCACGAGGTGCCTCTGAACAAGTAGTGCGTCAAGGAGTGATGTTCGGTCGACAAGAACAAGACCAGCAGGCACAAAGACGAGCCAACGCTTCGAGAGTTGATGGAGTGCTCGGGCTCCTAGAACGCAGAGGCCAACGGCGAGTGCGGTGATGATTGCGCCTGGAATCCATTGTTTGGCGGCAAGCAGTAGTGGTCCTGTCAGAACGCTCACGACCATCGCAACCCAGACAATTTCGAGTGGACCGAGAACGACAGGGCCGGGAGGACGCAACGGGAATCGTTGCTCGTCGCCGTAGGACGATCCATTGATGAACGTGTAGCCAACGGGAGCGGAAAGCGAAAGCACCGCGCACATCGACGTAATGCCAAGTGCAAATGATTCCGCGAAGTCCGCCCCATTGGGAGCCAGAAGTGCAGCCCAAGCAGCGCCGGCGACGGAAGCAGGCATGACAATTCGGATCGTGGTGAGCGAAACCGAACTGGGAGCGAGTGCTGCGATGAGTCCGACAACCCAAATCGACCAAAGCCCAATTGTGGCCGTGAGCGTTACGGGCGTCGAGCGTTGGTCGAGGGCATTAGCGAACGGCGTGCCTGCGGTGAGGGGGAGTGACAGCCAGAGAAGGGCCGGAGCCCAGCGACTGACTGCTCTGCTGGTGGGGGTCATCACCGACGAGATTTGCCGATTCTGGCCGTCCTCGCTAACCATGTGACTTCGGCCACAAGATTCCGACCGATTTTCGGTTTGGAAGTGGGCGAAACCTTCGGGACGGTGCGCCATGAATGACCACGACATGAGCGGGAGGCGTTGACGTGAGTGCGCGCGTCACTTCGTTGTCATTGCCCACCGGTCTCTCAACCGGGATCGGATATTTGCCGCATTGTGATCCAAGTGAGGCGGTCGAGTTCGTACTCCGGCACAGCCCGCGATTGCCGTCGGCTCCCTCATTGCCAGCTCGTTCGCGACGCGAAGGGATGATTGCTCAGGCAGCATCTGGACTCGCGGGTGTCACGATTCGTGTCGATGGCTCAATTGACGTCGACCTTTCGCTCATTGACCCCGAAGCCCCTCTTGATGACGAGCGTTTGTCGAGTGATGCGTGGGTTGGTCTTCGGGCGTTCCTTACTGCAGTTGCTGATCGAGATGGCCCGATCAAGGTTTCGCTAACGGGACCGGTGACCTTGGGTATCGCCTTGTGGGGTGCGGGAATCGAAATTGATCTTGCGTTTCGCATCGCAGGTCACGCAGTTCGTGCGCGCATCGAACGACTCGTTGATCATGTGTTGTCGCGCGTGCCACAAGCACAGGTGGTCGTGTTCCTTGACGAACCAGCTATGGGTTCGCTCACTGATGACGGATTCCCGATAGGTCCGAACGAAGGCATCGATTTAGTTTCTTCAGCGATGGCAGTTGTCGAGTCCAAGGCGATCACCGGGCTTCATTGCTGCACCGCAGTTGATTACAGACTTCTTTTGAGTACCGGTCCTCGGATTCTTTCGGTTCCCGTCGACGATCGCATCGCCAAACACTCGGGTCTCGTCGGCGACTACCTCGACCGTGGTGGATGGATCGCGTGGGGGGCGGTTCCAACCGACGGCCCGATCGGTACGAGCGTTGATCGCCTTTGGCGACGACTGTCGACGGTCTGGTGCGACATGGCCAACGAAGGCTGTGATCCGATGTTGCTGCGAACAAACGCGATCATCACGCCGGTGTGCGGGCTCGCACAACATGGTGTGACGCAGGCGGAACAGGTAATGGAGCACACCACACGATTGGCGGAGCGACTGCAGGGTCAAGCCACAGGTGCTCGTATTTCGGTCGGCGCCTGAACGCGACGCTCAGGGCGCTGCCCTCGCTAGTGTTCGCTCGTGTCCAAGTCGTCTGATGGAGAGTTGAATCCTGCAGGTCGCATCGACGAACTGCGCGAGATCATTCGCCACCACAGTCGGCTGTATTACGAGCAGGATTCCCCCGAAATCCCCGACGCTGATTTCGATGCGATGTTTCGAGAGCTCGCAGCACTTGAGGATGAACACCCTGATCTGATCACACCCAATTCCCCGACTCAGTCAATTGGCGGATCGGCAAACATCACGTTCTCATCGGTTGAACATCGCGTGCCGATGATGAGCCTCGACAACGCGTTTACGCCCGAAGAAGTGTCTGCATGGGGCGGTCGCTTGCAGCGTCGAATCGATGAACTCGGAGCTTCAGCCGAATCGGTTGGACTTGTCGCAGAACTCAAGATCGATGGTTTGGCAGTCTCAATTCGTTACGAAAATGGGGTTCTTGTTCAGGCGGCGACTCGCGGCGATGGGCGCGTTGGCGAAGACGTCACTGCGAATGTGAAGACGATTACAGGCATCCCGCATCGATTGTCGAAAGGAAGTCCTGAAGTTCTTGAAGTTCGTGGCGAGGTTTACATGTCGATCTCGGCATTTGAGGAACTCAACGCAGCGCAGATCGAAGCGGGGGAGAAGACCTACGTCAATCCTCGAAATACTGCTGCTGGGTCTCTTCGCCAGAAGGATGCAGCCGTGACAGCAAGCCGCAATCTTTCTTTCTGGAGTTATCAACTCGGCGAAGTTGTCGGCGGACCGGAACTCAACGAACATCACCAAATTTTTGAATTCCTTGGGGGGATGGGATTTCCCGTGAACCCTGAAGTGGCGGTGCTGCGTGGCCTCAACGATGTCGACGCGCACCTCATGCATTGGCAGAAGCACCGCCACGACCTGGACTACGAAATCGATGGAGTCGTCCTCAAGGTAGATGCCCTCTCGTTGCAAAGAGAGCTTGGCTTTACTTCTCGGGCTCCGCGTTGGGCAATCGCCTACAAGTTCCCTCCCGAAGAGCGCACAACAAAGCTGATCGATATCCAGGTGTCGATCGGGCGAACTGGAAGAGCGACGCCATTCGCTCAGTTGGAACCAGTTTTTGTCGGAGGTTCAACAGTTGAGTTCGCCACGCTCCATAACCAGGATCAAGTTGCGGTGAAGGATGTGCGCCCCGGCGATACCGTCGTTGTGCGCAAAGCGGGCGATGTCATCCCTGAGGTAGTCGGTCCGGTTCTTGGCGATCGACCAAAGGGTTTGCGCAAGTGGAAGTTCCCCACGAACTGTCCCGTCTGTGGTCACACACTTGTGCGCCCCGACGACGAAGCAGTTCATCGTTGCCTCAATCTTTCATGTCCCGCTCGAGTCGCCGGCGCCATTGAACATTTCGCATCGAGAGGCGCGATGGATATCGAAGGACTTGGTGAACAACGCGTGCAGTTGTTCTGCGAACTCGGTCTTCTCTCCGATGTTGCAGACATCTATTCACTTGATCCAGAGCGCCTCAAAGGGCTCGACAAGTTCGCCGACGTCTCGGTGCAGAAGCTTCTCGATGCAATTGAAGGCTCAAAGTCAAAGCCGTTAGCCAACCTGCTCGTAGGCCTCAATATCCGTCACCTCGGTGGTGCTGGTTCGGTTGCACTCGCCGAACATTTCGGACATCTTGATCACATCGAAGCGGCATCGGAAGTCGAGATCGCGGGCGTTGAAGGTCTCGGTTCGATTATCGCGGCATCCGTTTACCAGTGGTTCGCTGACCCAACCAACCGGGTGGTCATAGAAAAACTTCGCTCTGCTGGGGTGAACCTGCAGGGCCCCGAAGCTTCTGGACTTCCGCAGACACTCGAAGGCTTGACCGTTGTCGTGACAGGAACTCTGGATGGCTTCACTCGCGACGAAGCCGAAGCAGCGATCAAGGGGCGAGGCGGGAAATCCCCGGGGAGCGTCTCGAAGAAAACCACTGCGGTGGTCATCGGGGCTGGACCAGGCGCTTCGAAAGTCACAAAGGCTGAGGAGCTTGGGGTACCGATCCTTGACGAGCCTGGTTTTCTCGAACTCCTCGAAACCGGTACCTTGCCGTCTTCAGTTCGCACTCAGGGGGATTCATGACAATCGAAGCAGTGGTATTTGATTTTGGTGGCGTGTTCACCTCCTCGCCCTTTAGCGGATTGCACGCGTGGCATACCGAACGCGGTCTCGATCCCGAACTTGGTCTTCGTGCGGTGTTTGGTCCCTACGACCAGGACACTGATCACCCATGGCATCAACTTGAACGAGGCGAGATCGCACTTGAAGCAGCCGCCGAACAGATCAAAGCTGTGGGCGCCGAGATGGGCCTCGAAATTGACCTCAAGGAGATGTTCGGCGCGCTTGGTGGCGAATCAGGAGCGCGAAGCGATGTCGTCGAAAAGGGCTTGGCATTGCGTGCAAGCGGGTATCGCACTGCATTGATCACGAACAACATCAAGGAATTCTCCGATGGCTGGCGCGCCATGATCCCGGTCGACGAATTGTTTGAAGTCATCGTTGATTCTTCTGCGGTTGGTATTCGTAAACCCAACCTTCGAATTTATGAGATGACACTTGAGCGACTTGGGGTTGCCCCGGAGAATGCAGTGTTCCTTGACGATGCTCCGGGCAACATCGTGGCTGCACGTGCAGTGGGGATGCATGCAATCCTCGTCGAAGACGAACATTCCGGCGCGTTCGTGGAACTCGATCGGCTTCTCGCTGAAGGTTGATTGCCAATCGACATCAGCGCTCGCGCCAATTGATAGCAAAGACTGCTCAGAGAACGGTGAAGCACCAACTTCTGACGGAACTCACTTTTGGTCCGAACGCAGATTGCCAGTACGTGGCCGTCAAGCAGTTCTCCCCTGCGGGCAGAGTTTCATAGACCGCGCCTGGTCCGGCTTTGAAGGTGACCTGATTGAGCTGTGGAACGGTGTAGGTCTGGTCGAGTGGGAGTGGAATTCCGTTAAGGGCGAGTGACGCTTCGTATCCCGGGGCCATATCGATTCCGATGATGTCCTGCTGAAGAATCTTCGCTCCGGGAGTAGGGATGAGGCGTTGGATGCGACCACCATCGAGTTCGGTGGTTTCAGAGGTCCCGAGACGAGCAGCCAGCACGATGCACACCACCGCGATCGCGAGCAACGCCAGGTACGCGATGTAGCGAGGCTTGAACCGGCGGTTTGGCCGCGAGGCAGCCTCGGCGGTGCCGGCGCCGGAACTTGTGGTGTCATTCGCAGAATCGGAAGTAGTCACGGAAAGAGTCTGCCCGCTCGAGGCTCGCGTGCGGGTCTCGGGTGCGACGATTTTCCGTCACGCCTTCGCTGAGGGTGGCCGAAATCGGTAAGGCAGAGAACTAGCCTCAGCCCGTGTCTAACGCCCGTGCTGCCGACCGCATCGGTCAGGTGCTCGGGGGGCGCTACCGGCTGCTGGCCCCCATCGGCACCGGGGCCTCCGCGACTGTCTACCTGGCCGATGACGTGGTTCTTCGTCGTCGTGTCGCGGTCAAAGTTCTTCACGATGCGCTTGCGAGCGATATCTCGTTCCTGAAACGTTTCCAGGCCGAAGCTCGCTCCGCAGCCGCGCTCAACCACCGGCACATCATGGCGGTACATGACTGGGGGCAGGGTGAGGTTCCCTATCTCGTCACCGAATTGCTCGATGGTGGTTCGTTGCGAGCAATGCTCGACGCTGGAAATCTTCTTGATCTCGCCCAAGCCAGAAGTGTCGGTGTTGATACTGCTACGGCATTGGATTACGCCCATCGCCGAGGGTTCGTTCATCGCGACATTAAGCCAGCCAATCTTCTCTTCGACGACGAAGGAACCCTGCGCATTGCTGATTTTGGACTGGCTCGCGCGCTTGCTGAAGCGGCATGGACGGAACCAGCCGGCGCGGTGTTGGGTACCGCTCGCTATGCCTCACCTGAGCAAGCCCAAGGTGTGGTGCTCGACGGACGCAGCGATGTTTATTCACTTGGTCTCGTGATTATCGAATCGGTCACTGGTCAACTTCCGTTTACTGCAGATACAACGCTCGGGACACTTATGGCCCGCGTCGATCGGAATGTTCCGGTTCCCGATGTGCTCGGACCACTCGTCCCTGCGTTACGCGCTGCAGGGGTTCCCAACCCTGCAGACCGTCCCGATGCAGCCGAATTCGCGACGATGCTTATGGCCGCTGGAGACCTCGGTCCCGTTGCTCCGTTGCGTCTTGCCGGGACCGTTGCACTTGAACCCGATCAGCTTGATCCGCGCGAACCCACCACGATTTATGTTCCTGAACAAGTCATTTTCGGAGAAACGGCAGCGGGGGTTGCTGGCGGTCCGACGTTCGCAGATCCAACGATCGCGAATGAACTATTTCTCGCCGCGCAACCTGCCACTCGAACGATCGACCGTCCTGAGAGTGCCGCGGTTGCGGCTGCAGCGCGTTCGGGCAAGGGGTCACGTCGACGGTTGCCGACAAAATCGATCGCCGCGCTCATCGCTTTGCTTGTTGTTGTCGGGGGCGCGGCGGGGTTCTTTCTCCTCCGAACGCCCACTCACACCCTCGCTGATTACGCGTCGATGTCTGCACCGGTAGCGCGCGCTGAACTTGAATCGAAGGGATTCAACGTTGTCGACGATGGCACCTATTCGGAAACCGTCGAGAGCAATACAGTGATTTCTCAGGATCCAGTTGCGGGTACATCGCTCGCCGAAGGCAAGACCGTGACTCTCACGGTGTCGCTGGGTCCGCCGCCGGTTCCAGTTCCAACTGATTTGCCTGGGAAGACGATCGATCAAGCCTCGTCGGCTCTGACGGCTGCGAGTCTGAAGCTTGGGGTCGTCACCGATGCATTCGATGAAACGGTGGCAAAGGGAATTGTGTTGTCACTCGCCGATGGAATCACCCCAGAGATGCCGAAGGGTTCGGCGATAGACCTCGTCGTCAGCGCGGGACCTAAGCCTCGGACAATTCCCGAGATCGCAGGAAAACCGATTTCTGAAGTTACGCCGCAACTTGATGCGCTTGGTTTGAAAGTCACCCGGGTCGACGAGTACTCCGACACAGTGGCTGAGAACATTGTGATTTCGTCTTCCCCCGCAGCCGGACAGACCGCAGCGAAGGGGAGCGCGGTCACGGTGACGGTTTCGAGGGGCAAGAGGCCCGTCACGATCCCTGCATCGATTGTCGGCAAATCCATTGCTGATGCCAGTGCGCAGCTCACAGCGTTGGGTCTGACCGTAAGCGGAGTCGCTGGAAATCCAACCAAGACCGTTACTGGTTCGACCCCAGCCGTTGGAACGCAGGTGAAGGCCGGTTCGGCGGTCACATTGGTGACCTCGCCGTAACCGGCCCTATGCGCGCCCGCCGGTACCATCGCCGTTTGTGACGACCACCGATCATTCTGAAGGTTCCGAAGGGAACGACAGTCTCGGTGATGATGGCGTGGATGATGCTGAGGAACTGGAGCTCGGCATCGAGCCCCCCGGCGGCGACGAAGTTGTGGTTTTGCCATGGAGTCTCATGCTGCAACGGCGCGTTGCTGGACGTGTTGACCGAAGCCCGCGCAAAGCGTGGATCATTTTGGCGGTGTCATTGCTGGGCGTGTTCACCGCAAGTTTCACGATCACGGTGCTCACCGTCTCGCTGGGAGAAATCGCCTTTGATCTGGGTTCGACCACGAGCATCTTGACGTGGGCGGTGACCGGTCCGAGTCTTGCAATGGCGGTGTTGGGTCCGATCGGCGGAAAGATGTCAGACCGCTACGGGGCTCGGCAGGTTTACCTGATCAGCATCTTGGGTGTTGCGGTGTTCTCGGCTGCCGCAATTGTTGCGTGGAGCGCACCCGCACTTATCGCTGCTCGATTGGTCGGTGCATCGCTCGGTGCAGCGGCCGGACCTGCTGCGCTATCGATGATTAATCGGAGCTTCCCGCCCGAACGGCGGGCTCAGGCACTTGGGTATTGGGCACTCGTGGGCGCCGGCGCGCCAGTGTTCGGTGTTGTTATTGGCGGGCCATTGGTCGATTCGTTTGGTTGGCGTTGGATCTTCATTTTGCAAACACCAATCGCCGTTGCTGCTGTTGTGATCGGCTTTCTCGTACTCCCGCATTCGGGCCGTGGTGATCGGCACCCATTTGACATCGCCGGTTCGGCACTTCTTGCTTTTGGTGTCGGGTTCATCCTCGTTGCGTTAAATCGCGGTCCTGAAATCGGCTGGACCCATCCGCTCGTACTCGCGGGCTTTATCGGAGGACCTCTGTTATTGGTGGGGTTCGTTCGCGTCGAAAGCCAGACTGAATATCCGCTACTGCCAATGCGCTATTTCCGTCGCCGGAATTTCACGTTTCCGATGATCAATCAGTTCTTTGCGAATTTCACCTACATGGGTGGATTCATTCTGACCCCACTGCTGCTTCAAGACGTTCTCGGATACAGCGCAACGAAAACTGGTCTGGTTTCAATTGCCCGCCCAATCGCGTTTTCAATTGTGGGCCCGATCGCTGGCTATCTCGTCATAAAGTTTGGCGAACGCACAATCGGCATGTTCGGTTCAGTCGTCCTTGTTGCATCAATGATGACGTTGGCGATGGTCACAGCGGACACAGGAATGTGGTTTATTGAAGGCGCTCTGGTTCTTTCAGGAGTGGGAATGGGAGCGTGTGCCCCGGCGATGATTGCCAGTATTGCGAACTCAGTCGATAAACGTGATCTGGGTGTTGCAAGTGCTGCTGCGCAGACTGTGAGTCAGGTCGGTGTTGTCGCCGGCATGCAGATTCTTCTCACCGTTCAATCAGTAAGCGCGGCGAACGGAAGCGGAACCTCGTCTTATGCAGCGGCCTATCACGTTGGTGCCGTTACAGCAGTGGTGGCTCTTGCAGCTGCGTTTTTCGTTCGACGCACACGTCACGAAGAACCGCAGTCGACAGAGTCGCTCGCAGTCGTCTGAGTCGGCTACTAAACCAAGCGCGCCGGGGTCAGTCGGCAGTGATTGCGCGTAGGGCGTCGGCGATTCCCTGAACTTCTGGATCGGGAGCAGCGGCCGAAGCCTGCATTGCAAGCATTTTGGAGAGATCTCCGTCGACTTTGATGCGCCCACCCATGAATGCCTGCATTGCTGCTGCGGCATCTTGATCAATGAAGATCGCCCGAGCGGTTTCGTAGTCGACTGTGACCGTGAGGTCGGGGCCCTCAAGGTGGCCATCTTCGATAACGACGTCGCCATTGCTCGTGTCGATATGGCCGTGTACGTCGGCATCGAAGGGACTGTCGGTGACCACAAGATTCATGCGAACGGCGACTGGGGGAGCGGTTGCGGGTCGGGGCAGAGTTTCCCGAAGCGCTCGTGCAGCATTCATCCAGTCGGGGCTCAGGAATGGATAGGCGGTGGCCACGGGTCCTCCACAGAATTGTCGTGAAGTGACGACCCTATCCACGTCGGGAGGGGTTGGTCCGGTCGGCATCTACGATGTTTCTCCATGTCCGCTCGTCTCACTCGCGACAATGTCGCCAAAGTCGCCGATCTCGCTCGGCTCAATCTCTCCGAAGCCGAACTCGAGCGATACACCGAGCAACTCGGTGCGGTTCTTGAGCACGCCGAAGATGTTGCGTCGCTCGACCTCGATGGGGTTCCGCCGACTGCACACCCGCTACCTCTCGTGAATGTGCTTCGCGATGACGTGGTCGTCGAAGGCGTCGATCGCGAAGAAGTTCTTTCTCAGGCTCCTTCAGTGGAGGACCGCCGTTTCCGGGTTCCCGCCATTCTTGGAGAGGAGCCCTGAGATGAGTGCCGTCCCTTCCACCGCTCTTGAAATCGCGGCAGCTGTTCGTTCGGGACAGCTCTCGGCGCTTGAAGTTCTTAACGATCATCTCGCCCGCATCGACGCACGAGACGGCGAGATCAACGCGTTCAACCTCGTGATGGCTGACGAAGCTCGCGCAGCTGCCGTCGCCGTCGACGCCCAAGTTGCTGCCGGTGAAGACCCCGGCTCGTTGGCCGGCGTACCTCTGGCCCTCAAGGACAATCTGTGTACCCGTGGCATCCCAACCACATGTTCAAGTCGAATCCTTGAAGGCTGGCGACCGCCTTACGACGCAACCGTCGTGCAGCGCGTCAATGCTGCCGGTGCGGTTTCAATTGGCAAAACCAACCTTGATGAATTCGCGATGGGTTCATCAACCGAGAACTCAGCATTCGGACCAACGCGCAACCCGCGTGACACCGGCCGCGTTCCTGGCGGTTCCTCGGGCGGCTCGGCTGCAGCAGTAGCTGCAGGCTTTGCTCCGATTTCGCTGGGTTCTGACACGGGTGGCTCAATTCGCCAGCCCGCCGCGTTGTGCGGTGTTGTTGGCGTGAAGCCGACCTACGGGATGGTGAGCCGCTACGGACTCATCGCATTTGCGTCCTCGCTCGACCAGATTGGTCCGTTCTCGACCACCGTGGCCGACTCGGCGTTGCTGCTCGAAGCGATCGCTGGACACGATAGTCGCGATTCCACGTCGATCGATGCTCCGGCTCCTTCGTTGCTCGAATCTCTCGGTCAAGGTGTCGACGGACTTCGTATTGGTCTCGTCACTGAACTTATGGGCGAAGGTATTGCGCCTGATGTTGCCGCCCGCGTCCGTCAGGCCGCGGATGCACTTGCTGCGGCCGGCGCACAGATCGGCGAAGTTTCCGTTCCTGCTGCGGCCTACGGGTTGTCGGCGTACTACCTCATTGCTCCTGCTGAAGCATCAAGCAATCTCGCTCGTTACGACGGCGTTCGCTACGGCATGCGTGTCGATGCCCCAACCACCGCCGAAATGAACGCGGCCACGCGCACTGCCGGTTTCGGTGACGAGGTCAAGCGACGCATCATGCTCGGCACCTATGCACTTTCAGCGGGCTACTACGACGCGTATTACGGCAAGGCGCTGAAGGTACGCACGCTCATTATGCGCGATTTCGAAAAGGCCTACGCCGATTTCGACTTGCTGCTGACGGCGACTTCTCCGACGACGGCATTCAAGTTTGGTGACAAGACTGCTGATCCGTTATCGATGTATCTCAACGACATCTGCACAATTCCTACGAACCTGGCTGGGCATCCGGCGATGAGCGTCCCATTTGGTGGCGGTTCTGATGGCATGCCTGTCGGCGTGCAATTGCTTGCACCGGCGCTGGGTGAGTCGACGATGTTCCGTGCTGCAGCAGTTCTCGAAGCCGTTGCCCCTGCTCTTGATGAGGTGTGGTCATGACGCTCACGCACGAACCGATCGAAGGTGAGCACTTCATCGTTGTCAGTGACACGACCGGCGAGTCGTGGGAGATCGTTGTTGGTCTTGAAGTCCACTGCGAGCTTGCGACGGTCACCAAGTTGTTCTGCGGTTGTCCCAACATGTTTGGCGATGAACCGAACACCAATGTGTGTCCCGTGTGTCTCGGGCTCCCAGGCTCTTTGCCGGTCCTGAATCACAATGTGGTCGAACTTGCGATGCGTCTCGGCCGAGCGCTGCATTGCTCAGTCGAGCCGTCCATATTTGCTCGCAAGAACTACTTCTACCCGGATATGCCAAAGGATTATCAGGTCACTCAGTTCGATCGACCGATCAATGCCGACGGATGGCTCGATCTGCCTGACGGCACCCGCGTCGGCATCGAGCGCGCGCATATCGAAGAAGACACCGGCAAGAACACCCATGCCGGTGGAAGCGGTCGCATCCATGGGGCCGATTACTCGCTGGTCGATTACAACCGCGCTGGTGTTCCGCTAGTCGAAATCGTTGGCCGACCGCATATTCGTCACCCAGAACAGGCCAAGACCTACATCGACGAACTTCGCGCCATCCTTCTCACTACAGGTGCATCCGACGCCAAAATGGAGGAAGGATCACTTCGCGTCGACGCAAATGTTTCGGTTCGACGTGTTGGCGATACTGCGCTCGGTACCCGTTGCGAAGTCAAGAACTTGAACTCGCTTCGGTCCCTTGGTCGAGCCATCGAGTACGAAGCGCGACGTCAAGTTGATCTACTCGAAACCGGCGAACGGATTAAGCAGGAAACGCGCCATTGGGACGAAGGCGCTGGTCGTACGCGCGCCGGGCGTTCAAAAGAAGAAGCAGAGGACTACCGCTACTTCCAAGAGCCCGATCTCGTGCCGCTCGCGCCAAGTGCCGAATGGATTGCAGCGATCGACGCCGCAATGCCGCCGCTCCCCGCAGCACGACGCGATGCGCTTGCATCTTCTGCGGGTGTTGCGGTTACCGAATCCTGTGTCGTCATTGCTGTGCAGCGAGATCTTGACCAACTCGCGCTGGCAACGATTGCTGCTGGCGGTGATGGCAAGCGCGTGCTCACGCACGTTGAACACAATCTGTCGGGAGACGGCGCTGCCGATCTCAACCCCGCAACCTTTGCGCAACTTGTGAGTTTGGAGCTTGGCGGGCAACTCACAGCGACACAGGCGAAGACCGTTCTGGCCGAGATGGTGACCTCTGGTCGCGCTCCCGATGTGATCGCTGCGGAACTTGGCTTCGAAGCTATGGATTCCTCAGAACTTGAAGGCATCGTTGACGGATTGATCGCTGAGAGTCCTGAGGAATGGGCAGACTTCTGCACCGGTGACGACAAGAAGCGCGCCAAATTGCAGGGCTTCTTCACCGGCAAAATCATGAAGGCAACGAAGGGGCAAGCCGATGGCAAAGCGGTCGCTGCTCTCCTCGAAGCCCGCCGAACTGCGACATCCTGAGAGTTTTTCTTCCCTTCTTTTGGCGAAATCTCTAAGATAACGAGCCACATCATCTTTTCGGGAGGGATCTGTATGAGGTATCAAAAGCAGCGTGCAGTCTTTGCTGCACTTGTGTTGGCAGTTCTCATGATCGGGACCGCTGCTTGTGGCGGTTCCTCGAGCACGAGCAATGAATCATCAGGCGGTGCATCATCTGGGTCATCGGAATCGACCGCGAAATCGAGTAGCGGTGGTGGCGGAGATTCGTCGAAGTGTGCGGAACTTTTCAGTAAGACCGATCAACTTTCATCGCAAATGGATGCATTCGACATGGGTGCAGGCGACGATATGTCAGTGGATTTCAACGGCATGGCAAAAGTGTTGGAATCGTTTACCCCGGATGTTCCCAGCGCAATCCGTGATGATTGGAAGACAATTGTTTCTGGTTTTAAGGAGTATGCGAGCGCACTCAATGGTGTGAACTTCTCTAATCTCGCTGATCCGCGCACGGTGGAGAAGCTCATGGAGGCAGCAGAGTCCATGGAAAATCCGAAATTCCTGGCGGCCTACGAGAATATTGAGCAATGGACGAAGGAGAATTGCCCGAGTTACGCCACCGAGTAGTCGCTTTGTGGCAATGAATGCGGAGAGGGATCAGCCCGTGGGCTGATCCCTCTCCGCATAAGCCGATCCCTCTCCGCATGAACAGAGCAGTATTCAGCGGCGAAAGCAGATTGGTCGCAGACTCATAGGGCCCTTAGTAGTAAGATTTGTAATGCGCAACGGCGGTCGTGGCGCTATGTCAGAGGGGGTTTTCGGTCATGACTATTGGATCGACAGGAGGGACCTTCTGTACTCAGTGCGGGACGTCCATGCCTTCAGGAGCTGCGACCTGCACGGCGTGCGGGTTTGCGATGTACGCAGGTCGCAACAACTGTTGGAACTGTGGCACGCACACTGCTGCTGGGCAGGCAGTATGTACGTCCTGTGGAGCGGCAGTGGTCGGTGGAAACGTTGCGAAGGGTTCAAAGTCGAAGATCGCTGCTGGGCTTCTTGCGATCTTCCTCGGAGGCTTTGGCATTCACAAGTTTTATTTGGGTTATACGACGCCTGCAGTGATCATGCTGGTGGCTGGTGTCATTGGCTTTTGTGGGTCGTTCCTGCTGCTGCCATTACTTCTCCTCATTGCAACATCGATTGTTGGATTCATCGAGGGGATCATCTACCTCACCAAGTCCGATGCTGAGTTCGAACAGATCTACGTCCAGGGCACTCGCGACTGGTTCTGAACGTCTGACGGGGAGTCTCCTCCTCGGGGCGACAGTCGCGGTTGCGACTGTCGCCTACGCGCCCGGAGTCTCTGATCGGTTGTTCGCGCAAGGCGTCAGTTGTCCGAGCCGCATGTGGCTAGGAGTCCTGTGTCCTTTCTGCGGGATGACTCACGCGGTGGTGGCCCTACTTCGTGGCGACGTCCTCGGCAGTTTGAGCCAGAACGCCCTCGCTTTGTTCTTCCTGTTGGGGCTGTTGGGTTCGCTAGCGGCCTCATTCGGACGGTGGCGGCCCCGAATTCCATGGGCACTCTCAAGATCATTCGTTTCTCTCCTCATCGGTCTCGCATTTGCGGGCTACTCGGTGGGCCGGAACCTGGTCTGATTTCGCTGTGGAACAGGAAAATGTCCCCGAGTTGCCGTTGGGGGCTCCGGGCGGCAAGACTCACCCACCTGTGAGCACGACGGTCTTTACCTCGCTCGTAGTACTCCGCTAGCACACGCCGGCCTCGTCCGTCGCGTGTGCGCCCCCGGCCTCCCACTCGGGAGGCCGTTTACGTTCCGCCCGTTCGAACCGGCCCTATCCCGCTGATGCCAAGGCATCGGGGAGGACAACCATGAAAACCAACGGTGGTGCCGCACTCATCAAGGCTCTCGAACTCGAGGGTGTCGATGTGATCTTTGGTCTGCCCGGTGGCGCAATCCTGCCGGTCTACGACCCGATCATCGACTCGCCCATTCGCCACATTCTTGTTCGTCACGAACAGGGTGCAGGCCATATGGCCGAGGGCTACGCGCATGCAACCGGCCGTCCTGGCGTCGCAATGGTCACCAGTGGTCCGGCCGCAACGAACATCATCACGCCACTCGCTGATGCGTACATGGACTCGGTTCCGATGGTTGTTATCACCGGACAGGTCGGAACTGCAGGCATCGGAACTGACGCGTTCCAGGAAGTCGATACGGTTGGAATCACTCGTTCGGTTACGAAGCACAACGAACTCGTGACGAACGCTGCGGACATTCCGCGCATCGTGCGCGAGGCATTCCATATCGCGACCACGGGCCGTCCTGGCCCCGTGCTTATCGACATTCCGAAAGACCTCGTCGATCCCTCGAACCCGAACTCGGCGCTCGATTGGTACTGGCCTGATTCGGTCGATCTCGCTGGGTACAACCCTCGTCTTGATGGTGATCCTGCGCTCATCAAAGATGCGGCGCAACTGATCATCGCTGCAGAACGCCCCGTCATCTACGCCGGTGGCGGAATCCTCAAGGCACGAGCCGCGGAACCGCTTCTTGCTCTTGCGGAATTGCTCGACATCCCAGTCGTCACGACGCTCATGGCTCGCGGCACGATGCCCGACGATCATCCGTTGTGCCTTGGTATGCCGGGTATGCACGGTAACTACACCGCTGTTACCGCCATGCAGGAATCAGATCTACTTATTGCCCTTGGTTCGCGTTTCGACGACCGAGTCACCGGCAAGATCGATGCTTTTGCAGCGAGCGCCAAGATCATTCACGTCGATATTGATCCCGCGGAACTCGGCAAGGTTCGCCGACCCGACGTCGGTATTACTGGCGACTGTCGTCTCGTCATTAATGAACTGATTACTGCGCTGAAACAGATCGGTGCACCAGAAGTTCAGCCCGATCGTTCTTCGTGGAAGTCCACGATCAGTGGATGGCAAGAGAAGTACCCGCTTACCTATGTGCAGTCCGAGCCGGGCGATTTGTTGAAGCCGCAGTATGTCCTTGAGCAACTTCGTGACAACACCCCCGATGACTGCATTGTTGCGTCGGGCGTCGGTCAGCATCAGATGTGGACTGCGCAGTACTGGAAGTTCAACCATCCCTACACCTGGATCAACTCGGGTGGTCTCGGAACGATGGGCTTTGCGGTTCCGGCAGCGATTGGCGCCAAGGTCGGGCGTCCCGACCGCATGGTGTGGGCTGTTGACGGCGATGGCTGTTTCCAGATGACCGCACAAGAACTTGTTACGGCTGCAGCCGAGCGCATTCCGGTGAAGATCGCCATTCTCAACAATGCGTATCTCGGAATGGTTCGTCAGTGGCAGGAAATGTTCTACGAAGAGCGTTACAGCGAGGTCTATCTCTCGCCTGATCTTCCCGATTACAAGATGTGGGCCGAATCCATGGGTTGTGTCGGCATGCGTGTCGAAGCTCCCGAAGATGTTCTTCCCGCAATTCAGCGTGCGAATGAAGTTGACGACCGTCCGGTTGTCATTGACTTCCGTACCGATGCGCGCGAGAAGGTTTTCCCGATGGTGCCTGCGGGCAAGTCGAACTCCGACATCGTTGTTGGTCCGGAGGATGAGCGATGAGCCCAGTAACGCGTCATCACATCCTTTCCGTCCTTGTCGAAAACAAGCCGGGTGTTCTTGCCCGCGTATCGGGTTTGTTTGCCCGTCGCGGTTTCAACATCTTCTCGCTTGCCGTTGCACCAACCGACGACCCCACTCGTAGTCGCATCACGATTGTGGTCGATGTTGAATCAGCACCGCTCGAGCAGATCACCAAGCAACTCGACAAGCTCATCAATGTGTTGCAGATCGACGAACTTGCTCCCATCGATGCGGTCGAACGCGAACTCATGATCGTCACGGTTGCGGTTTCGGCAGAGTCGAAGCCCGAACTGCTTTCCTTGACTGAGGAATACAGCGGCGCCGTTCTCGATGAGTCTGGCGATCGCATCACCGTGTCTCTGGGCGGAACCCCAGAGGCGCTCGATGCCTTCACCTCCCGCATGGGGGCGGCAGTGGTGGCCTACCAGCGCACCGGCCGTATCGCCCTTCCCCGCATCATTTGATCCCTAGATAGTCCCGAGGTTGTGACGGCTTTTTGTCCTGAGCCCCTTTCGTCGTAACCTCTCCAATCCGCCCAGTGGGGCGATCCAATCCCGAAACAGGAGTTCCTGTGGCCACCGTTTATTACGAAGCCGACGCCGATCGTTCATTTATCGCCGACCGCAAAGTCGCCATCATGGGTTACGGCTCGCAGGGCCATGCCC
>SXGQ01047853.1_pt1 | contig 36548 bp, 23 predicted proteins | sample 3178371 | NCBI WGS metagenome assembly SXGQ01 (sample SAMN11356859, study PRJNA531348) | freshwater metagenome | isolation source: freshwater sample F1-20 | place: China: Fuxian Lake, Yuxi | collected 2017-12-25 | reverse complement strand
GTTGCCGAGAGCATGCTTGTCTGTACGCTGGGCGGACTCCTCGGCACAACCATTGCGATGGTGACACTCAGCCTCGGCGGACTCGCGATTGGTGCCGAAGGGGTTACGATCGCCTTTCGTCCCTCGCTCTACCTCGCGACCGTCGGTGTCGCGATATCGGTGGGTGTCGGAGTGGTAGCCGCCATTCTCCCAGCGATGCAGGCCGCCCGAACGCCGATTGTTTCGGCCCTACGTCAGGCACCATGATGCTCGAGCGGAACCGCGGGACAGGCAGGTAGTCTTCCCGCACGGCCTACGCCATTCGGGGGCCTTGGTTTCCGTTGCACATCGCCGAGAGGTAATCCCGACCGTCCTGATTCCCCTCTCACTCCCTCAACCCCTGCGCCCGCGCCCAACCCCGCGCGTCTAAGTCCAGCCTCGCGTGCTCGATGCCCTCAAGACTCCGCTGGCACTCGTAGATGATCTCGTTCAGGACCCGCTCGCCCGCATCCAAATCCGCATGCCTGATCCCATCCGCGTGCCCGGGGTCGAACTCATAGATCTGCGGCATCTTGCGGGCGGCTTTCTCCAACTTGTCGAGGAACTCCAGATACGGCGACGCGAACTCCTTCTTCTTGCGACCTGAGTGGTATTTGGGATCTCCGAAGGTGTTCCGTCTCGCCTTCCGGAGCATGGCCAGCAGTTCTCGGCCTGCCGGATCGTTGAATGAGCTTGCTGCTGACATGGGCATCCTCCTTGATGCGTCTGGTGCGCCGGGCCTCCTGACCGCGGCGAGAATCCGTACTTTCTCGCGTTTCACATGTTGGCGGACGTCGAAAACCTTGAACTTCCGTGATGGTTTCCGCATCGAGCCAGCCCATATTTTAGCGCATCAGGGGGCACGCTCTGGCATGGTTTTCGGCCGCTCGACACTGAACCTGCGCGGAATCACGGCCAAGACCGCGTGTGTTGCGAAATGCTGCACCCGCCAAAAATGTACCCACCGAATCGAGGCTTCATGGGAGGCTGAAAAACGACCCTCCAACCGCTGTCCGTTTGCGCCCGATCACGCCGGCTGTGCCACCGGGGCCGCGCTACCCGACTGACTGGCTTTTGGTGCCGCCGCGGGCTTGGTCATGACCGCGGGCACCTGACACGCGGCCATGATCGGCGCCTGCGTATCCATGAACGCCAGAATCCCCGCCTGCAGTCCCTCAGGCAGCATCTTGAACCAATCGAGCCACCCGTAGGCAGTCGTCTTGGGCACCTTGAAGAACCGGGCTACATCAATGCCGCGATAGCCCGAGCGGACGTGCAAGTAGACGGCCAACACTCGCTGCTCGTTCTTCGTGATGGCCTTCCGAACCGTGTCGTCGTCGGGCTGTGCAAACGTGGCCAGCCGGTGCTTCAGTTGGCGCTCAAGGATCTCCGCCTCGACCTTCATGCGGTCCCGGTCGCGGCCGTAGAGTTCGATCAGTGGCCGGAGCGTCTTGCGGCTGGGGTCCTTGGTGAAGTTCAGGACCATCGACAGGAACTTGGTCTGCCATTCGATCATCTGCAGCCAATACACCGTGTCCACGAGGGTGAGGGAGTCTTCGAGGAGGTATCCCCGTGATTCCGCCTGACCGAGGAGTTCCACGAGTCGGTACGTCCTATTGGCAAGGGAATCGTGGCAGCGAATGAACTCCTGCTTCATCTCCAACACCTCTGCAATCGCCTCGGCGGCCTTGCGAATGTTGGCATCGGTGTTTCGCGCTGGTGGTTGCGGTATGTCCATATGCTCCAAGGTAGCGCGCGAGTGTCGTCAGCGCTACACTGCACAGATGAAGCACAACCGCGCCGCCACCGTGCCCGTTCTCTGCTGCCATCGCGGATCCTTGTCCAACACCGGCCACGCCCACGCTGCGTCGATGTCTGCCCCACGCCGCAGTTTCGTGAACCGCTCTGGCTGGCGAGAATTTCAGACGGTTTTGACGGGCCTTCGGCGAGACTGCCCTCCAGCCCTCCCCGTCGTCGTTCGGGCTTCCTGGCTCCCCAAAACGGTGCTGGGCCAGTGCCTTCGACGCGATAAGCGGTTCGTGGTCCTTCTCAACGACGAGATGGGCGAGCCGCAGGCCGTCGAGGTGCTCTGCCACGAATGGGCGCACGCGCTGGCCTGGAACTTCGCCGTCGATCGGCTCATCAACGCGCCCGACACCGACCCTGTGGAATTCGAGCGGGCCTGTCACGACGAGGCCTGGGGCTGCGCCTACTCGCGGGTCTGGCGGGCGTATCTGGACGTCATCCGCGAGGCGGCCTGACGGCGGTTCCTGTCGGGGCCAAAACTGTTAGGCAAAGTGTTAGGCGCAGGCGTTTCGGCGCAGGAATCCCGCGCCGAGCGACACGCGATGTTCCCGGGGAATTCGCACAATCGTGATACGAGCGCGACTTGACTGCGGGTTCTATTCGCACTCAAAATCCGTTGCCCGCAAGGGCGTGTGGGTTCAAGTCCCACCTCCGGCATTCTGGAAAACAAGGGGTTCGCGATCGGGCGGCCCCTCGTGGTCACCCACCGAAGGGGTCGACCGTTAGACACACTGTTTGGCGGCCAACGCGAACGGTTTCCGCTCCTTACATGTGGGCCGCTGCCGACATAGGTTGCCAAACACCGGTGTCATATTTTCCGCACGGCCGACACACGGCTGCAACGAAGGGCTCGGATGCACTCGTTCCCGTCCATCTCGGCTGGGCGGCTCGCGGCCGTGCTCGCCGTCATCGTCGCGGGCCCGGCAGTGGCCGACCCGCCGCCCGGCGTCGACATCACCGCGCCCGCGATCACTCCCAGCGAGCTGATCACCCTCTTCGATGGCAAGACGGTCGACGACCTGCGGCACTTCTATACCTGGCTCGGCCCGAAGGGCTACGACGATCCCAACGGTGTGTTCACTGTCGCCAAGGACGCGCCAGGCGGCCCCACGATCCGAGTCAGTGGGCAGGACAAGGGCGGGATCATCACGCGGAGGAACTATCGCGACTACCGGCTCGTGCTCGAATACCGGTGGGGCGAAAAGACCTGGAACGAGCGGGCCCGCAACAGCGGGGTGCTACTCCACGGCCGCGGCGCGGACGGCAACCGCCTCAAAGACTTCCAGGGCCCGTGGATCAGTTCGGTGGAGTACGAGATCCAGGAGGGGCGGACGGGCGCGGTGATCCTCCTGCCGGGATTTGATCGCGACGGGAAAGTTTTGCAGCCCACGATCACGATGCGGACGAGCCACGACCGCATCTGGGATCCCGAGGGCCCGGCGGAAAATTTCGGCGAGGGCTTCCTCTTCCAGTCGACCTACGACACCACCTGGAAGGATGTGCTCGGCTTCCGCGGCCGCCACGACCCCGACAAGCCCGTCGGTGAATGGAATCGCGTCGAGATCGTGGCCAAGGGGGGCGACATCACCTACTTCCTCAACGGCCGCAAGATCCTCGAGGCGGTCGATGGCTCCTACACCGAGGGGCGGATCATGTTCCAGTCGGAGGGCGCCGAGATCTTCTTCCGCCGCATCGAGCTGCATCCGCTCCCGCGCTGACGGCAGCCAGGTCCGCATCACCACGGGAGTGCCGCGTCAGGCCAGGCGGCGGATGAGCCACCAGCCGATGGCGAGCTGCACGACCAGGGCGATGAGTCCCGACTGCGGACTGCCCAGGGCCACCTGCAGCCCGCCGAATGCGAGGCCTGCGACGAAGCCCGAGAGCTTCGTGCCCACCTGCAAGAGGCCGAACGCCACGCCCGCATGCCCGGCTGGAGCGAGCACGGCGATGGCCGCGCGAAGCAGGCTCTGAATGCCGCCGAGCACCAGGGCCAGGAGGACGGCGAGGCCGGTGAGTTGCTGCGTCGTCTCCACGAACCAGGCGAGCACGAGCACGATGATCCAGCCGCCGAAGCAGAGCAGGGTGGCCGGCCGCCTGCCGACCCGCGTCGAGAGCCAGCCGATCGCGATCGCACCCGGCAGGGCCACCGCCTGCACGAGAAGCACGAGCCGCACGAGCGCGGGGCCGTCCAAGTCGAACCGCTACAGGGCGAGACTCGAGAACTGTGCGATCGCGGTCTGCACGCCACCGAGGGCGAGCATCGCTCCGGCCAGGACCCTGGCGAACTCGTGGTCCGCCGACCCGGCCGGTGCCCGCCACAGGCTCGTGGCGAACGCCCCCAGCTCGCGGCCGGGCGTGGCGGCGTGCCGGGCGCCGTCGCCGTGGTCGAAGCGGGCGACCGCCGCCGGCACGGAGAACACGAGCCACCAGGCCGCCGTGACGGCGAAGGCGACCCGCAGGCCGCCCGCCACGTCGAGGCCGAGGCGGGCGTGGGCGGTGACGACGGCCGTGGCGATGACCAGCGCGATCGCGCCGCCCGCATAGCCGGCGGCGAAGCCGAAGGCGGACAAGCGGTCGGCATCCCGCTCCCCGGCGACTCGTCGCAGCAGGCTGCCGGTGAACACCTGCGCGACGTCGAACCCGACGCAGGCCGCGACGACCGCAGCCACGACGGCGATCCGGGCCTGGGGAGGCGCGGCGGCCAGCATGACGAAGCCCCCCGCGCCGACGCAGGTGGCGATGATGAGCGCCCGCTGGTGGCCGTCGCGGCGATCGGCCCAGGCGGCGGCCCACGGCACCAAGACGGCGGAGGCGAGCATCGCCGCCGCCAGCGTCCAGGACCAGACGACCCCGGCCGAGACGCCCCAGCCGCCCGTCGCAAATACGAGTTTCTCGACGTAGGCCACGACGAGCGTGATCAGCACGGTCGAGAACGCGCTCGCGGCCCAGTCGAGCAGGATCCAGGCGACGCGGGCGAAGCGGCCGTGGCCTGGCGGCAGAGACGGTTGGTGGGTCATGCCGACAGTTCCAGACGGTATCGGACGCCAGCCACACCGCGGCGGCCGCTGGCGGCGGTGCCATTGGCCGGGCTATCCTTCCGGGCTGCTCGCCCACGTCCACCATGGATCACACGTCGTGTTGAAAGCCTATGCCGGTCACTGGGGTCTTGTCACCGGGGCCTCCTCGGGGATCGGAGCCGAGTTCGCCCGGCAGTTGGCTGCGCGGGGCATGCACTGCGTGCTGGTGGCGCGTCGCGAGGATCGCCTCGGAGCCTTGGCGAAGGAGCTCGAGGCGGCCCACGGTATCCGCTGTGAGCTCGTTTCCACCGACCTGTCCCAACCGCGTGCAGGCCGGGAGCTGCTCGCCGAGGTCGCCCGCCGCGGCATCACGGTGGAACTACTGGTCAACAACGCGGGGTTCGGCATGGTGTCTTCGGTGGAGGAAACCGACGTCGGGCGGGCCCTGGAGTTGATCCAGGTGAACGTCACCTGCCTGACCGAGTTGACGCTGTCGGTGGCGAAGGAGATGGTCCACCGCGGGCACGGGGGCATCATCAACATTGGGTCGCTCGTGTCGTTCCAGCCCGTGGGCTACATGGGCGTCTACGCGGCGAGCAAGGCGTACGTGCTGCACTTCAGCGAGGCCCTGTGGGCGGAACTGCGGCCCCGCGGCGTCACCGTGACGACGCTCTGCCCGGGAACCACGCGCACCGAGTTCTTCGACCATTCCGGGGTTCCCGGTTGGGCCGAGCGAAACCGCGGGGCGGACGTGCAGATGGTGGTCCGCGCCGGGCTCGCGGCGTTCGATGCCAGACGGCAGTACGTGATCCCGGGCTGGATGAACTACCTGGTGTCCCTCGCCGTGCGGCTGGCCACGCGGGCCACCGTCGTCACATGGAGCCTGTCGATCTTCCGTCCCCGGCTCGGTCGCGAAAGTCTTTAACGCCCAGCGGATCTCGACGTCATTCCCACTTCGCCGAACGCACGCGCCGCCGCCATACGGCGCACCGACCTCGATGCCCTGCGCAGCTTCGCCATGCTGCTCGGCGTCGCCCTGCACGCGGCGATGAGCCTCGTGCCGTTTCCCTGGCCTGTCCGCGACACCGAGCGGAGCGACCTGCTCCTTCTCCTGATCGGGGCCGTGCACGGCTTCCGCATGCCGCTCTTCTTCCTGCTCAGCGGCTACTTCACGATGCTCGTCTCCAGCCGCCGCGGACTCGCGTGCCTGCTCGAGCAGCGGTTCACACGCATCTTCCTGCCGCTAGTCATCGCCACGCTCACGATCGTGCCGCTCGACAAGGCGATCGAGGGCTACGCCCTGCGCACGAACCGTCTTGAGCCCACCCTCGTCGACATGCTCTCGGGCGACGAGGCCACGGTGCGGCGGCGGCTGGAGTCTCCCGGAGCGGTCGACCGCCGGGATGCCGTCTGGGGACTCACGCCGCTCACTTGGGCCACGATGCGCGGCGATCCGGGAATCGTGGCGGCGGTCCTCGACTCCGGTGGCGACCCGCGTGAACGCGATGGCAGCGGCAACGCGCCCCTGCACCATGCCGCCTACTTCGGCCGAGACGCGGCGGCACGGCTCCTCGTGGAGCGGGGAGCGGATGCGACCGCCGTGAACGCGGTCGGGCGAATGCCGGCGGCGATGATGTGCCTGCCGGCCGACATGGTCAGCGAGTTCGCGCCGCTGTGCAGCATGAATCCGGTCGGCATCGACGAGATTCGTGCCGGCCGCGAGCGGCTGCGGACCTTTCTCCCCACGGGTCCGAACCCGGAGGGCACGCTCGGCGGCCCGCTCGACCGGGCGACGCTCGCCTGGTCTGAGATGCTGGCGGCGGAATGGCTCCGCGTGCGCGTCGGCCCGTGGTCGTTGCACCTCGTGCAGACGAACATCTTCCACCACCTCTGGTTTCTGTGGTCACTGTGCTGGCTGGTCGCCGCCTTCGCGCTCCTCGCCGTCACGGGCCTCCTGCCGACGGGCCGCGGTCGCTGGTGGCTGGTGGCGGCCTCATGCGTGCCGCAGCTCGTGATGGGCATGTCGATGGCGGCGGGCTACGGCCCAGACACGTCGTTCGGGATCCTGCCGCGGCCGCACGTCCTCGCCTTCTACGCCTGCTTCTACTTCTTCGGCGTCGCCACGTTCGCCGCGGAAGGCCTCGACACGCGACTCGGCCGCCACTGGAAGCTGCTCCTGCCGGCGGCGCTCACGCTCTTCGTGGCCGGGATCGCGACGATGAACGACCGGCTGCTCGCCAGCGTGCTCCAGCCCGCCTTCGCATGGACGATGTCGCTGGGCCTGATCGGGCTGTTTGCCCGTTTCTGCTCACGGCCCAGCCCGCTCGTGTCGTGGCTGGCCGATGCCTCGTACTGGATGTATCTCGTGCACCCGCCGCTCGTGATGGTGGCGCAGATGGTCGTCCGCTCGTGGGCCATGCCCGCGGAGATGAAGTTTCTCGTGGTCATGGCGCTGGTGACGCCCGTGCTGCTTCTGACCTATCGCTACGGCGTGCGGTACACCGCGATCGGCAGTCTGCTCAACGGTCCGCGGGCCGCCGTCTAATACCGCACCAGGCCGGCGAGGTAGAGCTTGTCGAGCACCCAATGGCGCCGCACGTAGGCCGCGATTGCACGGCGGATACACTCGCGAGTCGGAGCAGCACCGAGCGTCCGCGTGGTGAGCCGCTCGGTTTCACGTCGGCCCACGGGTAGCCACCAGGCGACGCTCTTCTGATCTTGCCACACGCGGAATCCGCCCAGGAATCGTGGGAGCCGGCGGAAGGTGAGCCCAGCCGCCCGGAAGCGGAGGATGAGGTCCCAGTCCATCGCGAACCGAAACGACTCGTCGATGCTCCCTCCCACGGCCTCCCAGGCCCGGCGCCGCCAAAACATCGTCTCCTGCGGGATGAAGTCGGCGAAAGCGATCGTGCGGTCGTCGTGACGCGGTAGCACCCAACGGCCGATCTCCTGCCCGGCCTCGTCGATCAGCACGCGGTGTCCGTACACCACATCCACCTCGGGATGCGTCTGGAAATACTCGGCGACATACGCCAGGCTCCCCGGCAACAGGAGATCATCGGAGTTGAGATACGCCATGATCTCACCCGTCGTCCTCCGCATCCCAAGATTGATGGCAGCCGACTGCCCGCCATCCGGCGCCGACTCCCAGTACGTAAGCCGTGAAGCATAGCGCTGGAGGACGTCCACGCTGCCGTCGGTCGACCCGCCGTCCTGGACGATGTATTCGAGTGCGGGATACCCCTGGTCCAGGACGCTGCGGATGGTCTCCTCGAGGACGTGCCCCTGATTGAAGCTTGGCGTGACGATCGAGATCGAGGGTGGGGCGTGGAGGATGCGCGGGTGGGCGTAGTGCCGCGGCAACGACAGCGGCCGCGGGGCGTGGTTCCGGAGCCGAAAGACCTTCCGGCGCAGGGACTGGAAACGCTTGATCTCCATCTGCCTCAGCGGTATGACCTCGAACTCCTTGAGAAAGCGGCTTCCGACAGAGAGCCTGGCGATCTTCGCCGCGACCGCCAGCCGCCGCGACGGCCTCATCGGCTGGCCGTCGCCCCAGCGGCGGTGGGCCTCGAGGGCGTACCGCATCGCTTCGCCGAAGCCGACCCGCTCGCGATCTCCCGATGCGGCTACCGTGGCCCGAGCCACGCCGTACCAGGCGAGCTTTGAACCTGAAAGCCGCCACGTCCAACCGTTCAGGCGAACTTGCATCAACTCGTCAAGCGACTCCGGGCTTGGCGGCACCGTGAAGTCACTCGGTGCCGGATCTCGCGTCCCCGTTCGTCGGCCCGCCAGCAGCCGTGGTATCTGGTGGAACGCCGCGCCCGTGCGTTCAAGCCGAAGCCACAATTCGTAGTCGGCCCAGTGCCGCAGCGCTGGGTCGAGGCGGCCCACCCGCTCGATCGCCCGGCGCCGGATAAACGTCGCCGCCGGGCAGAGCCGCAGATGCCGGTGGCCGCGACGATGCGACCGCGCCGGTCCGTTGAACTCGGCGAACGGCCTGCCGTTCGCGTCGGCGAGCATGGCGTCGCCGTAGAAGCACTCCGCGAAGGGATGGCGGTCGGCGGCGTCCGCGACGATGCGCAGAGTGTCCTCGAAATGGAAGTCCCCGGCGGACAGCGTCGCTATGATCTCCCCATGCGTCCGTTCCAGACCTTCGTTAACCGCCGCGGCTCGACCGATCCCGGGCCTGTCGATCCAGACGATCCGATCGGAAGCCCCGCCGGGGCCGATGCGGGCGGGCAGATCTCCCACCGTCCCCACGACTACCAGCTCCCGGGCTTCGGACCCGCCGCTTCGTGCCCGGCGAATCGTCTCGGCGAGAAGATCGGGATTACCCGCGGCGTGGACAATGATCGCGGTCATGCAGTACCGTCGCTGGGAGTCGTTCCTTGCGGCAGAGGGAGACGCAAGGAAAGGCTAACGGAGGCCTCGTGGCGACGGTACGCGGAAAATCCGCCAGCTTGCCTAAGCCGCGCTATGACTTGGCCGCGTGGGCGTACTCTGGGCAAACTGCGACGCCGAGGGAAAGGGCTCAATCGATCGCTACCGTGGCAGCGTGATTGAAGAGGCTGTTCCCATGAGCGCCAGCGGGCACGAGATCGCGACGTTTTTCGAGGACATCGACTTCGGAGGAGGCACGAGTCATCACGCCGGCGAATACCGTCGGGACATCATGCGGACGCTGGAACTCCATACGGAGTCCTTCGCCGCCCATGGATGGCGGGTCGTTCGGGTGGGAATGGAGGCGGCGCGGAGCCACCCGCTCTACCCATGGTTCGACGGGCTCGACTGGTTTTATGCCTTGAGCGTCAACCCGCCGAGGTACACCCGCATTTGCTACATGCGGTGGCTGGCCTACGCGGCCTCCGGCCTGCCCTTCGCCGACCTCGACGTCATCAATTTTGGCTTCACGCCCGATGATGCGCGGCCCTTCTTCAAAGCGACGACCCCGGCGCTCATCTCGGGTGCCAACGCGATGGGGCTGCTCACCGCCGACCACTACGCCCAGGTCCTCGACTCCTACCGCCATATCATCGACCATCTTGACGAGTACAGACACCAGGTCGACGACATCAACGACATGACGCTCTTGCGGCACGTGCGGCCGGACTTCAATGCGGCGATTCCATACGCTGACGACCGTTTCGTGAAGGACTACTCGCATCCCGGTTGGGAGACGGCCCGCCTGGTCCATTTCGCCCACGGACTGACGCCCCTGCCGCGGAGCCAAACCATCGAGGCCGAGATGCGCGCGCGGAACTCGGGCAGCCGGTAGGTCTGGCGGCGGCAGGAGTGGGCGGCCCCTGGGGCACAGGCCGCAACGCACTCCGGCAAAGTCGGCACGAAACGGTCTCAGGCCGGCGCGGAAGTGACCGTGATTCAGGCACCGCTAGCCGCCGAGTTCGGCCTCGAGCCGGGCCAGACGGGCGCCCAGGTCGGCGACGTGCCGCTCGAGCACGGCGACCCGCTCGACGAGCGGATCCCGCGGAGTGCTGCCGGGTGCCGGCCGCGCCGCGGGTTCGCATGCCGTGGGCTCGGCGGTGGGCGGCTCCGACCCGGTCGCCCCTTCCGCAACTTTTTGCCCCGCCAGCCCGAGCCCGGCCCGCACCTTTTCCAGTTTTTCGGCGGGCAGCAGCCCGTGCGTCAGCATCCGGCCGCGGCCGGGAGCTGACAACCATACGACGAGCCCGCGGGCCGCCAGGCCGTCGAGCAGGCTCCGCAGCGCGTCGAGGTCGGGAATCGGGTCCATGCGGCTGGCCCGGCCGCGAAGATCTCCCTCGGTCTGCTCGCCTCGGAGCAGGAGTTCGCCGAGGATCGCCAGTTCCTCCTTACCGACGGAAAGCCACTCGTAGGCCAGGTGCCGGTATCGCGGGATCTTGCCGCTGCCGAAGACCTCCGCCACCGCGCCGCACTGCCGCAGGCCGGCCACGGCCCGCATCACCTGCTCCTCGTCGAGCGTCATCACGGGCTCGCGGTTGCTCTTCTGGTTGCAGCCGGTGACCAGTGCGTTGAGCGACAAGGGATATTGGTCGGGAGTGGTCTTCCCCTTCTCGATCAGCACGCCCAGCACGCGCCGCTCGAACGCGTCGAGGGGCCGAATCGTGCCGGTGCCGGTGGGGACGGCATCCATGCAGCCTACTTTCCCGCCGGCTGGTGGTGCGGGCAGCCGTCCGGGCTGAAGAGCGCGTGTGACTCCTGGCCCCGCGCGGCCACGTAGGCCACGAGGTCGAGCACCTCGTCCCGCGAGAGCTTGTCGAGCAGGCCCTTGGGCATGATCGAGACCGGCGACGTGGTCCGTTCCTCGATCGTGGCCTTGGGGATTCGCATCGGCTCCACCTTGGACACGGGGTTCTCGACCAGGGCCAGTTCCGTCGGCGTCTCCTCGACGACCAGGCCCGTCCGCGACCGGCCGTCGTCGGTGACGACCGTCGTGGCGCGATACTTCTCGTCGATCCTGAGCGACGGCTCGAGGATATGCCGGGCGATCTCCACGGGGGTCATCTTCGCGTCGAGTGCGGCGAGCTCGGGACCGAAAGCGTTGCCGGCATCGCCCATCTTGTGGCAGGAGATGCAGGAAGCCGTGCGGAAGAGTTCGCGGCCGTGGAGGTACGACCGGCCCTTCTCCAGCGTCGCCAGGCTGCCCTCGAGGTCGGCGAGCGTCCACTCCGTCCGCGGACGACGGTCCTTGAGGAGGGCGTCCTTGATCACGAGGGGATGGGCGGCGAGATACGTCGCCGGGTCGACGAGGTAGGCCTCGAGGTCGTCCACCACGTAGAGCGCTCCGAACATCCGCCGCCAGTGGCCGGGGTAGGTGCACACGTACGGATAGACGCCGGGCTCGGTCGGCGCCTGCAAGTTCACCTTCTGCCTTCCCTGGGGCGGGAGGAGGCCGCTGGCGGCGAGCACGTGGGGTGATCGGGGCACGAAGCCCTGCTTGGCGAAGACGGGATCCTGGGCCTCGGCCTCGGCGAGTTCGCCCACCTGCTGCATCGTGCCGGGCTTGGTGATCACGAAGTTGTGCGGCATCGCGTCGGCGTTCTCCAGCACGAACAGCACCGGACGGCCGGCCTGCACGGCGACCGTCTCCTGGTCGTAGGCCATCCGCTCGTAGACCGTGCCGATGCGCACGACGCGGACGCCGAGATCGGCGAGTTCCTGCCGGCGGGCCTTGGCCTCCGCGGCCGGCAGGAGCATCGTGAGCCGTTCGGCGAACTGCCAACCGGCGAGACCCGCGTCGCTCGAACGCTCCGCGGCGGGAGCGGCACGCAGCCAGCCGACGAGGGCGTCGAGCGTCGGTTCAGCCTCGGCGGCCGGCCACTGGGCCACGGGAATCGACGAAGCCGCCCGGATCGCTGCGTCGCGATCGATGCCGTCGCGGATGAACCGTGCCAGCCTGGCGAACGTCTCACCCTCGCGGCCCCGCACGCTGGCCAGCGCCTGGAACGCCGACCGCCGGACAGCGGCCGCTTCCCGCACGGCTGCGGTCTCGAGCGGCACCGCCGTGACGAGCGTGTCGTCGGCCTGGAAGTCCTTGCGGAGAAGTTCCCGCCGTTCGCCGTCGAGCACCACGAGCGTGAGGTTCTTGAGCCGGTCCTTTTTCAGTCCGGCCGCCAGTCGGACAACGACCCGCTCGAGTGGAAGCGTCCCGCCCAGATCGACCTCCCACCAGGGATCCTCGCCAGCCTGCAGGCACGTGGCCGTATCCACGGAGCCGTCGATCGCGTCAGCCGCGGCGCCGGCTGTGGCCGGCTGCTTCTGCCGGGCGGCGCCGCTGCGGGCCGCGTTGCTGCCCGCGGAGACGGCTTCCACCTCGGCGAGCCAGAGCGTCCGCATCCCGCCGACAGTCTCGATCCGCACGAACCGACCGGAAACCTGCGCATCCGCACCCAGGCCGCGATCAAGCAGGGGCACGATCCGCTCGTACAAGGCCGTTCGCACCGCGGGATCGGAGACCATCGGCAAGGCCTCGACGAGGTCGACCATTCGCCCAGGTGCGGCAGCCGCCAGCGCCCAGGTCCGTTCCAGGTCGTCACTTCCCAGGAGGGCCACGTAGCCAATCCGCCGCATCATCGGCTGTCGGGCCTTTGTCGCCAGCCGCTCGAGGTCGCCGCGGAGCGCCACCCGTTCCGCCGCGGGTCGAACGGCGACCAGTCGCATGAGGTCGAAGACCGTGCCGACGTCGATCCCGCCGCCGCGGGCGTCGAGCCGGTGAACCGCATCCATGACCACCTGCACGACCGTCCGGCCCTCGTCGCGGGCGATGGCCTCGGCCGCCTCCGTCCGCAGTCGCTCGTCGAGCCCGCTCCTCGCCAGCATCACCCGATAGACGTCCGGCGAACGCGGCTCCTTGGCGAGTTCCTCGTTGGTGAGCGACGCGTAGAAGAACCGCCGGCCGGCAGCGGTGGCGAAGGCAGGCCGCCAGCCCGTCTGCCGGGCCTTGTCATACTCCGGCCGCAGCATGCGGCCCGCCTCGGTCTTCACATACTCCATGAACCGGTCGCTCGGCAGTTCCTCGACCACCGCCAGCGCCTCGATCGCCTCCGGCTGCCGCAGGTAGGTCGCCGCCCGCAGTGCCTCGAGGCGGACGCGGAGGCTTTCGTCGGCGGCCCCACGGAGCACCATGCGCAGGGCTTCTGGCACCCGATCGGCGACCGTGGATAGCACCCGCAGGCCGGCGACGCGGGCCCGGTCGTCCTCGGCGGTGAGGACGGCCTCGAGCAGCCGGCCGTCGATCCGGTCGAACTGCCGGAGCATCCACAGGGCCTCGAGCCGGAGGTGCTCGACATCCGGCGTCCCCCGCGCCGCATCGGCCGCGACGAGTTGCCGCGCCCACTCCTCGAGCAGGGGCACGAGTTCCTCGGACCGGCCGGAAAGCTCGATCCGCGTCCGGTAGCGGACGCGGTCGGTCGGATCGGCGAGCATCCGGAGCAGCGCTTTCGGCGGCTGGCCGGCGATCGGGATCGGCTTCGCGAGCGGCTTGTCGGCCATCACCACCCGGTAGACCCGGCCATGGGCCTGGTCGCGGTTGGGATCACGGAGGTTGTGCTGCATGTGGCCGATGATCGGGTTCTGCCAATCGGTGAAGTAGATGGCGCCATCGGGCCCCATCTCGATGTCGGCGGGCCGGAAGTTGGGGTCGCTCGACGAGACGATCGGCTCGACCTCGACCGCCTCCGGAAATGCCTGCGTCCCCCGGTTCGGGATCGGCTTGAAGGCGTACTGCAGGATGCCCTGGAAGCCGATCACGTTGCCCACGAGCAGGTTGCCCTGCAACTCGGCGGGAAAGTGGGGACTCGAGAGGATCTCGACGGCCGGACAGGGACGCGTGCGCTGCGGGTAGATCGACGGGGCATTCGCGTGCTTGTCCAGCCCCTCCAGCCGCGTGGAGAGCACGCTGCCCCAGTAGGGGTTCGACCCTGTGCCGTCGTAGACGACGTCCTCGCCCCAGCGGCCGAAGGCATGGCCGTGGGGATTTGCGAAGGCGTACGACGTGTAGAGGCCGAGCCGACCCGTCCGCGGCTCGTAGCGAAACACGGCCCCGTTGGCCACGCGGACCGGCGGGCCCCAGGGCGTCTCCGGCTGGGAGTGGTGGAACGTGCCCTCCTGGAAGTACAGGCCGCCCATCGGATCGAGCGTGAAACTGTTCGCGGTGTGGTGCGTGTCGGCCGTGTCGAGCCCGCGGATGATCCGCCGCTTCACGTCGTACCGGTCGTCGCCGTTCGTGTCCTCGAGGTACAGCACGTCGGGGCCCTGGGCCACGATCACGCCCTTCCCCCAGAACTCGAAGCCGGTCGGGTTGTGGAGATCACCGGCGAACGTCTTGACCCGGTCGGTACGGCCATCGCCGTCGTCGTCCTCGAGGATCAGGAGTTTGTCGTGCATCGGCCCGTCGGGTGACCAGTGCGGGTACATCGGCCAGGCCGCCACCCACAGCCGGCCCTTGGTATCGAACGCCATCTGCACGGGGTTCACGAGTTCGGGAAAGCGGCTCTCGTCGGCGACGAGTTCCACTCGCATCCCCGCGTGGATCTTCATGCGGCCGATCGCGTCGGCCCCGGAGAGGAACTCGTGCTTCCCCCCCTCGAGCCGCCCGGGCTTGTTGGTCTTCACGGCCAGCAGCGGCGGCAGGCCCACGTCCTCCACCGGCGGCAGCGGCGCCGCCGCGTCGGCGAGCGTGGCCGCCGTGGCCCAGATCCGTCTGTCGCGGTTGGCCGTCTTCACATCGAGGTATTCGAGCTCCCGCTGGCCCACCTCGTAGTTGCTCTGCTGGTCGGGCTCGAACTTCAGCCACGAGCGGCCGCCGTAGACGGAGTAGCCGTCGGTGGCACGGTAGCGGTTGAACCAGAAGAAGTTCTTGTCCACGACCGCCTGACGCAGTCGCTCCAGGGCCTTCTCGTCGCGGACCGGGTGCACGCCGAACAGCGACTCGTCGATGATCCGCGAGATCTCTCGGTCGCCGCGGCCTGTGGGATGGATGCCGTCCTCGGTGAGATCCTCGGCATGCCGCTCGTAGGCCGCGAGGGTGGGCGTGAACAGATCGACGCACGCCACGCCGGCGGCGCGGCAGGCCTCCTCCATGGCCCGGGAATAGAGCCGGAGGTTGTCGTTGTGGGCCTTTCCGTCCGGCCAGTGCGGCCGCGAGACCTGCTCGTGCGCGATGGGCGTGAACATCACGAGCCGCGGCGGCGAGACGCCGTTGTACTTCTGGCCGCGGGTATGCTCGACGAAGCCCGCGACCTGGTTCTTGAACATCTCCAGGCCGGCAGGCCCCGCGTGCGCCTCGTTGGACCCGAAGAAGGCGAGGATCACGTCGGCCTTCGTACCCGCCAGCTCGAAGCGGTTCTCACGGACGTGGTCCCTGGTCGTCAGGTCCTGTGGCCGCGGGATCGGCGCGGCAGCGGCGAGCCACTGGTCGGGCGTGCCGAAGTCGACGCTCCGCAGCCGCTTCCCCAGGTCGATCTCATCGCCATCGTAGCCGAGGTTGCGAATCACGAGCCGATGAGCAGGGAACCGGGCATGGAGCAGTGTCTCGAGCCAGCCGGTGTGCTGCATGGCGTCGGCCACGCCGCCGCCGATGATGCAGACGTGGTCGCCCTCCTCGAGGGGGAGCATGTCGGCCCGGGCTGACGGGGCCGCCGCGATCGCGCAGACGATGGCGACTCGGCAGCCGAGGCGTTGCATGTGGTTCACGGCCGCGTTCCCTACGCCAGCAGGTCCGGGATCACGCGGGCCGGCTCGACGCCCGTCAGTCGCTGATCGAGACCGAGGTGCCGGTACGTGAGCCGCTCGTGGTCGAAGCCGAGGAGTTGCAGGACGGTGGCGTGGAAGTCGCGGATGTGCACCGGGTCCTTGACGATGTTGTAGGAGAAGTCGTCCGTCTCGCCGTAAATCTGGCCCGGCCGGGCACCGCCACCGGCCATCCACATCGTGAAGCACCGCGGATGGTGGTCGCGGCCGTAGTTCTCCTTGGTGAGGCCGCCCTGCGAGTACACGGTCCGCCCGAACTCGCCCCCCCAGATGACGAGCGTGTCGTCGAACATGCCCCGGGACTTGAGGTCCTGGACGAGCCCCCAGCAGGCCTGGTCGACGTCCTTGCACTGCATGGGCAATCGGCCGGAGACGTTCGCGTGCGTGTCCCAGTTGTTGATGTAGATCTGCACGAACCGCACGCCCCGCTCCACGAGCCGGCGGGCCATGAGGGCCGCGTTGGCGAACGTGCCGGGCTTCTGCGCCTCGTCGCCGTAGAGCGTGAACGTGTGGGCCGGCTCGGAGGCGACGTCCGCCAGCTCCGGCACGCTGGCCTGCATCCGGAATGCCATCTCGTACTGGGCGATCCGCGTCCGCGTCTCCGGGTCGCCGACCTGCTCGAGCGTCCTCTGGTTGAGGGCCTGGAGGCCGTCGAGGGTCTTGCGGCGGACCTCGGCCGGCACGCCCGGCGGATTGTTGAGGTACAGGATCGGGTCGCCCGCGCTGCGGAAGCTCACGCCCGCGTGCTCTCCCGGCAGGTAGCCGCTCGACCACAGCCGGGCGCCGATCGCCTGCACCTGCTCGGTGTTCGTCGGCTTGGCAACGAGCACGACGAAGGTCGGCAGGTCCTTGTTCATGCTGCCCAGGCCGTAACTGGCCCAGGCACCCAGACACGGCCGGCCCGAGATCTGATTGCCGGTCTGGATGTAGGTGATCGCCGGCTCGTGGTTGATCGCCTCCGTGTGCATGCTGCGCATGAAGCACATCTCGTCGACCATCTTCGCCGTGTGAGGCAGCAGTTCGCTGACCCACATGCCGCACTCGCCGTGGCGGGCGAACTTGTACTTCGTGGGTGCGATGGGAAACCGCTTCTGGCCCGAGGTCATCGTCGTCAGCCGCTGGCCGTTGCGGATGCTCTCGGGCAGGTCCTTGTCGTACCACTCGGACATCACCGGCTTGTAGTCGTAGAGATCCTGCTGCGGCGGGCCGCCGACCATGTGCAGGTAGATCACGCTCTTCGCCCGGGGGGCGAAGTGCGGGCCCACCGCGGCCGGCTGGGCGGCCACCGTCTGGCGGCCGGAGAGGAGCGTGGCGAGCGCCGCGCCGCCGAGGAGGTGCGCACCCTGCTCGAAAAACCGGCGCCGGGTGAGGGCGAGGCCGAGTTCGGCCACGGCGGGATGGAGGGGCGGTTGCATCAGGCGGTCTCCGAGAGGCGGGGGCGGGACGCCCGCCTCACTTGCAGAGGAACTCGTCGAGGTTCATCAGTTCGTTGGCGAGCATGGTCCAGGCGGCGAGCGTCGGAGCATCGGCCGTGGCCGGCTTCGACGCCCCCACGGCGATCACCTGCCCAGCGTCGGCCGGGTGGGCCTTGTACCACTCCGCGAGGTCGGCGAGCGATCGCTTCACGATCGCGGCCTCCGCGGCGACGAGCGGCCGTGCCAACAGCCGCCGGGCGAGGAAGTCGATCCGGGCGTCGTCGGTGTCGCCGCCGAGAACGAGGGTCTTGTCAGCGAGCGCCCGGGCCGCCTCGACGAACTGCGGGTCGTTGAGCGTGACGAGCGCCTGCAGCGGCGTGTTCGTCCGCTCACGCTTCACGCAGCACGCCTCGCGGGACGGCGCGTTGAAGACCTCCAGCGAGGCCGGTGGGGCGGACCGCTTCCAGAACCAATACATGCTGCGGCGGTAGAGCCCGGGGCCCGTGTCGGCCTTGTAGTCGCGGGTGTTGCTGCCGATCATCGCCACCGCCTCCCATACGCCCTCGGGCTGGTAGGGCTTCACGCTCGGGCCACCGATCTGCCTGACGAGCAGGCCGCTCACGGCCAGCGCCTGGTCGCGGATCGTCTCGGCGTCGAGCCGGAACCGGGGGCCCCGCGAGAGGAGCCGGTTGTCGCGGTCCTTGGTGAGCTTCTCGGGCGTGGCCGCGGCCGACTGCCTGTAGGCGGCGCTCGTCACCATGAGGCGGAACAGCTTCTTCACGTCCCAGCCCCGCTCGCGAAACTCGACGGCCAGCCAGTCGAGCAGTTCCGGATGGCTCGGCAGTTCGCCCGTCGTGCCGAAATCGCCACTCGACCGCACGAGACCCGTGCCGAAGACCTCCTGCCAGAACCGGTTGACCGTCACTCGGGTGGTCAGCGGGTGATCCTGGAGCAGGAGCCACTGTGCGAGGCCGAAGCGGTTCTTCGGCAGGTCCGCCGGGAACGCCGGCAGGATGTCGGGCGTGTCCGGCTGCACCTCCTCGCCCCGCTTGTCGTACTCGCCGCGGGCGAGAACGTGGGCTTTCGCCATCTCGTTCTTTTCCTGCATCACGTGGGCGATCGTGCCGCGCTTGGTGATCTCGGCCTGTTCCGCCTCGAGCTCGGCCAAGATGGCCGCGGCCTTTTGGAACGGCTCGTCACTGCTCGCGAGCCACCAGTCGTAGATGCCGGCGGCGGCCTGCAGTCGCTCTGCGGGTGGCCGCGAGACGATCTCCAGGAGCGTCTGCAGTCTCGCGAGCCCCTCGACCTCGCCGGCGGTGAGCGCGCGTCCCCAGATTCGCAGGTCGGCAAGGCCCACGCCGTGGGCGGGCGATCCCGGCGAGCGGCTGCCGATCGTCAGCGGCACATCGACGCGGGCCGAACCCTGCTTGAGCGTGTTGGCCTCGACCCTGGGCTTCTGGGGCTTGCCGTCGTAGTGGATCTTGACCCCCTCGGCCTTGCCCGAGCCGTCGTAGGTCACCGTCACCAGTGTCCATGCATCCGCCTTGAGCTGGTCGGACACGCCGACCTTGATCGCGTCGGCGGACCAGGCATGAATCAGGTGCATGATGACGCGGCGGCCGCTCACGAACACGTCCCAGCCGCGGTTGCGCTGAGCGTCATCCATGCGTCCGAGCACGGCGTACGAGGAGTCGTTGGCGGGTGGGCGGATCCAGAATGACACCGTGAACGGCTGGTCGTGCTCGAAATCGCCGCTGGAGGGCAGTTCTGCCGCCCGGCCGTCCAGCAGGATCGCGGACCCGCCCAGTGGCCCGGCCTGCCACTTGACCGTGTCGGCGAGCGGCAGATCCACCACCTTGCCGAGCAGGCTCGCCCGCGTCGTCGCGCCTTCCCCCTCGGCGAGGGCCAGGTGCACGAGCGGCGAATCCTGAGGCAGCGTCTTCGCGACCGCCTCGGGTGTCGCCGTGGTGATCCACGACTCGAAGGCGGGCTTGGCCTCCTCGCGACGGCTCGTGACCGCCGCCTTGGCGGCCGGCAGCCGTGATTCCAGCTCGGCGAACCGTTCTTGATCCTCGGGCCTGGGCACCGGGAGGATGGGCGGCGTGTTGTGGATGTTGCCGTCCATCGGGTTCTGCGTCGTGTTGTTGAAGAATGCAGCGAGTTCGTAGAACTCCTTCTGCGACAGTGGATCGAACTTGTGGTTGTGGCAGACCGCGCAGCCCGCCGTCATGCCCATCCACACCGCGGCGGTCGTCTCCGTCCGGTCCCGCGTGTAGAGGACGGCGTATTCCTCCGGGATCACGCCTCCTTCGTTGGTCGTCATGTTGCAGCGGTTGAAGCCGCTGGCGATCCGGGCGTCGAGGATCTCCTGCGGCGTCGCCTGGGCGGCATCGTGGGCCACGAGGTCGCCGGCGAGCTGCAGGATCGTGAACTGATCGAAGGGAAGGTTGCGGTTGAAGGCGTTCACCACCCACTGCCGGTAGGTCCACATCTCGCGGAAGTTGTCGAAGTGGATGCCGTGCGTGTCGGCATACCGGGCGTAGTCGAGCCAATGCCGACCACGGTGCTCGCCCCACTCGAGTGACGCCAAAAGCGTGTCCACGAGCCGCTCATAGGCGTCGGGGTGCGGGTCGGCCACGAAGGCCTCGACGACAGCCGGCTCCGGCGGCAGGCCGGTGAGGTCGAGGGTCACGCGACGGGCGAGCGAGCGACGGTCGGCCTCGGGGGCCGGGGCGAGCCCCTCGGCCTCGAGCCGGGCGAGGATGAACCGGTCGATCGGCGTGCGGACCCACTTCTCGTCCTTGACCCCCGGCAGCGCGGGTCGCGTGGGCGGAATGAAAGACCAATGGGGTTCGTACTCCGCCCCGGCGGCGATCCATCGCTCGAGAAGTTTCTTCTGGTCCGCCGAGAGCGTTTTCTTCGCGGCCGGCGGTGGCATCACCTCGTCGGGGTCGTCGGAGTGGATCCGGTCGAGGATCGCGCTGGAGTCCGGGTCTCCCGGGATGATCGCCCCGCTCTCGACGGCGTCGTCGCGGACGTCGAGCCGCAGGTCGGCGGCCCGCTTGGCGCTGTCGGCCCCGTGGCACGAGAAGCAGTTCTCGACCAGGATCGGCCTGATGTCCTTGTTGTAGGACAGGATTTCGGCAGCCCGGACGGCCGCCGGCACGCCGGCCGCGGACCCAACCGCACAGCAGATCAGGGCGGCCAACACACCCGGACGCACGGCGAGGGAGCGGCTCATCGAACCTCCTGGTCGCAGACAGGCCGGGGCGGCGGGGCCGACACGGCTTTCAGCGGGCAATCCCAAGGGAAACGGCGTTGCGCTCCGCCGGACGACCTGCGATCGTCTCTTCCATATATAGCACGCGCCCCAGTCGCGGGCCACGCCGCGGAAAACATGCGGTGGGAAAGGGTTTTCGGAAAACCGCGGAACCTTTCGGTGAACAACGTCATCTCATGATGAGACTCCACCGACGCGTCGGGCGACCGCCGTCCACGCCATGACCGCGGTTTTTCCCAGCCGGATAGACTCTTCACCGCCCACCAGGAGACATCCGCCATGCCTACTGCCATGCCAGGAACCTCGCCTGCGGGCCGCACCCCGGGTCGCGGCATGATGGCCGCGGCGGCTTTCGTCCTGCTGCTCGCTCTCGGAGGGCCGATCCTCATGCACCGCTCCGCCGCCGACGACAAAATCCCCGCCCCCGCCGACCGCCCCGCGGCCTGGAAGGCCGTCGAGCAGGCACTGGACGAGGGCAAGCCAAAGACGGCGCTCGCAGCGCTCGCCGGCATCGAGGCCGCGGCGACAGAGGCCAGGGCATGGGACGAGGCGGCCCGCGCCATAGCCACCCGCATCCTCGCCGAGACGGGCGACCGGCCGGGCGACGACCCGGAGCGGGTGATCCGCCTGGCCGCCGTGATCGAGAAGGCGCCGCCGGAGACACGGGGCGTCCTCGAAGCCATCCGCGCCAACTGGACATGGGGCTATTTTCAAGCGAACCGCTGGCGGTACCAGCAGCGGACGCAGGGCGGCACCGACGGCAAGGATCTGACGAAGCTCGCCGAGTGGGATCTGCCCACCATCGTGGCAGAGATCAAAAAGCGGTTCGCCGCCGCGGTCGGGGCCCCCGGCAGCCCGGAGCGGGCGACTCTCCAGAAACTCCCGGTCGCCGAGTGGTCGGCGCTCATCGAAAAGGGCACGATGGCCGACGCCTACCGGCCCACCGTGTGGGACGTGATCGTCCGCGACGCCGTCGAGTTTTCGAGTTCCGGTGAGCGCGGGCTCGTGGCCCCGGAAGACGCCTTCGAGATCGCTGCCGACTCTCCGGCGCTCGGCACGCCCGACGAGTTTTCGGCGTGGCAGCCGGAGACCGACAAGCAGGTCACCGACACCGATTCACCGCTGCTCGACACGGTCCGCCTCTACCGCGATCTCCTCGCCTTCCACAAGGCCGACGCCGACCGCACCGCCTTCCTCGCGGCCGATCTCGACCGGATCCTGTGGGCCAGCGGCGTGGTCATTGCCACGGGCGAGCCGGGCGACCTCGCCGACCGCAACGAGGCGGCCCTCCGCGGCTTCATCGAGCGGGCCGGCGACCACGAGACGGCGGCGCTCGGCCGGTTTCACCTGGCGAGTCTCGTCCAGCAGGGCGACGGCCGGGGCGAGCCGGGCGACATGGTCGAGGCCCGGAAGATCGCGCTCGCCGGGGCCGAGGCGCATCCCAAAAGTCCCGGCGGGGCGATGTGCAAAAGCCTCGTCGTCCAGATCGAGAGCCGTGAACTGTCGCTGGCGACGGAATCGACCTGGGCCGCGCCGTTCCCGGTGGTCCGCGTCACCTACCGCAATCTCGCCAAGGTCCACCTCCGGCTCGCGAAGGCGGATTTTCTCGCCCGGCTCAAGGCGGGCAAGCCGCACGGACACTGGATCGACGACGCCGACCGCGCGGCGATCCTCGCCCTGCCCGCCGTCAAGGAACATGCCGCCGACCTGCCGGCGACCGACGACTACCGGCAGCGGCACCACGGCATCCCGGTGGCGGCGGCGTTCGACGCGGCCGGCCTCGAGCCAGGCGACTACTGGGTGATCGCCAGCCACCGGGGCGATTTCGGCGACAAGGACAACGTCGTCGTCGTTTCGATGGTGCGGGTGACGAACCTGGCGATCGTGACCGAGCAGCAGCAGATGGCTTTCGCGGCCGGTGCCGTGCCTGCCAACCGCCAGGGCGGGCCGGTCGCCCTCACGGGCCACGTCGTGAACGTCGCCTCGGGCGAGCCCGTGGCCGGTGCGACGGTGACGATGTTCGTGCGCGGCGAGCGCGGCAATCCGCCTCCCTTCGCCGAGGCAGCCACCGCCAAGACCGACAAGGACGGCCGCTACGAACTCTCCGCCCCGCAGCAGAAGGAGATCGTCGTCGTCGCGGCGGCCGATCTTGGTGGCAAGCGGCACTCGGCAGCCACCGAGTCGACCCATGTTTGGAGGCATGAACAGTCCTCTACGTCGAAGTCGATCGTGCTCGTCACCGACCGCGGCATCCACCGTCCCGGCCAGATCGTCCACTACAAGGGGATCGCCTGCGCGAGCGACTTGGAGAAGGCCGACTACCATGCCGTGGCCGACCGCGAGATCGTGGTCACGTTCCGCGACGCCAACGGCCGCGAGGTGGCCAAGGCCAACCACAAGACGAACGCCAACGGCTCGTTCCACGGCAATTTTCCCATCGCCACCGGCGCCCTGCCGGGGCAGTGGTCGATCCAGGCCCAGGCCCCGGGCAACGACGGCTTCGGCGGCGCCGTCGGCGTCCGCGTCGAGGAGTACAAACGGCCGAAGTTCCTCGTGAAGCTCGCGGCGCCCGAGAAGAGCCCGCCGCTCGGCGGTGAAGTGGTGCTGTCTGGCACGGCCACCACCTACACGGGCCTCGCCGTCTCCGGGGCAAAAGTAAAATGGCACGTCACGCGGCAGGTCCGCTGGCCCTTCTGGTGCCGCTGGTTCTACCCGTGGCTGCCGTTCGACGCCGGGGGCCAGCGGATCGCCCGCGGCACGGCCGTCACTGACGACGCAGGAACGTTCACCGTCACGTTCACGGCGAAGCCCGACCGCACGGTGCCCAAGGAATCGCTGCCGGTCTTCACGTACGCGGTCGTGGCCGACGTCACGGACCCAAGCGGCGAGACCCGCAGCGACACGCGGAACGTGAGCGTGGGCTACACCGAGGTCGAGGCGAGCGTGGCGGCGGCCGAGTGGCAGGCCACCGGCGCGGGGGGCAAACCCGCGGAAGTCAAACTCACCGTCGGCACGACCACGCTCGACGGCCAGCCCCGCGCCGCGGCCGGCACGCTCACCGTGTCGCGGCTCGTGCAGCCGGCGGAGGTGGCGCGCGGTGACCTCTTCGGCGGCCACGGCGGCATGCCGCGGCCCATGCGCGGCCGCCGGGGGGCCGCCCCGGCGGTTCGGCAGCCAGTCGAGCCCGACCCGGCCGACCCACAGACCTGGGCCGCGGGCGAGGCGGTGTTCACGCAGAAGGTCGCGACCGACAAGGACACGGGCAAAGTCGAGGCCACGGCCACCCTGCCGGCCGGCATCTACAAGGCGGTGTTCGAGATCCCGGCGGCCGGCGCCGTGCCGGCGGTGAAGGCTGAGCAGGTCGTGGAGGTGGTCGATCCCACCGCCGAGCGGTACGGCGTGAAGCGCGCGTTCGTGATGAAGTCCGAGAAGCAGTCGGTGGAGCCAAAGAGCGAGTTCTCGGCGCTCGTCGGCACCGGCTATGAGAAGGGCCGGGCGCTCGTCGAGATTTCGCAGTCCGGGAAGACGCTCGCGCGATACTGGACCGAGCCGGGCCGGACGCAGTGGCCGGTGAGCCTGAAGGTGACCGACGCCCACCGGGGCGGGTTCACCGTGCGGGCCTGGATGGTCCGCGACGGCCGGCTGCACTCCCAGAGCCGCACGATCGACGTGCCGTGGACCAACAAGAAACTCACCGTCGAGTGGGAGCGGTTCACCCGCCGGCTCGAGCCGGGGGCGAAGGAGATCTGGCGGGCGAAGATCTCGAGCGTGGCCGACCCGGTGGCCGGACCGGCGGCGCCCGTCGCGGCCGAGTTCCTCGCGCTCGCCTATGACCAGTCGCTCGACGCGCTCGCCCAGCATGCCTGGCCGGGCGACCTGATGGGGATGTTCCGCCGCGAGTCGAGCTGGCTGAACCTGTCGTTCACGAACCGTGGCGAGGGCTTCAATCACATCCGCGGCCACTTCGACGTGCCGCAGGTGGACGTGCCGCAGATGACCTACCGCGTGCTGCGGGATCCCTTCGGCACCCCGGCGATGGGCTGGGCCGGCGGCTTTGGCGGCCGCGGTCGGGCGCTCAAGGGGGGTGCGCTTCGGGCCAACGCCATGGCCATGGATAGCGTTCCGATGGCGGCGGCGGCGATGCCCGCCGAGGAGGACGCGAAACCACGTGGGGGCCGTAGGGAAAAGGCCGAGCAACTCGCCGACAAACAGGGCGCCGAAGCGGGTGCTCCCCCGGGCCCCGGTAGCCAGCCTGGCCCGGCCGCGGCCGCCCCGCCGCCGCCGCGCAAGAACCTCGTCGAGACGGCGTTCTTCCTGCCGACGCTCTCCAGCGACAAGGAAGGCGTCGTGTCGATCGAGTTCACGCTCCCCGACACGCTCACGACCTGGCAGTTCAAGGGCCTCGCCCACGACGCGGCGCTTCGCAGCGGATCGATCGTCGATGCCTGCGTGGCTGCCAAGGACCTGATGGTCGAGCCGATCATGCCCCGGTTCCTCCGCGAGGGCGACGTCGTGCAGATCCCGGTGAAGGTGAGCAACAAGTCCACCGGCCGGCTCACCGGCACGGTGAAGTTCGCCCTTGCCGACGCCCGCACCGACCGCTCCCGCGACGATCTCGTGGACGGCCCGCGAGAGCTGCCCTTCGACCTCGCCGCCGGCGAGTCGAAGCCGGTCGTATTCACCGTCAAGGTGGCCGACGGCACCGAGACTCTCCGCTACCTCGCCACGGGCTCCGCCGGCAAGGCCGCCGACGGCGAAGAGGCCTTTCTTGCGGTCCTTCCCCGCAGAGTCCTTGTCAGTGAATCAGTGCCCGTCACGATCCGCGGCCCCGGCGCACGGAAAGTGTCGCTCGAGCGACTCGCGAAGAGCGCCGGCACCGACATCCAGAGCCAGTCGCTCGTCGTCCAGGCGACGTCGAACCCGGCCTGGTACGCCGTCCTCGCCCTGCCCTCGATCATGGAGGATGCCGACGAGAGCACGGAGACGCTCTTCACCCGGCTCTACGCCAACGCACTCGCCCGGCACCTGGCCACGAGCGACCCGCGGATTGGAAAAGTGTTCGAGCAGTGGAAGGGGACGGCGGCGCTCGAGAGCCCGCTGGAGAAGAACACCGACCTCGTGAAGACGCTGCTCGCCGAGACGCCCTGGATCCGCGACGCGGTGGACGAGAAGGAGGCGCGGGCGAGGATCGGGCTCCTCTTCGACGCCACGCGGGCGGGCAACGAGACGCAGGCGGCGCTCACGCGGCTGGCCTCCTTGCGCAACGGCGACGGCGGCTGGCCCTGGTTCCCCGGCGGCCGGACCTGCGACTCCATCACGCTCGGCATCGTGGCCGGCTTCGGCCGGCTGCGGGCGGCGGGGGCGAAGATCGACGTCCAGCCGGCCCTCGAGACGATCCCCTGGCTCGACGGCCGGCTCGTCGAGGAGAAGCGGCGGGCGGAAAAGTTTTGGGCGGCAAAGCCCGACGACCTCGTGCTCACGCCGCTGGGCGTCTACGCGCTCTACGCGCGGAGTTTCTTCACACAGGACTCGCCGCCGCAGGGCGAGGCGGCCGCGGCGATCCAGTGGGCCTTCGACGTCGGCAGAAAGTGCTGGATGAAGCTCGACGCCCGGCTCACGCAGGGGCAGCTCGCGATCGCGCTGGCCCGTGCGGGCGACAAGAAGACGGCACTGTCCATCATCGACAGCCTCAAGCAGCGGGCGGTGGACGCCGACGTGAAGCCGGGCGAGGAGAAGGAGTCGTGGCAGGGGATGTGGTGGCGGGATCCGCACCCCGGCTGGTGGAGCTGGAACTACGCCCCGATCGCGTCGCAGTCTGTCATGATCGAGGCTTTCGACGAAGTGGCCGGCGACAAGGACGCGGTCGAGGCCCTCAAGGTCTGGCTGCTCTCCCAGAAGCGGACGAGCCGCTGGAAGAACGGTCGCACGACGGCCGACGCCGTCGCGGCGCTCCTCGGCCGGGGCGACGACCTGCTCGGCTCGCGGGAACTCGTCGCGGTGGACGTGGGCGGCGAGCGGATCGATCCCGCCCAGGTCGAGGCCGGCACCGGCTTCTTCGAGGAGCGGTTCACCCGCCGCGAGATCAAGCCCGAGATGGCGGCGATCACGGTCACGAAGCCCGACAAAGGTCTCGCCTTCGGCGGTGTCCATTGGCAGTACCTCGACGACATCGCGAAGGTGCCGGCGGCGGGCCGCGAGGAGCTGGCCATCGAGAAGCAACTGTTCATCAAGCGGATGACGAAGGCCGGGCCGGAACTCGTGCCCGTCAAGCAGGGTGGCGACGCCAAGGTCGAACTCGGCGACGAGCTCGTCGTGCGGCTCGTGGTGACGAGCGACCGCGACTACGAGTTCCTCGAACTGGCCGACCACCGGCCGAGCATCACGGAGCCCGTGGACGTGCTCTCCGGCTGGCGGTATGGCGACGGGGCCGCCTGGTACGTGGCGATCCGCGACGCCGCGACGCAGATGTTCTTCGAGCGGCTGCCGCGGGGCACGCACGTCTTCGAGTACTCGCTGCGGGCGGGCCACCGCGGCACGGCGTCGAGCGGGTTCGCGAAGATCCAGAGCCGCTACGCCCCCGAGTTCAACGCCCACTCGGCGAGCGTGGGCCTCGAGGTGCGATAGCGGGCCCGGTCCACCAGCCGAGGCTGATAAGGGCGAGACACATCTCTCCCCGGCGGGCATCTGGTGGGGGGCAGTTCAGCCGACCGGCGGCGCGACCGGGGCGACGGTCACGTACTTCCCGGTCGTGAGGGTGCCGGTGGTCACGAGGCCGCCGTCGATGAAGTTGCCCGTCCGCTTGCCCGCGCCGGTCGGCCGGAACCAGCTGTTGGAGTTGAGCGAGAGCAGCGTGCCGCCGACCGTGATGTCGGTAAACACCTGCCCGCCGATCGTGATGCGACTGACGTTTCCGGTGAACGTCAGGTCGGCCACGAGATCCTGGAGCACCCGCACGTTGCCCTCGAAGTTGCCCCGGAACTCGATCGCGTCGGTCTCGAACCGGCCCACGTAGAAGCGGGCCGAGGAGCCGGCGCCGCCGCCGATGATCGTCACGGTCACGTTGCCGTCGTACGCGTCGAACACGCCCACGTTCACGATGCCGTCGAGTCGGCCACCGATCAGGAAGTTCGGGCTGTGCGAGAGGGCCTCGACCTCCGGTTCAAACCACTGCCACACCCGGTTGGCCACGATCCGCGACTCCTTGGAAACGTTGCCTGCGACGCGGAACTGGAGATCGCGGACCTCGACGACTCCGTCAAAGTTGCGGGCCACGTTCACCGCGGCGTTGCCGCCGGTGGCGAGCGAACTGCCCTTCTCCACCGAACCGCCGACGTCGAGAAACACGTCTGCACGAGCCCCCTGGATCGAGCCCTGGAAGTTGCGGCCGATCGTGTACTGCCGGTCCCCTCGGGCGGAATCCCGGCTCGCGAACCGCACACCGCGGGCGTCACGAGCGACGTTCACGACCGTCCCCTCGGAGCTGGCGTCACGACCGACGACGTCGCTCTGGAGCAGATCGCCGCCCACGTCGAGCAGGAGGTCGGGCCGCGATTCAAAGCCGGCCCACGTCCCGTAGAAGATCTTCGACTTCGAGATCGTGCCGTCCACGTCCAGCGACACGTTGTCGTACGCATCCACGAGTGACGCGGTCATGGTGCCCTTGACAGCCAGCGACACCGCTTTGGTTGCACTTGTGAACTCCGACCCCGACACGCTGCCGTCGATGCGGCAGCGAATGTCTTCGCGGGAAATCAGCCGGGAGTTCACGATGTTGCCCCCGATATCCAGGTCCACGGCATCCGTGCCCGCTCGCAGCGTGGACTTCGAGATGTTTCCGCCGACGGCGCCGGACACGCCGTACCTGCCGGCGAGCGTCGCGTTGATGATCGACCCCGTGACCGCCAGTTCCACCGAGCTGCCGCCCGTCATCGTGCCGCCGGCCAGGTTGCCGCCGACCGTCGCCCTGACTGTGTCCGCCGAGACACGGCCGGCGAAGTTCCGGGCCACGTCGAGCGTGACGTTTCGTTCGGCGTTGATCTCCGCGCCAGCCTCGACGCTCTGGGCGTCGAGGCTCACCTCACCGCCCGAATTGATCCGGGCCGTGCCCTTCACCGCGCCGCCGACCGTGAGCGAGGCGTCGCCGTCGGCCGAATCGAGCGTGCCGGCGAAGGTGCGGCGGGCGACCACGCCCCGCGGCAGGTCGTCGCCGACGGTCAGGCCGTTCCAGTTCGCAGCCTTCAGGACCGCCGACGGGGCGACATCTCCCTCGAAGAGCCACGTGCCGCCGGCCGGGGTCTGCAGGTTCACGGTGCCCGCGAACCGGCCGCGGAAGGCGACACCCGCGTCGAACGGACCCTCGCCGCCGAGGATCTGGAGCTTGGAATTGGCCGCCGTGTCGCCCGGCTTGCCCACGAGGATGAGGCTGTCGTCCGTGGCGCTCTCGATGAGCAGCCGGCCGTCGGCCGTGCCCTTGTTTCCCGCACCCAGGATCACGACCGCGTCGAGTTGCTCGCGGATCGCGATCGTGGAGGAGGGGTTGAAGCCCTTGGAGAGCAGCACGCCCACGTTCCCCTCGCCACCCGTCACGACGTCGACGAACAGGCCGCCCCCCTTCGAGAAGTCCACGCCCACGAATGACTCGAGCGAAAACCGCGTGTTGTCGCTGATCGCGACCGACGGGATTCCTGTGTCCGTGAAACCGACGGAGCCGACCGTGTTGATGCCGCGGATCACGCTGTCGGCCGTGACCCGGCCGAGGTACACCGTCTCGACACCATTGAGCGGGCCGATTCCGGTGGTCGTCACGCCGAGCACGGCCCCGACGGTGAGTTGGAAGTCCGGGCTGGCCCCGGTGATCGCGATCGAGGCGATGTTGTCGCCGTCAACCACGATGCCGCCATCCGCGTTGCGGAACACGGCGGTGCCGGCTGAGCCCGTGATCGAGACGAGCACCTGGTCGCCCGTGAAGTCGATGAAGCTGCCCACGGTCGCGCCGCCGATCGAGAGCGTGTCGATCGCCAGTGCGATCCGCGACTCGAGCCGGTCGATGGCGAGGCGGGCCTGCCGGGAGCGGGCGTTCCCGGGGCGGTGGGTACGGCACGTGCGGAGGGCGCGACGGCGGGCGAACAGGGACGCGGTCATGCGGGGTTGCGACAGGTGTCGCATTCCTTTCGTGGCGGGGGCGCGGGTCCTCGGGAAACGGTTGTTGAACCGTACCTCTGGGATTCCGCCCACGCAAAAAGCCGCGAACCGGCAGGATGACGCGCCCGCCAGGGCCTGCCGGATCGCCCGCAACAGGCCGATGTCGCCGGTCTGCCGCTGTCGCCGCGCCGCGTGGAACGTCTCCGGCTCGCCGCCCCTCGGCGTATAGCTCGCATAACGCCGCTTCTGCCCGTTGCCACGGTATCCTTTGCCGTATGGCCGACTCGCCGGGCAACAACACGTCGTTGGTCAACGAACTCGCCCGCGAGCGCAACCGCGAGGCGGCCGACCGGACGCTCCTCGCCTGGATCCGCACGAGCCTGGCGCTCATCTCGCTCGGCTTCGGCATCGAGCGACTCGGGCAGGCGGCGCTCGGGCTCGACGGCCGGCTCGCCGGCTTCACGCCGCTGAAGACCCGCGTCTTCGGGGCGGCGCTCATCCTGCTCGGCGTGGCCGCCACCCTCGCGGGCATGTGGGAGCACCGCCACGTGCTCGCTGCGATCGTGAGCCCCGACTATCGCTACGCGGAGCGGCCGGCCATCGCCCGCTACATGGGGACCGCGCTCGTCGTCGTCGGCCTCGCGGCCCTGGCCGTCGTCCTCGTCGGCATTTGAGCCCACGATGCCCTGGCAGCACGTCTACGATCCGCTCGGCTGGCCGGCCGCGTCGACGCTCGTGGCCCTCCTGCCGCTGGCGGTGCTCCTCGGCCTGCTCGCGTTCTTCCACGCCTCAGGCCTCGTGGCCGCGGTCGCGGGTCTCGCGACGGCGCTGGTGATCGCGGTGGCCGTCGTGGGAATGCCGGCCGACGCGGCCCTCGCCGCGGCCCTCCACGGCGCCGCGTTCGGCCTGTTTCCCATCGGCTGGATCATCGTGGCGGCGATGGTCCTCTACCGGCTCTCCGTCGAGGCCGGGGCCCTCGGGATCATGAAGCGGTCGGTGACGAGCCTGTCGGCCGACCACCGGCTGCAGGCCCTGCTCATCGCCTTCTCGTTCGGGGCGTTCCTGGAGGGGGCCGCGGGGTTCGGGGCCCCGGTGGCGATCTCGGCGGCGCTGCTCGTCGGCGCCGGGTTTCCCGCGGTCGAGGCGGCCTGTATCGCGCTTCTGGCCAACACCGCGCCGGTCGCCTTCGGGGCCCTCGGCACGCCGATCGTCACGCTGGCGAAGGTCACCGGCCTCGACGAGCAGGCGATCTCGGCCCTCGCCGGCAGGCAACTGCCCTTTTTTTCGCTCCTCGTGCCCGCCTGGATGGTGGCGGCGATGGCGGGCTGGCGGGGCCTCGTCGGCGTCTGGCCGGCCGTGCTCGTCTGCGGGGCGTCGTTCGCGGCGGTGCAGTTCGCGATGGCGAACTTCGTGGGGCCGGCGCTCGTGGACGTGGTGGGCGGCGTGGCGAGCCTCGTCGCCCTCGCCGCGTTCCTGCGGGTCTGGCGGCCTCGCGACATCTGGCGGCACGCCGGCGCCTCGCCGCAGGCCCGCCGCGATCCCGCGGCCATGCCCCTCCGCGCGGTCGTCTGGGCCTGGGCGCCGTGGGCGTTTCTCTCCGCGGCCGTGTTCGTGTGGGGACTGCCGCCGGTGAAGGCGGTGCTCGAGGGCCGCCCGCCGCGTGTGGACTCCCCGGCGCTGCTGCCGCACGGGATCGTGGCGCCGGAGTTTGCCGTGCCCCGGCTCGATGGCCGCGTGGCCAAGGTGCCGCCGGCCACGCGGGAGGCGGCGGAGGTTGAGCGGGCGGTCTACCGGCTCAACTGGCTCTCGGCCGCCGGCACCGGGATCCTCGTGGCGGCCCTGGTCGCGGTGCCGTGGCTGGGGATCCCCTGGCGACGGGCGGGGGCGATCTGGCTGGCCACGCTCCGCGGCCTGACCGGCTCGCTCGTCACGATCGCCGCGATGCTGGCGCTCGCTTTCGTGACCCGCTACTCCGGCACCGACGTCACGCTCGGCCTGGCGCTCACCCGCTCCGGCCAGTTCTACCCCTTCTTCGCCCCGCTCCTCGGCTGGCTCGGCGTGGCCCTCACCGGCTCCGACACGTCGAGCAACGCCATGTTCGGCAGCCTGCAGCGGGTGACGGCGGAGCAACTCGGCCTCGACCCGCTCCTGACGTGCACCGCCAACAGCACCGGCGGCGTGATGGGCAAGATGATCGACGCCCAGAGCATCGTCGTCTCGGCGACGGCCACGGGCACGCACCGGCAGGAGGGCACGATCCTGCGCCGCGTCTTCCCCCACTCGCTCGCCCTGGCGGCCCTGATGGGCCTCCTCGTGTGGCTGCAGGCGGGACCGCTCAGGTGGATGGTTCCGAACTGAGCCCCTCGACCCGTCGAAACGGGATGTACCAGGCCATCAAGGCCCCGATCCCGATCATCATCCAGGTCACGGGCTTCAGTTCGTCGACGTGCCGGAGGAAAAACGGAAAACTCCCGTCCACCTTGAACGGGAAGAACCGCCACTCCGTGAACAGCCCGAGCAGCAGGGCGGCGAGGCCGCAGATCACCGGCACGAGCCGTGATTCGCCACGGGGCAGGCCGGCCGCCATGCCGACGAGGCCGCCCGGCAGCACCATGCCGTAATACCCCTGCGCGAGGAGCCAGCCGAAAGCGAGATGGCCGACGATCCCGCCCAGGAGCCCGCAGCCGAGCACGAGACACGCCGATTTCATGAGTCGTCCTCCAGAAGGCAGGATAGCCGCAGGGTGATGTCGACGCCCAGATCGGCCGGCTGCTCGACACCCTCGACCGGCTCGGCCTCACGGAGAATACGACCGTGGTCCTCTGGGATGACCACGGCTGGCAGTGCGGTGAACACGGCACGTGGTGCACGCATACGAACTCCGCGGTCGCCACCGCTCCCTGAAGCGGCCCGGTCGCTACACTGCCGCCATGCACGCGCGACCATTCGGCAAGACGGGCTGGCAGGTCTCCGAGATCGGGTTCGGAGCCTGGGGCATCGGTGGCAGCGACTGGGCCGGCGCCGACGAGCACGAGGCGCTGGCCACGCTCCACGCCGCCCTCGACTGCGGCATCACTTTCTTCGACACCGCCGACGTCTACGGCGACGGCCGCTCCGAGCGACTCATCGCCAGGCTGCGGCGCGAGCGGAAAGAGCCGTTCTTCGTGGCCACGAAGGCCGGCCGGCGGCTACCGGAACAGACCGTCGCCGGCTACTCGGCGGAGAACCTGCGGGCTTTCGTCGACCGCAGCCTCACGAACCTCGCGGTGGAGCGGATCGACCTCCTGCAGCTCCACTGCCCGCCGACCGAGGTCTACTACCGCCCCGAGGTCTTTGGTTTTCTCGACGACCTCGTGGCGGCAGGCAAACTGCGGCACTACGGCGTGAGCGTGGAGAAGGTCGAGGAGGCGCTCAAGGCGATCGAATACCCACACGTGGCGAGCGTGCAGATCATCTTCAACGCCTTCCGCCTCAGGCCCGCCGAGTTGTTCTTCGAGCAGGCCCAGCGCCGCGACGTCGCCGTCATCGCCCGCGTGCCGCTGGCCAGCGGCATGCTCTCGGGCAGGTTCACCCGCTCCACCGCGTTCCCCGCCGCGGACCACCGTTCGTTCAACCGCGAGGGCGAGGCCTTCGACAAGGGGGAGACCGTCTCCGGCGTCGAATACGGCACCGGCCTCGACGCCGTCGAGCGACTGCGGCCGCTCGTGCCCTCCGGGGCCACGCTCGCACAGTTCGCCCTCCGGTGGATCCTCTCGTTTCCCGCCGTCTCCACCGTCATTCCCGGTGCCCGGCGGCCCGATCAGGTCCGCGACAACGCCGCGGCCTCGAACCTGGCGCCGCTCGATCGCCCGACGATCGCCGCCGTCCAGGAAATCTACGACGACATGATCCGGCCGCTCGTGCACCACCGCTGGTGAGCCGGCCGGGACTCACTCGGCCGGCGGCGCGGCCACGGCCCACAGGTTCTTCTGCGACGCGACGAACAGCGTGCCGTTGGCCGCCGTCGGCACCGACCAGACCGGCGTGCCGAGCTTGATGTCGGCGATGTGCCGCCGCTCCCGGCCCGCCGCCAGCACGGTGAGCCCCTTGCGGGTGCCGACGAACACCTTGCCGTCGACGACGAGCGTGCTCGACCAGATCTCGTCGCGGGTGTCGTGCACCCAGAGGAGCCCGCCGGTCGCCGCGTCGAGGCAGTGCACCTTGCCGGCGTGCTCGGCCGCGAAGAGCAGGCCGCCGGCGATCGAGACGGTCGAGAGGGTGCGGCCGATGCCGAGGTACTGCCAGACCCTGGCCGTGCCGGTCACGTCCCCCTCGCCATCGATCGCGATGCAGGACAGGGCACCGCGGCCGGGACCATGGATCGGGTCCTGGCCGATCGCCACGTAAATCCGTCCGCCATGCACGACGGGGGTGCCGATGATCTCGCTGGGGCTGACGAGCATGCCCTCGCCGTCGAGGTCCTTGGGGGCGCCGCGGACGAGCGCCCAGTAGTCGATCTTCACGCCGCCCCGCGCGCGGTAGCCGGGCGGGTTGCAGTCGAACCGCCAGGCCTCCTCGAGGACGCCGCTGCCCGCGGCCCACGGCCGAAAGGCATGACAGACGCCGTCGCCGGCGCCGTAGACGACCAGCGGCCGCCCCTTCCGCACCGCGAGGGCCGGGGACGACCACTGCCCGTGGAACACGTCGGCACTGATCCGGCCGTCGTCCCGCGCGAGCAGCCCGCCGGTCCGCTTGTCGAGGACGACGAGCGAGGCCGCCGTCGGCAACACCACCTTGCCGTCGTAGACGCCGTTGCCGGTGCCCACGTACAGCTGCTCACCGAGGACCAGGATGCCGCAGTTGGAGGCGTCGTGCGGAAAGACCGGCAGGTCGCGCAGCATGTCGAACCGCCAGACGATGTCGGCATCGTGCGGCCCGAGTTCGACCGCCGCGGCCCCCTCCGGCACGGAGAAGGAGGCCTCCGCGGTGAACGGGCCGTCGTTGCCGTCGGCCAGGCCGTCGGCGTCGAGGCAGACCACCTCGCAGCGGTTCGTGACGAGGTATACGCGGTCGCCCTCGACCGTGGCCGTCGAGCAGACGCCGAGGTTCATGGCGTCGAAGTCCTCGCTCACCTTCGAGCGGTCGATCTCGAGCTTTGGCACCACCAGCCGCCAGATGAGATCGCCCGTCCGTTCGTCGAGGCAGAGGAATACGCCCCCCTCGGTGGGTCGAAAGCGGGGGTCGTCGAGGTCCTCGTCGTTGGTGCCGATGAAGATCCGCCCGCCGGCGACCACCGGGGCGGAGTAGTTCTCGCTGCCCAGCCGGGCGATGAACCGCACGTTCCGCGCGGTGGCGGGGTCGAAGCCGAGCCGGTCGCGCTTCTTCTTGCCGGGGAAGAAGGTGTCGGGGATGCCGGTCTCCGCGGCGGCCATGTTGCGGGCGGGCGTGCCGCCCCACTGCGGCCAATCGGCGGCCCGGGCCATGGTCGACGCCGACAGCACGCCGCACGCGCACCACGCCAGCACCCGCTTGCCCACCTGCGCCTGCATGCTTTCCTCCCGGGAGAGCCTCGATTGTTGATTGCCTCCCGGGGCGGGTCCAGACTCCGGTGCCCGCGTTTCCTCCCCCGGACAGCCCGATGCCGCCACCGGCGCCCGCACCACCCGCAGAACCCGTTTCCGCGGTCCCATCCGCCGCCGATCTGCTGGTCATCGGCGTCGGGGCCGCCGGCCTGTTCGCGGCCACGTGGGCGGGCCGCACGGCGGCGGCGGCCGGCCGAACGCCGACGATCGTGGCTGTCGATGGCGCCCGCAAACTCGGCGCCAAGATCCTCGTGGCCGGGGGCGGCCGCTGCAACGTCACGCACGTCGAGGTCCGCGAGACCGACTACGCCGGCAGCACGCCACCGGCGATCAGGAAGGTACTCCGCCGCTTCGACGCGGCGGACACCGTGCGGTTCTTCGCGGCGGCGGGCGTGGCCCTGAAGCAGGAGGAGACCGGCAAGCTGTTTCCCGTGACCGACTCCGCCCGCACGGTCCTCGACGCGCTCGTCGGGGAGGCCCGCGCCGCCGGCGCCTGCCTCGTGCATCCGGCCCGGGTCGAGCGGCTCGCCCGCACAGCCGACGGCTTCGTGGCCGAGACACCGGCCGGCGCGATCCGCTGCCGTGCCGTGATCCTCTGCACCGGCGGCCGGTCGCTGCCGAAGTCGGGCTCCGATGGCGGCGGCTTCCTCCTCGCCGCGTCGCTCGGCCACTCGCTCACCAGCCCGATCGTGCCGGCGCTCGTGCCGCTGGTTTTGCCGACGGGCCACTGGATCACGGCCCTCTCCGGCCTCACGCTGCCGACGGAAGTCGCGCTTTCGTCGGCCACGGGCCGACGGCTCTTCGCCACGACCGGCAGCACGCTGTGCACGCACGTCGGCCTCTCAGGCCCGGCGATCCTCGACGCAAGCCGGCACTGGCTCGTGGCCCGGGCGGCCGATCCCGGCGTGCGGCTCGCCCTCAACTGGCTGCCGGGGTCCTCCGCCGACGCAGTCGACCGGCTGCTCGTCGAGGGCCAGCGTCGTGGGGCTCTGGCGGCGCTCCGCGAGCGGCTGCCCGACCGCCTTGCGCGGGCTCTTTGAGGGCTGGCCGAAGTGCCGGCGAC
>SXGQ01085905.1_pt1 | contig 36561 bp, 36 predicted proteins | sample 3178371 | NCBI WGS metagenome assembly SXGQ01 (sample SAMN11356859, study PRJNA531348) | freshwater metagenome | isolation source: freshwater sample F1-20 | place: China: Fuxian Lake, Yuxi | collected 2017-12-25 | reverse complement strand
CAGCCCCAGCGCTTGTTGCGCCAGTACCCGGCCGACCGCTGGCGAGAGCTTGAAGCCGTGACCGGAAAAGCCAAAGCCCACGACCAAGCCCGCCACCTCGGGGATCGACCCGAGCACCGGGTTCCAGTCGGGTGTGACGTCATAGACCCCTGTCCAGGCAGAGGCCAGACCGGCCTGGGCAAAGGACTCAAAGCGCTGCGCCACTTGCTCGCCCAATTGCGCGACATACTCCATCGGGACGTCGCCCTGCTCGTTGTCGGGCGTTGCCAGTGTCTGCCCGGCAGTGCCTTCGCTCACGAGCATCTGCCGCCCTCCATAGCTGCGGCAATACAGCATGCCCGGTGAGCCCAGATCTTTGTACACGGGCATGCGGTAGGTGTAATCCTGCGGCCCCTGCAAGGCGATCACGCGGTGGCGTTCAGCGATCAGTGGTACCCGGATGCCGGTCCACTGCGCCAGTTCGTGGGTCCAGATGTTTTGGGTGCTGATGACGCAGGGCGCCGTCTCCAGACCCTGGTCGGTGCGCACGCCTTGCACCCGATCGTCTCGAACCCACAAGTCCTCAACGCTCACCCCTTCGCGAAACTGCACGCCCAGGCGGCGAGCCGCGCGGGCATAGCTGGTGGCGACCAGATAAGCGTCTGCGAAGCCGGCATCAGGTTCAAAGCCGATCAGCGCCGCGTCGTCGAACCGGGCGATCGGCAAGTACTGAGCGGCGTCTTGTGCGGACAGGAGTTTTACCTCGATCCCGCGCGCTTGCTGGGACGCCAGCGCCGCGCGCAGAGGCTCGAGCTTGGGGCCTTGCGGTGCGGCGATCAGGTAGCCGCAGCGCACCAGACCCGCCGAGGCGTCTTCATCCTCGAGGTGCTCGGCAAAGCGCTCGAAGACGGACCACGAACGCTGCGCGAGCTCGATGTTTTGTGGCACCGAGTAGTGGGTGCGCAAGATGCCGCTCGATTGCGACGTGGTGCCCGATCCGATCTGCCCGCGTTCGAGCACGAGGACGCGCCGACAGCCCAGGGCCGCCAGGTTCCAGGCCACCGAGGTGCCCACCACGCCGGCACCGATCACGATCACATCCCATGCACCCAAGAGGTACTCCTTAATTGGTCCGGTCCCGAGAGCAACGGGTTGATAGCGAATGAATACTTTTTGATCGACCCGGAGTCAACGGGCTTCTTTGTATTGTCGATGCTTCCTGTTATTCTCGCAGCCAGCCTCGTGTCCCTGGGCAAACGGCAACACACTGTCGGGGCTTTGGCGATCTTGCCTGCCTTCCAGGGCCGACAAGATCGAGGTACTTTGATCTACCAACTATCCGCAAGGAATGACGTGATGAAACTCAATCGCAGACTCGCATTGGCCCTCGTTGGATCGGCCGCCGTGCCTGGTGGCGCCGCGTTCGCCCAGCAGCGCGTTTTTTTCGGTATCGCGACCGGTGGCACGGGCGGCACTTACTACCCCCTGGGCGGCATGCTGGCCCAATTGATTTCCAACAAGGCCAGCGTCGATGGCCGCAAGATCACTGCCACCGCCGAAGCGGCGGGCGCATCGGTGGGCAACGCCAAGTTGCTGGGAACCAAGGACATCGAATCGGCCTTTGTGGCAGCGGACATCCTGGACGCGGCTTACAACGGCAAGAACCAGTTTGCCAACGCCCCGATCAAGAGCCTGCGCGCCCTGGGCGCCTTGTACCCCGAGACCGTGCAACTGATCACGCGCGCCGACTCGGGAATCAACAGCGTCAAGGACCTCAAGGGCAAGAGCATCTCCTCGGGTGCGCCAGGGTCAGGCCAGTACCAGCTGGTCACTGATTTGCTGCGTGTCAACGGAATCAACCGCAACGAGGTCAAGGAAGACAGCTCGTCGTTCACACAAGCCGTCGACAAGATCAAGGATGGCAACTTGCACGCCACCCTGATCACCGCCGGTGTGCCTGTGGCTGCCGTCACCGACTTTGCCCAAAGCCATGCGCTTAAGGTGATTCCGCTGGCGGGCCCTGAAGTGGCGGCCTTGCTCAAGGAGCAGCCCTATTACACCCAGGTGCAGTTGCCGGCCAACACCTACAGAGGTCAGACCGCTGCGGTTCCCACGCTGGCGGTGATGGCGATCTGGGCCGCGCACGACGGCGTGCCCGAGGGCGTCGCCTACGAAGTGACCAAGGCGCTGTATGAGAACACCGCCATCATGGGTCAGGTTCACGTGCAGGGCAAGAACATCTCCCTTGCCACGGCAACCTCGGTGGCGGGCGTGCCTCTGCACCCTGGCGCCGCGCGTTACTTCAAGGAAAAAGGCCTGGTCAGGTGAGGCCCTGGCAGCTTAGCGCCATGGTGGCGCTGACGCTGTCGTTTTCACTGGCGGCGGGCGCCTGTGAGTTGGTGTTGTCCGAACACCGCAGCGGCAGGGCCCTGCTGCGCCTGCCCCTTGACCCACTCGCGCCAGCGATGCAGATCGAATTCACGCACTCGGTGCTGGGAACTGCCGTGGTCGACCACTACGCTTGGCGCGCCGGCCCGAGCGGTTGGTTTGCCCAGTTGGTTCAGGAAAGCTTTGAGGGCGAGGGATATGGCCTGCCCGCTGCGGCCGGGGAGGGCGAGGTGCTGGTTCGCGACGGCGCACGCTGGCGTTTGTACTTGCAGCGAAAAGTCGATCCCCTGGTGGTCCGACCCCTGCCAGCGCAGCGCATGCGGCTGCGAGTCGCTCACCAGGCGGATGTTCTGCTCGGTTCATTGAGCACCCAATCCATCAACATGCAAGTGCAGGACTGTCCTGCACCAACCAAGGCCATGTCCACACCATGAGTGCGACACAAGCAGAAGTCGATCGCCTGATCGAGCAGTTCGATCCAGAGTCCAATTTCCGGCGGCTGGCCGGCCTGAGTGCGGGCATCGTGCTGGTGCTGGCAGCGGGTCTGTCTGCCTGGCATTACTACACCGCAGGCTTTGGCCTGCACAATGAGATCGCCCACCGCGCGATACACCTGACCGTGGTGCTCGGGCTGTGCTTTCTGGTGTTCCCGCGTCAGCGCCGCCTGAGCGGTCACTGGGAATGGACAGTGTCACTGGGTCTGGCGGGCTTTTACCTGTTCATGGGCTTGAGCCTTTTGAACAACCTGTCCGAGCCTGTCGGTCTGGGGGCCAAGGCGGCGTTCGTCGCCGTTCTGCTGGCCATTGCCGGCCTGTCGTTGCCGTTCAAGGCGTATGACGGCAGCAACCACAGCATTCCCTGGCGTGACTGGGTTTTTGCCATTCTGGCCGCGGGCTTTTCGCTGTACCTGTTGGTGTTTTTTGAATCGATCTACATCCAGCGTCCGGGTCAGCACACGCCGATCGACCTGATGATGGGAGTGATCGCGATTGCGATGGTGATCGAGGCCACGCGCCGAACCATGGGCATCTTCTTGCCGCTGCTTGCGATTGTCACGATCTTGTATGGATTGCTTGGGCCCATGCTTCCCGGGGGCCTGGCCCACCGCGGCTACAGCATCGGACGCATCGTGGCGCACTTGTACAAGGGCACCGAAGGCATCTACGGCATCCCGGTGGGGGTGGTAGCGACATTCGTCTTCCACTTCGTTTTATTCGGGATCATGGCGCAGCTGACCGGGTTGGGTCAGCTGTTCGTGAACCTGGCCACCATCGCGGCCGGTCGCTTCTCGGGTGGGCCGGCCAAGGTGAGCGTAGTGTCCTCGGGCCTGTTTGGAATGATCTCGGGCTCGGCGATTGCCAACACCGTGACCACAGGCGTGATGACGATTCCGATGATGAAGAAGGTCGGCTTCTCGCCGCGCTTTGCCGGTGCGGTGGAAGCCTCGGCCTCATGCGGCGGGCAGATCACGCCTCCGATCATGGGCGCGGCGGCCTTCATCATGGCCGAGACCCTGGGCATCCCCTACAACGACCTGATCCTGGTGGCGCTGGTGCCTGCGGTCTTGCATTACTTTGCGATCTTGTTCATGGTGCATCTGGAATCCAAGCGCCTGAAGCTCATGGGCATGCCTGCCTCGGAGATTCCATCGATTGGCAAAGTGCTGGTGAGTTCCTGGCATCTGTTCATCCCGCTGGTGGTGATGGTGACCTTGCTGTTGATGCAGTACACGCCCTTCCTGGCGGCTTTCTGGGGCATTACGCTCACGGTGGCTTGCTCCTGGATTCCGCGCCTGCTTGGTCCCCTGGGCCAGAATATGAGCGGTATGGCCGTGGGGCCACGCGCCTTGGTGCAGGGCTTCGAGATGGGGGCCAAGTCGGCACTGGGGATTGGTGCAGCCTGCGCCTGCGTGGGCTTTGTCCTGGGCATCACCACGCTGACCGGAATGGGGTTCAAGTTCTCGGCCTGGGTGCTCGATGTCTCGGGCGTGGCGGCTCAGGCGGTCATGGCGCTGGACGTGTTTCAGTGGTTTGAACTCAAAGAGGTCACCATCCTGTTTGGCCTGATGTTCACTGCCGCCGCATGCATCATCATGGGCTCGGGCGTGCCCACGACACCCACCTACATCATCCTGGCCGCGATCGTGGCCCCTGCTTTGGCGCAATTGGGAGTTCCGCAGCTGGCAACGCATTTCTTTGTTTTCTATTACGGGGTGCTTGCCGACGTCACACCGCCCGTGGCCTTGGCCGCATTTGCGGCTGCGGGTATTGCGCGCAGCGAGCCCATGTCGACTGGTCTGACCGCGTTTCGTCTGTCCATGGGCAAGGCGCTGGTACCGTTTGCGTTCGTCTATTCGCCAGTGCTTTTGCTGGTGGGCTTTACCTGGTCGGGCTTTATGCTCGCCGCCGTCTGTGCGATCGTTGCAGTGATGGGCCTGGGCGCGGCGTACACCGGTTACGTGGCCCGACCCGTGGGCAAGCTCGCCTTTGTACTGCTCAATGTTTTTTCACTGTCGCTGGTGTTTGCCAATCCCTGGGTGGCTGCGGTGAGCCTACCGGTGGTCCTGGGTCTGCTGGCCTGGCATGCGCGGCCCTTGGATTAAACCGGTCTGCTTGCTCGAAGGTGTACGATGGCCTCTAGGTGCGGTTAAATTTTCTCATGCTCATGGCGCTTTGCGCTGCGTTTGTCTCGGGTGGCAACGCCTGGGCTATGGCGGTGGTTGTAGTGGGCAATGCGCTGGTTTTGTCTGGGCCAGTCGTGGGGTCCGAGTTGGCGAAAGTCAAGGATGCTTTTTCTGCCAATCCAAAAATCAACTTGGTGGTGCTGCGCAACTCGTATGGAGGTGATGCGTGGACTGGCTACCGATTGGGCGAACTGTTTCGCGAAGCAGGGGTGACGACGGCGGTTTCGGGGTATTGCGTTTCCGCTTGTTCGCGCATGTTTCTGGGGGGCAAGCAGCGCCGTTTCACCAACGACTACCCGGCAGACCGCACTTATGTGGGTTTCCATGGGCATTACGACGCGCAAGGTACTCTGGATCTACGGTCGGTGCACTCACTAGGGCTGTACCAATGGATCCTCCGGTACTCCGATGGCAAGGCAGACCCGGAGCTGGTCAAGCGCTGGATTGCTATTCAACGCAATCGGGGTTCGGCCAACTTCTTTCATCCCGATGTCGCTGATGTTTTGGGGAACAGCGTTTTCTTCTGCGACGGGCAGCAGGCCAGAAAACCCAGTGCTTGTGAGCCCCTGGGCACCAACGCCTTAGAGCGCGGAGTGATCACAGATGCGCTGCGCATCGCCAGCCCTGACCAAGACGCGCTGCCCGAAAAGCTGCGCGCCCAACAATTTCCCGCCAGCGGCCATGCGGCGCTTGATGATGTACAGAAACTGCCGCTCGATGAGGTCGCGGGACAGGCGCAATACCAGCGCTACCTGCTGGCGACGCTGCCGCGTGCGTTTGCGGTGGCACCCAACCGCAGGCACTGGGCCTGGAACTCGGGAGGCACGGGCGACGTGGTTGAGCTGGCGCTCAAGCGCTGTGAAGAGTTTGCTCGCCAAGCCTGTGTCTTGTACAGCGTAGACGATAACGTGGTCTACAAATGACGCCGCCGCGATCTGGTACACACCTGTGCCCGTTCTATCGCAATAGTTGGCGTTGGCCGAAAACAGTTGCGCCGCTGATCGGGTGAGCTGCCAAAATTTCGGCCCGTATGGCCTGGCCTCGCTGGCTTTTCTGCGCAGCCGTACGCGCCGCGCAGCTTGCGCAGTTCAGCCCAGATGCTCCTGGCGGGCCATTGCAGCGCCTTCGGTCATGCTGCGAAGCTTGGCGTATGCGATCGGCGGATGAATGGCGCCGAAACCCGCAAAGGTGCCAAACCCGCAGTCGGTTGCAGCCATCACGCGTTCGGGTCCAACGATGCGGGCATAAGTTTGGAGCCGCTGGGCAACCAAGCGCGGATGCTCGATAAAGTTTGAGACGGAATCGAGCACACCTGGTGCGAGGATCTTCTCCTCAGGAAGCTGCCCCGCGCGCTGCCGCGCCTCCCAGACCTCCCACTCGTGTGCATGGCGCGGGTTCGAGCCCTCAAACAGCAGGGTGTTCGCGCGCGCCAAGAGCACGACGTCAATGATGCGCTCCAGCCCGATGTCGTGGTGGTGAGGACCCTCGTAATTGCCCCAGCATATATGCAGGCGCACACGCTCGGGCGCGATGTTGCGCAGCGCGTGGTTCAGCGCCTCAACCTGCAGCCGCGCATTGCGCAGGAACTCTGGCTCATCGGCGTCGCGAAAGCGGATGTGTCGGCCCATCGCGAGGTCCGGCGCGTCGATCTGAAGGTCCAGGCCGGCGGCCACGATGGCCTCATACTCCGGACGCATTGCCTCCGCAAGCGCCTCCAGGTAAGCCTCCTGGTTTGGATAGTACTGGTTGGGCTGAAAGACCGCGATCACCCCAGGTGAGGCGCTGTTCATGAAGGCACGCTTCGCGCCGGTCGCCTGGCACGCGGTCTTCAGGTTGTCGATGTCGCGGTGCAGGTCGCTGTGGTCCTTCACCGCGATGGGGCCGACGCAGATGGGCCGGTGGTACTTGGGCGTGCCGCCCATGCGCGCCAGACGGTCTTTGTACTCGGGGAAGTCGTCCAGGTCCTTGGGAGTGGCGCGCGGCAAGACGCCTATCTCGAAGCCGGTCAGCCGGTGACGAATATAAGTGGCGTAACTGATCTTGCTCATCTCACCGTCGCTGACGATGTCGATGCCGGCTTCCACCTGACGACGTACAACCTCATGCACCTCCTCTTGCATCACGATCTGGAAAGCGGCTTGATCGTGGCCCGTGCCCGCATCCTGGGCAAAGAGATGGTCAACCACGCGCTGTGGCCTGGGCAGACTGCCTACATGAGAGGTCAGAAAGGCTGTAGGCATTGAGGATCTCCGTGAATGGCCCGTAATCGTAAGGATGTACTTTTTGAAGAGAGCAGGGGCATTGAATTGTCAAAAACCAGTATAAGCGCCGCAGGGGTGAGTGCCTGGCAATCCACCTGCGAACAGACGATCTAGCGCTGCTCTTTCGCTCGTTGGTCTAACGACAGGCTCAAGAGTTTCACCGCATGGAAACATCAGTCAACGGCCCTACGATGCGCCAGGCTGCGCTGGCCAATTCAAGCCCACCTCGACTGCCGTATGAATTTGGGCGGGGTGCGATGGATCCCCGGTCAGTACCGGTAGGTTTGGCCGCCGCTCAAGGCCTTGCGCAAGGACTCTTCAGCCCAGGTGCCTTTGCCGCCACGGGCCAGGATTTCATCGTGCTGGCCCCGTGCAGCGACCAGGTTGCCGGCCTCCACAAAGCCCTGGCCCATGTAGGAGCGCACCAGCAGATTGTTGGGATTTTTAGTCAGCGCCAAGCGGTAGTACTCCCCCGCTTGCTCGAGCCGACCGGTTTTGCGCAACAGAAAACCGCGGTAGGTCAGGACCCGGTCGTCCGACTGATCGGACATGGCATCGAGCACTTGTGCGGCCGCAGCGTACTGCTGCGCATAAGCGAGCTCCCGCACCGCCTGATAGCGCTCCTGGTCGCTCAGCGAGCTCGATTTGGCAGGAACGCACTTGCCCGCCTTCTGATCGTGGATCTGACCGGCCGGACAACGAACCGTAGGCGTTGGCGGCGGGGGTGTGGTGACATCATCGCCAGCGGCCAATGCGACAGGCACAGTCAAGACGGTCAGGCTCAAGGCGGCGACAAATCTTGCGAGATAAAAAGTATTGCGAGACATCGGTTGCGCTCCTTGCTTGGGGTAAAGCTCCCGATTATCCATTCAGGTTGTTCGCGTCAAGACGCTAACTTTGTTATGGACGTGCGTGTCGCTTGGGGCCTGCCGGGTTGACGAAGCTCGGCAACCTGGCTTTGCAGGCGGTGCTCATTCAGATCGATCGGATGCGAGTCGATCCAAGCCAGCGCGGGCCTCTTGCACAATCTCTTGCATGACCTGCGCGACGCTTTGCACTTCATTGAAATAAGCAATGCTCTGCCCGGCCGGGTAGTGCATCAGGGCTGTCACCTCGTGCTCGTCGATGGCGCCGAGCAGGTCGCCCACCAAAATGTCTTGCAGGGGCATCTTCAGCGGCTTGGGCGCCCCTGGCGCCGCCCACTCATCGGACCAGGCGGAGCGTATCTGACGCAGTGTCTTGCCGCTGTCGGCGCGCGAGATGACCGTATCGTCGCTGCCGGCAGCCAGAAGCTTTTGACGCAAGGCATCGTGCATGCGGTACTCAGCGGTCGTCAGCCAGGCCGTACCCATCCAGACTCCCTGCGCTCCCATGGCCAGTGCTGCCAGCAGGTGACGCCCCGTGGCCACACCGCCGGCCGCCAGCACGGGGACGTCGCCGGCCATGTCAACGATCTGCGGCACCAGAGAAAAAGTGCCTATGGTCCCCGTGTGCGCACCTGCGTCGTAGCCCTGCGCGACCAGGATGTCGATGGGCTTGGCCAGTGCGCTGCGTGCATGTTTGGGAGAGCCCACCAGGGCCAGCACCAGTTTGCCGGCTGCCTTGGCGCGCTCGATCACATCGGTTGGCGAGCCGATACCGCATGCCAGCAGGTTGACATCCGAGCGCATGATCACTTCGAGCTGCCGCTGCGCCGTCTCCTCGGAGCGCACGAAGCGTGAGCGCATGCCCGCGCGCGTAGCGGGCGGGACGTTGTACTTTTGCTCGATCTCACGCACAAAAGCCTTGTGCGCCTCGGGCAGCTGGGCCTCGATGGCCGCTCGGTCGTTCGTCTCGGGCATGCCCGTGGGCAAAACAAGATTAACGCCAAAAGGTCGATTGCCAACCTGCTTGCGTATCCAGACCAGCTCGCGCTCGATTTCTTCGGGCGTGTGACGTGTCGCGCCCAACACCCCAAACCCTCCGGCGTGGCAGATGGCCGCCACAACCGCTGGGTCATGGGTGAAGCCAAACACCGGTTGAGCGATGCCTAAGCGTTTGCTCAGGCGCGTTTGCAGTCGATCGCGCAATGACATGGGGGCGGCTCCATGGTGTGAGGCAGGGCTGCATCAAGGCCTGCTGGCTTGGGCAGCCTGGACAAAGTCCGGCTTTTAGAGTGACTAATTATCGGTCACTCAGATTGATTATTGTATTTTCCGATTGACCATCAGTCAAAGGCTTTGGATAATTCGGCTCCATGCCGCGCCCACCGCCCGTCGCGACCGAGAAGGATCCACAGTTCGCATACACCTTGGCCAAAGGTCTGGAGGTTCTGCGCGCATTCGACGCGGCCTCGCCGGCGCTCGGCAACCGGGAGATTGCACAGAGAACAGGAATCGGACGAGCGACTGTGGTGCGCCTGACTCGCACGCTTGCGCTGCTGGGTTACCTCAAGTACCACGAGCCGACCGCGCGCTACCGGCTTGCAGCGTCAGTGCTGTCCTTCGGCTACCCCTTGTTGTGCCAGCTCGGCGTGCGCCAGATCGCGAGGTCACACATGCAGGAGTTGGCCGATTTCGCACGCGGTGCAGTCTCGCTGGCCATGCGCGGCGGTCATCAGCTCGTCCTGATTGAAACCTGCGTCGGCAAAAATGCGCCATCGGCCAGGCCCGATGTGGGAGCCACGCGGCAGTTTCACGATACTTCCTTGGGGCATACCTACTACAGCGCCACCAGCGACTCAGAGCGCGCCGAGATCGAACAATGGCTCAGGGCAAACAAGCCGCAGGAGTGGCCTGGCCTGCGGCGCCGGCTCGCGGCTTCGCGGAAAAACTTTATGGCCAAGGGCTTTTGCATTGTGCCCACGCCCAGCGCCGGCATCGTCGCCATCTCGGTGCCTTTGGGCCCCATGGTCGACGACGAGCTGATCATCATGAATTGCGCGGTGGCCCAATTCCACCTTCAGGCCGACACACTGGAGGCGCAGATCGCGCCGCGCATGCTCAACCTCGTGCGACTGCTTCAGACCTCCGCGGGTCGACTCTAAAAACCAGCCGCACAGGCTCGCATCCACATCCGCGCCCATTCAACCAAGGAGACACCCTCATGCGATACATGCACATCCGCCGGCTCGCCGCCCTCGTAGCCCTTGGCCTTGGCCTGGCAGGCTCTGCCTTTGGGCAGGCCGATAACTTCCCGACCAAGCCGATACGCCTGATCGTGCCCTATGCGGCAGGCGGCGGTACCGATCTGGTCATGCGCGCCATTGCGCCAGGTATGAGTGAGGCACTGGGCCAGACTGTCGTGGTTGAAAACCGGCCCGGTGCCGGCACCATCACCGCCACCGAGGCCGCCGTACGGGCTGATCCTGATGGCCATTTTCTGCTCGCAGTCGGTGCGCCGATCTACCTGAACACCGCGCTTGGCATCAAGACCCCCTATGACCCTTTGAGGGACTTGGCTCCGGTCTCGTTGCTGGTCAACAACCCTGGGCTGCTTTTGGTCGGGTCATCGGTATCCGCAAGGAACGTCAAAGAACTGATTGCCTTGAGCAAGTCGCAAAAGGGCGGCCTGAGCTATGCCAGTGCAGGTCCCGGCAGCATTGGCCATCTGGCCGGGGAGCTGTTGAAGGCGCGCATCGGCATCGACATGCTGCACATCCCCTACAAAGGCAGTGCGCCCGCGCTGGCCGATTTGATGGGCGGACAGTTGCCGGTTGCCATCGACGCGATGATCCCTTCGGGCGCTCAGGTCAAGGCGGGCAAGGTGCGTGCCTTGGCCATCCTGTCTGCCGAGAGATCGCCCTTGCTGCCCGACGTGCCGACGATGGCCGAGGCGGGCTTTCCGGGCTTGGAAGCATCGGCGACCTTCGGGCTCATGCTCCCGGGCAAAACACCGCCCGCCGTCATCGCAAAAGTCCATGCGGCCATGCGCCGGGCCATCACCCATCCGGCCACGCGCAAGCAGCTCGATGAGATGGGTTACCAGGTGGTGGCCAACACGCCCGAGCAGTTCGGAACTTTCCTGCGCGAGCAGATCGCGACCTGGACCAAGATCGTGAAAGACAACAATATCAAACCAGACTGATGGCGCAGTCAGACACGCCGGCCCCAAGCACCGGACCGCTGCAAGGCATACGCATCCTGGACATGGCCACTGTGGTGGCGGCGCCCTTTGCCGCGACCTTGTGCGGGGATCTGGGCGCGCAGGTGACCAAACTTGAATTGCCCGACGGCAGCGACACCCTGCGCTACATGCTGCCCGTCATGGGCGAGCACCCGCTCTTTTGGAAGGTGACCAACCGCGGCAAGCGAGGCATCACGCTGGACGTGCGCAAACCCGAAGGCAAGGCGCTGCTGCTCAAAATGCTGCCCCATTTCGATGTCTTGGTCGAAAACTTCCGCACAGGCACTCTTGACCGGTGGGGTCTGGATCTGGCGACGCTGCACGCGCACAACCCAGACCTGATCGTTCTGCGCCTGACCGGCTTTGGCCAGACCGGCCCCAATGCAAGGCGCCCCGGCTTTGCCCGCATCTTTGAAGCCATGAGCGGCTTTGCCCACCTGACCGGAGAAGCAGGGCGTTCGCCGCAACACATGAACTACCCCCTGGGCGATGTCGTGTCTGGGCTGTTTGGTGCCTTCTCTATCGCTTCGGCACTGGCCGGGCGCGCACGCAGCGAGCCTGGCAAGCCGCGTGGCTGCGAAATCGACCTGTCGGCCACCGAGGCGCTGATGCGCATGCTCGATCCTCTGGCGGTTGAGTACCAGCACCTGGGCTTTGTCCGGGAGCGCACCGGAGCCCGCGCCACCTATGCTGCGCTGTCCAACATCTTTGCCACGCAGGACGGTCACTGGCTGACGATTGTGGGAACCAGTGGAGTCACCTACCGGCGCATCTTTGACGCCATGGGTCGCGCCGATCTGATCGAAGGCGGCACACTGGCCACGCCTAGCCAGCGCATGCAGCAAAGCGACCAGGTCGATGCCATGGTCGCCGATTGGTGCCGAAGTCTGCCATTGGCCGACATTGAAGCGATCCTGACGCGCTATGAAGTGCCACACAGCAGGGTCTACAGCATCGAGGACGTTTTGGCCGATGCCCATGTACAAGCACGTCAGGCCATCATCGAGCTTGCGGACCCAGACCTCGGCAAGGTCGCAGCGCCCTGTGTCGTGCCACGGTTTTCCAACCATCAATCTGTCATACCACGCAGCGGCCCCAACCTGGGCGAGCACAACGCGCAGGTATACGGCGAGTTCGGCCTAAGTGCGGAAGAATTGGCGCAACTCAAAAAGTTGGGCGTGATCTAGGACCATGCAGGCACCGCCTTGGCGGGCAGCCAGAGCCCTTAAAGGAGAAGAGGGCCCAAGCGGTTTCATCGTCTTGACAGCTGGCGAGGCTCGAATCCGTAGAGTCTCGAATCCGCACAGCGACCGGTTGTACAGGCCTTTCCTAGCGCCGCAGCGTGGCGCGATAGCTGAACAGGTCCGGGCGAAAGTACACATCGGAATACATCAGCGCAAGTCCAGTCAGATCAATTGGGATGAATCGCATGTGCAAGAGGGGTTCGTCGGCCGGCACTCCCAGAAAAAAACCGCGTATCCATCCGCATTTGACGGCAGTCGCCGAGATCTTCGTCTGATCCAGACGAAATCCCAGTTCCTCTTCCAAAACGGACAAAGCGTCTTCTGTGGCGAGACGCTCAGCAAGAATTTCCCGGCCCAAGGTGGGTTCGTAATACGACTTTACGAAGGCCGTGGGCACCCCGTCTGCCAGGAATATCGCCCGTGTGATGGTCACCAGCGCGAGGGGGGCGAGGTCCAGAGCCCGGGCCACACGCTGCGGGGCCGGTCCCGTGCGCACGCTCAGCATGCGCCCGCTGGCCACGCGGCCACTGCTTCGAAGCGATTCCTTAAAGCCTGCAAGCATGCCCAGTCGGGGGGCGTTGGCCGGCAGCGTGACAAAGCTGCCCTTGCCGTTGATGGTGTCGATCAGTCCTTCCGACTGCAGCTCGTTCAGAGCCTGTCGCACAGTGATCCGGCTGACCCCGAAACTCAGCTGCAATTGCGCTTCCGAGGGCAACTTCTGGCCCGGTCGAAAGCGCCTGTTCAGGATGTCCTGACGCAGGCTGGACTTGATGCGGGCAAAAAGCGGCAATCCCGAGCTTGCTGCGTCCGGTTCGGGCGAGAGGGGGCCTCTGGGTTTGCTCACGATACAGTGGCCCGACCCTGGCGGTTGGTTTCCGATACAGACCCGGCCCGGTATGGAGTCCGCGCGTTCATTTCAGGTGTTGATTGGCATGGCGATTGGACCTATCATGACAGGTAGGAGGCAAGTCCGTCAACCCGTCCAGCACAAGGAGATATTCATGAAACGTCGTCAATTGGTTCTGCCGCTTGCAGGTGCTGCCGCGCTGGGTGCCCTGGCCCCCTTCGCCCGCGCAAGCACTTTCCCGGCCAAACCGATCAAGGTTCTGGTGCCATACGCTGCAGGCGGCGTGGTGGATGTGCAAGCCCGCGCGGTGATCCAGACCATGGCTGAAATACTGAAGGTCTCCATCGTTGTGGAGCCTCGGCCGGGCGCCAGCGGCAGCATTGCCGCAGAGGCGGTGGCCCAGGCCGCACCTGACGGATACACCCTGATGGTGTCGGCCAGTTTCATCAACTCGGCGCCCATGATCGAGACCAATCTGCGCTGGTCGACCAAGAGTTTTACGCCGATCGGGCGTTTTTCTCTGTCTCCCAGCTACTTTGTGGTGCCGGCGACGTCGCCCGCCCGCACGGTCAAGGAATTTGTGGAGTTTGCCAAAAAGTCGCCCAAGCCACTTCAATACGCCAACGGCGGCAATGGGACTCCGCAGCACATATCGACCGAGTTGTTTGCCAGGGAAGCAGGCATCACGATGGAGCCGGTGATGTACAAGGGAGCACCGCCCTCGCTGCCCGATCTGATCAACGGTATGACCGCCATGACAGTCTTGCCCTCTTCGGTGGCTCATCCGCAGGTCAGCGGCGGAAAGCTGCGGGCGCTGGCCAACATGAGTGGCAATCGCTCAAGCCAGCTCGCGGATGTGCCGACCATTGCGGAGGCGGGCTTCCCCGGGGCGACTGTGTTGTCCTGGTATGGGCTGCATGCGCCTGCCGGCACGCCGGCAGAGGTCGTACGCGTTCTGGAGGCGGCCATGCAGCAGGCTTGCGCCACCAACGAAGTCAAGCAGCGTCTTATTGCAGCGGGTGGAGAAGAGGCCTTCCTGGGCACCCGGGACTTTGCCGCTTTCCTGGTCAAAGACACGCAGCAGTGGACCACTGTGGTGAAACTGATCGCCAAATGATTCGGCCTGAAACCGCAAGGACGACCGAGGAATATGACGCGCTGATCGACACACTGCGTGATTTCATCAACGAAGAGGTGATCCCGCGAGAGGACTTGCGAGCCGTACATGATCGCGTGGCGATTGCCCGTGTGACCGATGAACTGCAGAGTCTGGCGCTGGCGCGCGGACTCGGTGCGCCAAGGGGCCGGCGTGAAGAGGGCGGACTCGCTCTTTCGTGGGAGCAATGCTGTGCCTATTTGGAGCAGGCTGGACGCAGTTTTCTGGGACCCCTGGCGCTGCGCTGCGGGCCGCCCATTCAGCCCGATATCTTTGCCCTTGATAGCCTGGCCAATCCGGCCCAAAAAGAGCGCTACCTGATGCCCTTGGTGCGGGGGGAACGCGCATCCTGCTTTGCCATGACCGAGCCGGCGCCTGGCGTGGGCTCTGATCCGCGCATGTTGTCAGCAAGTGCCCGGCGCACGGCCGACGGTTGGGTGATCAACGGACACAAGTGGTTCATCTCGGGCGCCATGCGGGCAGACTTCGCCATCGTGGTCGCGCGCACCGACGCCGGTCCCTCCTGGTTTTTTGTGGACATGGACAACCCGGGATTTGAGATCCTGCGCGACATACCCACCATGGAACCCTTTGACATCGGTGGTCATGCTGAAATCTTGCTTAAGGATTGCCATGTCAAGGCCGATGCCTTGATCGGTGAAGAGGGCCAGGGTCTGGCCCATTCGCAACTGCGGCTCGAAGGTGCCCGTCTGTTTCACTGCATGCGTTTCATTGGCCTTGCATCGCGCGCCATGTCCATGGCCCAGGATTACGCCCTCAAGCGCCAGTCCCAGGGGGTTGCATTGGCTGACCACCAGATGGTGCAAGCCATGGTGGCAGATGCCCACATCCAGCTTTATGCGGCCCGGCAGATCGTGCTGGACGTGGCACGGCGGCTCGATGCAGGACAGTCCATCCGCCATCATTCATCCATGGCCAAGGTCTTCGTTTCCGAGGCTGTCTACCAGGTCGCCGATTCAGCCGTGCAGATCTGTGGGGCGCTCGGTATCTCCGAGGACATTCCTGTGTCCATGATTCTTCGCATGTTGCGGCCTTTCCGCATCTATGACGGAGCCTCCGAAGTACACCGCGCGGCCATTGCTCGGCGGGCGCTCAAGCACGGGCTGGCCGCGTGATGCAAGCCGATTTGTTCTCTGAAAACGACCCCAATCGCTTTCGGCAGGTTGTACGCCAGTTCGTGCGTGACAAGCTGCCGGCCGATCTTCGGCAAACCATCGCTCAGGGGCGCCAAGCTGTGCCCGGCCAACTCATGGCCTGGCACGAGCTGCTCGCAGCCCACGGCATTCTTGTGCCGCACTGGCCCGTCGCTTGGGGAGGGCGGGGCTGGAGTGTGACCCAGCAGCTGGTCTTTGACGAAGAAATGGCTTTGGGTGGTGCCCCCGAGTTGAACTCGATCACCTTCGACATGATCGGGCCGGTGCTGATGCGTTTTGGCAGCGCCGACCAACAGCAGCGTTTTCTTCCGGCCATTGCCTCTGGACGACAGTGGTGGTGCCAGGGCTAGTCCGAGCCCAATGCCGGCTCGGACCTGGCTGCCTTGACGACCCGTGCGGATCGCGACGGGGATCACTATGTGATCGACGGCTCCAAGATCTGGACCTCCTATGCTCAGTATGCAGACTGGATCTTTGTTTTGGCCCGAACGAACCGAGATGGCAGGCCTCAGGAGGGGATCAGTTTTTTTCTGATCGACATGAGGACGCCCGGCATCACCGTTCGCCCGATCACCGGTATTCATGGCTGGTCGGTCTTCTGTGAGGTTTTCTTCGACAAGGTCAGGGTTCCGGCGCACCAGCTGGTGGGCCATGAAAACCAGGGCTGGACGCTCGCCAAGTCGCTGCTCGAGTTCGAGCGTCTGAAGCTCGCTCGCATTGGGGAGAACAAGCGTCGAATGGCGCGTGTGCGAGAGATCGCCTTGTCGCGCACCCAAGGCGGCTGCCTTGTGGCCGACATGCCCTGGTTCAGGGCGCGGTTTGCCGATCTGGTTTCTCGTCTCATGGCCCTGGAAGCCAACGCCGCCCGGTTTGTGGCTCGCCAGTCCGCTGGCGAGCAACTTGGGCCCGAGGTCTCCATGCTCAAGATGCGGGGCAGTCGTTTGATACAGCTTTGGGAAGAGCTGATGGTCGATGCGCTCGGTCCGCAAGCCTGGCCCCTGTCGCCTCAGTGGCTGGCAGGTCAGCCCGACGCTCCCCCCCAGGATGCCCTGGCCGGTACCGCCTCTTCGCGCCGCTTCCTTGCGCGCGGCTACACCATTGCAGGCGGTACGAGCGAAATTCAGCACAACATCATCGCCAAACAGGTGCTCGCGCTGTGAATCCAAGACCCGTCACTGAATCGAGCCTTGACGCTGACATGCGGCAGATGCTGGTGGACAGCGCGCGGCGATGGTGTGAGCGCGAATGCACGCCCGCTGCGCGCGCGCAGGTGTCTGATCATGTCGACGGATGCCCACCGCAACGCTGGCTCGGCTTGGCCCAACTCGGCTGGCTGGGGCTGACCTTGCCGCAAGACGTCAATGGCCTGGGCGCCGGTTTGTACGAGCAGTGTCTCTTGCTCGAGCAGTTGGGCCGCGGCCTGCTGGTCGAGCCCCTGGTGGCGAGCGCTGCGCTGGGGGCAACCCTGTTCGATCGCACGGCTGCGGCGCAGCTGCGCGATGACTGGCTTGTTGCGCTTGCCTCGGGCCAGCGGCGGGTGGTCTGGGCAGCGTGGGAACCCGATGGCGACACCCGCCTGCGCCAAGCCGATGCTGTGGCTGCCGAGCGCAGCGGCGTCTGGATGCTTTCAGGTGCCAAGGGCCTGATGCCCGGTATCGCCGGTGCATCGGGCTGGCTGGTCACCGCTCAATTGCGCGATGACCCCAGCCAGATGGGCCTGTTCCTGCTCGAGGCCGATGCGCAGGGCGTTCGCGTCGCCGGCGAGCGTCTGTATGACGGCAGACACGCCGGCAAGCTCAACTTTGACGATTCCCAGGCGCTGCTGCTGCAAAAGGGCCCGACCCGTGAAATGCTGGCTCTTTTGAACGAGGTTCTTGATCGGGGGCGCGTGGCCCATTGCGCAGAAACCCTGGGCACGGCGCAAGCGGCCTTTGAGATTACCCTCCAGTACGTTCGCACCCGGACTCAGTTTGGCCGCGCCTTGGGAGCCAACCAGGTCATCCAGCACAGGCTGGTCGATTTGTACGTGCAACTCCAGGAAACCTGGGCGCTTTGCCTGCACACCGCAGGAGACGCGTCATTGCGAAATACGGCGGCTCTGTGCCTTCGCACCGGCCAGGTGGCCCGTCTTTCCTGGGAAGAGTGCCTCCAGCTGCATGGCGCCATCGGCATGACGGAAGAATATGTTCTTGGGGAATATGTGCGTCGCCTCGCGCTTGCCGCCGATCTGTATGGCAACGGCCCTGCGGACGCCGAACGTCTGGCAAGCTTGTCTCTGGAGGTCACACCATGAATTCGAACCAACCTGTTCTGATTGAGCGTTCCGAGGGCGTGCTTGAACTCACGCTCAACGCACCTCAGGTTCGTAACTCTCTCCAGGCCCCTGGTGTCTACGAGGGCCTGATGGCCGGCCTGGAAGAGCTCGAGCAAGACAGCGATCTGCGCACTGCCATCATCACCGGAGCGGGCGGTGCTTTTTGCTCAGGCGGCGATCTCAGACAGTTGGCCGATGCTGGCGAGGATCAGGTGCGCACCCGCATGACCCGCAACGCTTGGCTCTACAGGCGCATCGCCCTGTCGGACAAACTGCTCATTGCAGCGGTCGATGGGCCGGCCTACGGAGCTGGCCTGGGTCTGGCGGCTGCCTGTGACGTTGTGGTCGCCGGTAGCAGTGCCGTGTTTTGCTGTGCGTTCACCCGCGTGGGGGCCATGCCCGATGCTGCCCTGTTCTGGTCGCTACCAGCCAGAGTGGGTGTTGGCCAGGCCCGCCGCCTCATGCTTTGGGCCGATGAGGTCAAGGGCCCTGAGGCCCTGGCCATCGGTCTGGCCGATGAGCATGAAGTGCAGGGCAGCGCGCTGACCCGTGCGCGTCAAGTGGCCCAGCGCATCGCCCAAGGCCCTGTTCGACCCCTGGGGCGGATCAAGGCAGGGCTGCGGCAGTCTCCGATGACGCTTGAGCAGGCGCTCGGCTTTCAGCTTGACAACGCCCCCGGGCTGTTTGCGAGCGACGATTTCCGGGAAGGTGCTGCCGCCTTTTTTGAAAAACGCCCACCCCGATTTGGCCGCAGCCTGAGAGACAAATGACGGATCAATTCAATCAGAGCACGGGGACCCAGGAATCCGTTGTGCCTCCGCCTTTGGCGGGCTTGCGCGTGCTGGAGCTGGGTCAATACATCGCCGCTCCCGCCGCCGGCCAAATCCTCTCGGACTTGGGCGCCGACGTCATCAAGCTTGAGCCGCCCGGCGGAGATGCGACCCGGCGTCTGGGTTGGACGAAAGACGATTGCGGTCCCATGTTCAGTGCCTACAACCGGGACAAGCGGTCGGTTGTGCTCGATGTGCGTCAGCCCGAGGGGCGGGCGCTAGCGACCCGGCTTGCGCTAAGCGCTGACGTGGTGCTGGCCAATTCACGTCCGGGTGCCCTGGAAAAGCAGGGCTTGGGCGCGGCGCAGTTGCTGGCGCAATCGCCGCGGTTGGTGTACGGGCGTGTCAGTGCCTTTGGCCAAACCGGACCAGCGAGTTCCCGGCCGGGCTTTGACATCGCGGCGCAGGCGGAAAGTGCCATGATGAGTCTCAACGGGGAGGCCGGCCGCGATCCTGTTCGGGTGGGCTTTACGGTCGTGGACATCCTTTCGGGGCAATCTCTTGCAACGGGTGTGCTCGCCGCTTTGGTGCGCCGCGGCATCACGGGGCGTGGCACCTTGGTTGATCTTTCTTTGATCGATGTGGCCGTATCTGCCATGGGCTATGCCTGGGCAGAATTTCGGCAGACCGGCCGAATGCCCTTGCGCCGCGGTAACGGTCAAGCCACTGTCGCGCCAGCGGCCGAGGTGATCGCCACACGCGACGGCATGGTCGTTCTGTCTGCCTACATGGATGATCATTTCAAGCGCCTGTGCGCCACCCTTGGCAGGCCTGCCTTGGCCGACGATGACCGGTTCAGTACCAGCGAGGCCCGCGTCAGGAACCGCGAGGCACTGATGCAATTGCTCAAGGAGGCCCTCAGTGGCTTTGACTCGGAAGCCTTGGTCGACATGCTCTCAGAAGGCGGCATAGTGGCCGGTACCATCCGCGACATGTCGCAGGTGCGCGCCGGGCATGCCGGCGTCAGCGCCGATCTCTTCATTGATGTGCACGCTGCCGGACGTTCCTCCATCAGCTTGCCGGGATTGCCCATCAACATGGATGGCATGGCGCGCCGCTGCGGACGCTTGCCTTCGTTGGGCGAACACACCGAGCAGGTGCTCGCTGAACTTAAGGGGTGAGCGAACAGACCCATGGTCGGTCCCCCTTGTGTCAGACGGGCTTAAGCTGCACATTGCTTGCCCTGCCGTACTTCAACGATGCCACATTTCGCGCAAGAAAATAGAAAACCAAAATCTTCCAAGAAGCCGCTCCAGCTTCCCCCAACGGTGACCTTGGTAGTCAAGCCACACCTGCAGTGCGCCTCAATTTGAGTTGAGCGACGAAGAGCGCGCAGGCATGCTAAGCCTGCTTGACCAAGCCAAAATCGAAATCCAGGCCAGCCATGGCCCACAGGGCTACAACATCGGCATCAACGACGGACCCGCCGCAGGCCAGACAGTGCCGCACCTGCACATCCACCTGATCCCGCGCTACGCCGGCGATGTGCCCGACCCGCGGGGCGGGGTGCGGTGGGTGATTGCCGACAAGGCCAAGTACTGGGCATGAACACTCAAACCGCTGAAGAAGTAAGGCGCCTGTTTGATGCCATATGCAGGGCACCGGGCGGCGAATCCAGCTACGCGCCCCACAAGCCCGACAACGGAATCTTCACGTCACGGCTGGCGAATCCGCAGTTGCCGAACCATGTCCAGCAGCTTTGGCGCAACTTCCCGGTGCAACCAAGCCGTCGAAATCTCGTTATCAGACGACTGGTAAAAGACACAATTGAAAGCCATCAGGTCTCCGTTCGGCTCGTGCCGATATGGGATCCCCACAGCCATCACACGCTGCACAAGGTCGCTGTTGATAACGCAGTAGCCCTTGCGTGATACCTCTGCAATGGCGCGCTGGATCGGCCCTTCGTACCGGGCCCAGTCATCTGGGGTCTTGACCCTGATCTCGTTCAAAATAGCTTCACGTGTGACGGCATCGCAACCACCTAAGTATGCGCGGCCGATCGCCGACCCGGCAATCGGAAAGGTCAGGCCGGTGTCGGACAAAGCCGTGTGATTCGACTGAGCCCTGCTGCGGCTGGCCTCCACGACCACGATGTTCAGCCGATCCCGCAGCCCCAGGGAGACACCGCCTCCCGTCTTTTCGGCCAACATGTTCATGAGGGGCCGGGCCAGCTGGCGCAGGCCGATCGACGCCATCAGCGGATAGGTAGCCGAAATCAACGCCGGTCCGAGTTGGTACTTTCCATACTTGGCACTGAGCCGCAGGTATCCGAGTGCAACCAGGGTGTAGGTAAGACGCGAGATGGTTGGTCGCGGCAAGGCGGTACGCGCCGCCAGTTCGGCGTTGGACAGTTGCACCTCCGTTGCGCTGAAGCATCGCAACAACTCAAGTCCCCGCGCCAGCGTGGTCGCAAACTGACGGTCACCGGCGTAGGCCCCAAAGCCCAGCGGAACGCGCCGAGGCTGATTGAGCAGGTAGCGTTCCCGATCGTTCATGGATAAATACTGGCGTAGGTTGCTTGGCAGCAAGGGCACAAAAGAGGCGTCGCGTTGTCAGCATATCAAAATATCGGTTGACATATCGATTGAAGGCCTATCTTGAAAGACCCGACGGCGCTACCGTCTAGAACGGCATAGCTTTTAGGGCCTTTTGGGCCATCTGGATGCCGCCGTTCCCCGTAACTTATCGGAAAACGGCAATAGACCTAGCCCAGGAGACTTGACTTTGGTAACTGACGAACTGCCTCAGCACGAATTGCCAGGTCTGTCGGGCAACAACGCCCCGATCCACGACGAACTGGTGATCGATGAACTCCCAATCGAGGGAAAACTCCCATCGGACTTTAACGGGATGTTTGTGCGCAACGGACCGAACCCCTACTTCCAGCCCGATTGGCGGTATCACCCGTTCGACGGGGACGGTATGGTGCACTCAGTGCGATTTTGTAATGGACGTGCGAGCTACCGCAATCGGTGGGTACGCACCGCCGCACTTGCTGAGGAACAGGCTGCCGGGCGCGCGCTTTGGACCGGTATCCGGGAAAAGCAGCGCCTGGACCGCCCAGACGAGCCCATGAAGAACACCAGCAACACCGACGTCAAGTACCACGCAGGTCGCTTGGTGTCGATGTGGTATCGCTCAGGCATACCTTATGCACTCGACCCGGATACGCTGGAAACTGTCGGTCGTGCCGACTATGGCGGTGCAATTGACAGCATCTCGGCACACTCGCGCCCCGATGAAGCAACCGGGGAGTTGATGTGGTTCGACTACGGCACCAAGCCACCCTTCATGCGCTACGGAGTCATCGGCCCGGACGGAAAGTCGCGCACCAACATTGAAATACCTTTGCCCGGTCCGCGCCTGCCGCATGACATGGCCATCACCGCAAACTATTCTGTCCTGCATGACTTTCCACTGCTGCTCGATGATGATGCTTGGAAGCTAGGCCGCTACAAGCTAAAGTTCCACCCCGAGATGCCAACACGGTTCGCCGTGGTTCCCCGACACGGATCGACCGCCGATATCCGCTGGTTCGATGCCAAGCCTTGCTATCTGCTGCACGTGGTAAATGCCTGGGAAGAGGGCAGCGAGATCGTGATGGTCGGCACCCCATACCGCACCTACGAAGACGCGCAGGGCCGGATTGACGCACGCCGCCTGGAGAGGACCATCCACGACAGGCAACGCGACTTCTGGCTCTACGAGTGGCGCTTTGACCTTCGCACGGGCAAAACGCATGAGAGGGTCATCGACGACCTCCTTAACACAGAGTTTCCGGTCATCAATTCAGCCTACCAGGGTCTGCCTACGCGGTTCAGCTACCACATCGTTTTTCCATATGGCGGTCAAGGCGATGCCCGGTTTGGCGGCCTGGCAAAAATCGACCATCGCACCGGTGCTTTCGTGGCCTGGAGCGAGGGCCCGACCTCGTACTACAACGAGTCCGGCTTCGCACCGCGCGACGGTGCCACAAGCGAAGACGATGGATATATTGTGGGTTTCGCCTGGAACGCACCGAAGCAGCGCTCGGAAATCCATGTCTTTGACGCGCGAGGCAACGAGTTTGGTCGCGGCCCGATTGCGCGGGTGGTGATGCCCCGGCGGGTACCCAGCGGTTTCCACGCCACCTACGTCAGCGATACCGTGATGCGGCGCTGGCCGAAGCCGAAATGAGGGAGGGCGCGCCAAGCACTGCTCAGCGGCGATATCACTCGCGCGCGCGGACCGGTCGTGGGTGTTCGACATGATTCTTGCTGCTGCCGATCGCATTGCCGAGTACACGGCGCGTGGTTGGTGGGGTCATAAGACCCTGCATACCGAGTTTTTTGCAGTTGCCGGCCGACACCCAGAGCGCGAGGCAGTGGTCGATCCGCCCAATCGGGAGGTGCTGACCGATGGTCAGCCAAGGAGGCTGACCTACGCGCAGCTTGCATCGGAGGTCGATCGCATGTCTGTCCGATTGCACCGGCTCGGTTTGCGCCGGGACGACATCATCATCGTGCAGTTGGTTAACTCAGTCGAGCAGTATGTCGTCTACCTCGCTGGCCTGAGGCTTGGGCTCATCATTTCACCGGTACCCGTGCAGTACAGAGAGCATGAGCTCGCACAGATCTTGGCTTTGACGCATGCGCGTGCCGTGATCACCGCAAGCCGGATCATGCGGCACGCCACCGCAACCATGTGGCTGGAGCTGGCGGGTTGCTACCCGTCCATTGCGCACGTGCTTGCTTTTGGTCAGGCAGTGCCCGCTGGCGCCCTTGCGCTCGACAGCCAAGCACCAGCCTATGACATCCCCCGCGATCAAGCCGTTCCATCGCCCACCGATGCCCTCTGGGAAACCGACTTGGCCGCTGTGAATGCGATCGGCTCCAGCATTGACGCCAACGACATCGCCACTTTGTGCTGGACCTCAGGCACGGAGGCCGCCCCAAAGGGGGTTCCGCGCAGCCACAACGAATGGTGGATCGTGGTGCCTTCACTGGTCGAGACTGCCAGTTTGACCAAGGCGATGCGACTGCTCAATCCATTCCCACTGGTCAACATGGCCGGTCTGTCAAGTTGTCTGGCAGGCTGGATCAGCCTAGAGTGCACAGTGGTTCAGCACCACCCCTTCGACATGAATGTCTTCCTGGCCCAGCTGCGGACCGAGCGGATCGACTACACGGTATCACCACCAGCGATCCTTACCCAATTGCTGCAACAGCCACATTTGTTGGCAGGCATCGACTTCAAGCGCCTATCGCGAATCGGCTCGGGGTCCGCTCCTTTGTCTGACTGGATGGTGCAGGGTTGGGCCGATCTGGGGGTGGACATCATCAACTATTTTGGCTCGAACGAAGGCGGCGCGCTCACCGGATCACCGGTGGACATACCGGAGGCTGCATTGCGCGCCCGCTATTTCGCGCGTGCTGGTACACCGGAGAGATTCTCCAAAATTTCCACTTCTGACAAGGTTTGTGTGCGCCTGGTCGACCCCGATACGGAAGCTGAAGTCACTAAGCCAGGCATACCCGGCGAAATGCGTATCAGCGGCCCCACCATTTTCAGTGGTTACTTCGGCAACCCAGATGCTACCCGGCGGGCCTTTGACGCGCAGGGCTACTTTCGCAGCGGCGACCTGTTTGAAATTGCAGGCGACAGAAACCAGTTCCTACGGTTTGTGGGGCGCTGCAAGGACGTCGTCGTTCGTGGCGGCATGAAAATTTCGGCCGTCGAGATCGAGACCTTGCTGCTGGCCTGCCCGGGGGTGAGGGATGCCGCAGTGATTGGATTGCCAGATCTAGTACTTGGAGAGCGGGTCTGCGCCTGCCTCGTGCCAGCGGCGGACTCCGATATTGACCTTGCGTACATCACGCAATGGCTGCGCGTTGAGCGGCATGTTGCTAACTACAAACTGCCAGAACACCTCGTACTGCTCGACGAACTGCCGCGTAACCCGGTGGGTAAGGTCCTCAAGCGCATCCTGCGAGATCGTCTGCACGTTCACCAGGGGCCGGGAACGACATCATGATGCCGCTTCTACTCATGATTCCGGGCATGACCAATACTCCTGGCGTCTGGGATCTTGTCCGTAGGCATCTGACAGCCGAAGTCGAAGTTCGCGTGACCGATCTGCGTGCCAGTGACGGCATTGCAGCTATGGCTGCCTACGCTTGGCAGGCGCTTGATGGGGTCGAAGCGTCCCGCCCGCTGGCAATCGCGGGCTATTCAATGGGTGGACACGTGGCTTTGCAAATGCTCGCCACTGCGCCCCGCCCGGTGCAGGCGCTGGCACTTTTGTGCACCTCAGCAAGGCCTGAAGACCCCGCCGACGCGCCGATGCGCGAACGCGCTATCGCATCGGCGCAGCGCGATTGGGGGCGCTATGTCCATGCCATCGCCAACCACCTTGTTACCCCAACCGGCCGCGCAAACGATGAGCTGTTTCGAGCCATACTGGCCGACCTGCACGATTGCGGCGCAGAAGCGACGATCTCCCAGCATCGCGCCGCGGCCTCTCGCCCTGACAACCGAATGCTGTTGCCGACGCTGCGACTGCATGCGCTGGTCATGGCTGGCGCTGCTGACCCACGCATTGCGCTGGCCTCGGCCCGGGAGGTTGCCGACGCCATACCAGGGGCTGAATGGATAGAGGTGGCTGATGGCGGCCACCTACTTCCCTGGGAGCATCCCGAGCTGGTTTCAAACGCGATGGATCAGTGGCTGCGAAAAATTCATTCACCTAGACCATGACTACACGGAGAAATAACATGCAAAGAAGACACTGGCTTAAGCACGCAGGCGCCATGCTTGCCGGAACCCGATTGGCCGCTCCGGCCAGCCTGCTCTTTGCCGCACAGGGGTCTCTTGCCCAGGCATTCCCATCCAAACCGGTGCGCGTGATCACGCCCTTTGCACCCGGCAATACGCTCGACAATTCGCTGCGTCAGGTCAGTGAGATCTTTCTGCGCAACACTGGTCAACCCCTTATCGTAGACAACAAGCCAGGAGGCTCAGGTACCGTGGCCGCACTGGCATTGCTGCAATCTCCACCTGATGGGTACTCACTGATGTTGACGGGAGCCGGGATCCTGGCTATCAATCCGCACACTTTCACCAAGCTGCCGTACGATTCAGAGCGAAGCTTTCGGCAGGTCACCAATTACCTCGGGTCGACCATGGTGTTCGCGGTGAACGCGGCAAATGTAACGGCATCAACGATGGCAGAATTCATTGCTTGGGCCAAGCCTCAGGGGGGAAAGGTTGCATATGCCTCCTTCGCAGCGGGCAATCCCTCTCATTTCGCGGGGGTGATCCTGAACCGACGCGCCGGCATCGACATGACCCACGTGCCCTACAACGGTACCCCGCCCGCCGTGCAAAATCTGGTTGGCGGGCAGGTGCACGCTGCCATCCTGCCGCTACTGGCGGTGCGGTCGCACGTCGAAAGCGGCAAGGTCAAAGTACTCGCGGTGACCAGCCCACAACGTTCCCCGCTGTTGCCTCAGGTACCCACATTCAATGAACTCGGCATGCCCGAAATGGAGATCTCCATCTGGGCTGGCCTGGCCGCTCCAGCAGCTACGCCCGACGCAATCATTGCACGGCTAAATGCAGAGTTTGTTAAGGTACTCAGGTCCGACGAAATTCGCGAAAAATGGAAACAAGTTGATTTCACTCCTCTACCGACGACGCCGGAAGAGGCGACCAGGTTCGCACGCGCCGAGTTCACTCGTTGGGGAGAGGCCGTGCGGATCACCGGCTTTAAGGCCAGCGAATAGGCATACCTGAATCTTAGGAGCGCCGATAGACCGAACTCCTATCAATCTCTTTTATGGTCTATACCGTACTGGCGCTGCGTCTCGTCCCTCAATCAGCTGGGCACTCAGAATGTGCAGGCTTGATTTTTCTTCCTCTTGCGTCTCTTGTAGCGCCCGTGCAGCCTCATCAAACTGCCCTAGCTCGCGGTGCAGTTCGACCTGCTCCAGGCCAATCTTTTCGCCTGTGGCCTGTAACAGGTGCAGCAGCGCCAGCATGTTCTCGCGCTGCGCGGGCGAGGCTTCGAAAACCGGAAAGGTGATGGTGCGGTCGGGTGCCGCTTGGTATTGCGGTCTGCGCTCGAACTTGCGCAACTTCTGCCAGGCGGTGCGCTGGTCGGGATGGGCCGCCTCCCAGGCTGTTTGTGTAGCAGCGTCTTCTGCTTCGCGGTGGGCTTTATACAAGTCGCGGTAGGCATGGTTGAGGTGCTGCCAGTAGTCCCGCCTTGCGGCCAGTTCAACCGACGGGCTTTCGGCCTGCGCGATCGCCAGCGGTAGATCTTCTGGCGGCACGATTGGCGGCCAGGGCAGGCCGCTCTCGTCGACTTCGGCCATCTCGACCAACTCGCGTTGCAAGATGAACCGACCACAGGTGCATCGGCGCAGGCCGTGGTCGTTGGGCATCAGCGATTGCTCACGATAGCCGTCGCTCCAGAAAGCCGCCGACATCCAATTGATAGACGCATAGCGCGGCGTTGTGTATTGGGCACCGCAGCACGCAGCCCCCTTGATGTAGTAGCCTGAAATACTGGTCATAGGGTCGGACTCGACTGGACTGCCATGCGCCTGATTCAGGCTGCCTGTTTGGCCAGTCGCTCCATTTGGCGTACCTCGGCGTCCAGCATGACCGCCATCGGTGCCCGCCGCCGGGTAAACACATCGGCCAGCGCCCGGTAGTACCACAGCGTGCCCTCTCGGCCAGCTTTGAATCGCTTGAACACATCGGGCCCGATGGTGATCAGGTCACTGACGATGGCGCGTGCGTTGTGCAACTTGTCGGCGCCCGACACCAACAGCACCTTGTCAGGGGCCTCTACCAGATGCGCTAGGTAAGCGCGCTTGCGCTCACCCCAATCGGCCTTGGCGCCCGATGCATCAGGCACGCCGTCGGTACAGGCTTGCACCAGGGCCAGCACCGCAGCGCCAAACTGCGCTTCGATCAGCGGCGCGTAATGTGGGCCGCCGTCTTCAAGCGCATCATGCAGCAGGGCGGCAATGGCCTGGTCCTCACTGGCGCCAAACTCGAGCGCAATCGATGCCACCCCCATCGGGTGGGCAATGTAGGGGATGGCTGTTCCTTTGCGCATCTGGCCGTCGTGGGCCTGCACCGCCAGGGCAAGCGCCTGTCCCAATTTTTGCGTCAACATTAGGCCCCCTTTTTAGAGTGATTCATCAACCCCAAGACTAGCTGCGCTCAGGCTCAGGGCGCGAGCCCGCAGGCTGGGGATATGGCCAGCATGGCCCCAGGCGTTCGAGCCATCGCAATTCGCGCAGCTGCCCGCTATCGCTTAGACCGATTCCAAGTAGCCTCTGCCATGCGATTGGCTCTTTGCATCACTGCGGGCTTGCGCCCGTGTGGGGTGCAAAGGCGCTTGGCCAAGGGCTCTATGCCCACGCGAAGCAGATCGAGCCGATCGGCGTCCCAGCAGGCTTGCAAGGCCGTGTCGGCCTCGGTCAGGCCGTTGCTGTGCAGCCGCATGGCTTCGCACAGACGTTCAAAATCAGGGCCGCCGAGCTCGGTGATCACACCCTGCTTGCGCAGTTGCACCGCAAAGTCGGCCGCACGCAGCCCATGCTCTGGGTCTTTGTAGTCGTTGTGCCGCTGAGAGTCATGCAAATAGGCAAACCAGGCCAGCACGGCCGGGTCCACATTGACGGCATGCGCAAGATGCCGCCCATGAAACCACACCCGGGTCCAATGTGGAAGGCCGTGCACGCCGCCTGAGTAGGCCAATCGGAACTGCGGACGCACCACGGCCAGCGCCTTGCGGACGATTTGAACGCAGCGTGTGTCGGAGTCGGGCCAAGTTTGCATGGCAGTGCGGTTTCGGGACCAGGGGTAAATTCTGGCCCATATTAACGGGCTTGAAAGACCTGCATGCGTCTTAGCCTGGCATGGCCATGCGGTCCATTGAGCCCATACACTCATCCATCATGTCACCAGCTCCCGTTCTTTTTCTGGACTTCGATGGCGTGCTGCATCCCAATTTGCCAGCTGAGGGCCAAATGTTCAGCCGGGCGCTTCTGCTTGCGCAAGCATTGGAAGGCCTACATGTCGACATCGTGGTCTCTTCGAGTTGGCGCTTTCAATGGGAGCTGCCTCATTTGCGCTCGCTTCTCCCCGCAGCCCTTCAGGTGAAGGTCAGAGGCGTGACCGGGCCAGCCTATGTCGGCCGCCATGCCAGGTGGCACGAGATCAATGCCTACTGCGCAGCCAAAGGCGTGACGAACTGGCGCGCCCTGGACGACGCATTTTTTGAGTTTCCTAAGGACTGCGAGCAGTTGATCCTGTGTGAAGGCGGGCGGGGCTTGCAGGCGCCGCAGTGTGAAAGCCTTAGTGCTGGCTGCTCGACCAATGACCAAGCCGTTGGGCGTAGCGAAGGCTCGAATCGTTCTCGGCCCCGCCAGATCAAGACCTGCCAACTCGCTCAGTTGGGTTGTCAGGCGCTCAGAGCCCCGTACCATGCGGGGTTTTTTTGCTTTTGCGCTCCTGACTGCCGCCATCGGCATTGACCACGGAAAGCCGTCTCAAACTCCGTTTGTCTCAAAACCTCCGGACTTTTTCGCCGTGGTACGGCGGGAGGGGGTTAGCAAAAAAACGTGTTTTTGGTGCCGTACTGGTTGGAAAGGACGCTAATCAGAAGATTGCGCGGCCCTCATGAGTATCTGCAGGTCGGCAGGGATCGGCAATGTCCGGAAGGGGCTGACGTTGGCTCCCCCGGTATTGCCCGCCGGAACCAAGCCGAAGGCGGTTTTTGTTGCGGCGCCTACGATACGGAAAAGTTGCCCAGCGACCTCCCTGCTGCTCGGATGGCGCCATCCCCAGCACATCATCAGGATATGTGTTTGGGTGTGTAGCCAGGTTGAGTTCTGCCCAAGGATGTGAGCACGCTCCAAGTGCCGAAACGCAAGGTGCGGATCGCCGTCGGATTCAGCCTGTGCGGCTGCAGCAACCTCGAGGTCCCAGTGGGGTTTGATTCGGTCGTAGTAACTCTTCATGATGAACCTTGCATGTTCGTTGTCGTCATGCAGCAGTACTCGATGCAGACGCATGTAACTGCAATCCCAGCGCCACGATGACCTTCATGATGGTTGCAAACTCTGGGTTGCCGTCAGCCGAGAGCGCTTTGTAGAGACTCTCGCGCCCCAGCCCTGCATCACGGGCAATCTGACTCATGCCCTTCGCGCGTGCAATATCGCCGAGCGCAGCGGCGATCAGTGCAGGATCCCCTTCTTGAAGCGCTGCTTCCAGATAGGCTGCCATGTCCTCGTCGGTGATCAGGTGCTCGGCGGGATCCCAGATGCGTGTCTTGGTTTTGGGCATGGTCACTACTCCTTAAAATCTCTTGCCAATGCCTTGGCGTTGCGGATGTCCTTGTCCTGCGTGGACTTGTCGCCTCCGGCCAGCAAGACGATCACGACCTCGCCGTGCTGGATGAAATAGATCCGGTACCCGGGCCCGTGATCAACCCTCAGTTCCGACACGCCATCGCCCACGGGCTTGGCATCCCCGGCGTTACCTAAAGACAACCGCCGGATGCGGATATCGATGCGGGCACGGGCGACGCGGTCTCGCAGTCCTGAAAACCATTTGACGTAGGTTTTAGTCTGCTGGATCTGGGTCATGCCTTAATGTATCCCATGGGAAACATGTGCGTCAAGCTCGACTTGGAGCAGCTTGTGAGTTCGAATCCCCGACCCCACCAAAGACAGGGGGCTGAAAACTGAGCGAGTTAGTTAAACAATCGCTTCTGGGCCCGCCAGATCAAGACCTGCCAACTCGCTCAGTTGGGTTGTCGTGCCCGAATTTTCGACTTCGATTTTCTAAGCTGCCTGTTTGGCAGCCCGCATAGCCTTGGCGTTCATTTGATCTCAAGCCGCCTGTAAAGCCTCTTGCCAGCCCTCAAGCACCATGACCATGGCCAGGGTGTCGAGCTCGCAGTAGCGCAGCAGTGCTTGCTCCAAATGTCTGCGTGACTCGTGTGTCAGCGACTCAAACTGCAGCCTGGCGTAAGCCGTGGCTGCGGCGCCGCCTTCGCAAATCGCCAAGTCGTCAGGGTCTTCACCGGGCCTGACTGCTTCGCCCAGCAACTGCGCCCCCAGATCGCGCAGTCGCTCGTAAGGGTCCAACGCTTGCCCATCTGCGCCTGATGTGCACCAAGCGAAGTTGGTGTAGTTCAGGCTGGGCATCACCTTCGGATCACCGTAGATGGGCTGCGCATACCGCGCCCACAATCGGGGTGAGGCGCTCAGAACGGCCGGCAGCACCTTCTTGATCGACGAGCTGCCCTGGGTGCTTTTGTGAAAGTACGCCCGCTTGGCCAGATCGCACAGGTCCACCATGGCCCGCGAGCCGGTTTTGGTGATTGACAGCGCAAAGTCGCGCAGGGCTTGCGCATCTTCAGGCGCATCGCTGCGCGATTGGAGTTGATCGCAAATCTTGTTCAAAATGGTGTTCTCGTGGTGGCTCCACATGAACACGGTGCCGTCATCGCCCGACAAGGCTTGCCGCAGCTCGCGTATGAATTCAAAATTCGGGAACACCCCGGGCCGCGCGTTCAAGAACTGTGTTGTGTGGCTCACCCGCCCATCGGCCTGCATCACGTGGTGCGAAAACTGAAACGCCACTTGCTCATAAGGTCGCATGCCGCGATGAAAGGGCAGGGCCACAGCGCTGGTTTCAAAGTCAATGAAGTGCAGTGGGTAGCGCCATTGGGCCATGGCCAGTCGCATCACGCCCTCGGCCATCCAGAATCCGCCTCGGTCTTCGTCAGCCGGAATGCCGCTTGCTTGCATCGCCTGCCGGTCTGTCGTCGACAACTCCTCCCCGTCTGACAGCGGCGCCAAGTGGGGTGCGGCTGCCTTCAGTCGCACACAGTTCTGCGCGATCAACTGGTCTTTCTTGCGAAAGCTCCACAGGTCAAGAACCGTTCCCTGGCTGAAGTCTTCGTCAGTAAATCCATACACCTGCGACCAGCATTCCTTGAAGCCGCTGCGCAGGCTGTCACCGGGCGTGGTCTTGAATTCGCACCTGCCACAGTGCGCGCCAGCAACGGGCGTGATTTTTTGGTCGGCCGCATAAGCGGCAGCCCAGGTTTGGGCCACCGTCTCCAGCGGCTGCTGGCCCCCCGGAGGTTTGACGCCTTGCCGCATGACATCGGCCACCAGATCATCGACATTCACTTTGGCCAGCAGCGGGGGCAGGGCGCTCGCGGCCTTGGCGGCAGGCGCCACCTGCACCTTGGAGCGACCTGCGGTGCGCTCTATGGGGAACCACTGATTCACGCCATCAACATCGCACACCACCGACTTGTCGGGCATCATCAAAAAGCATTTCACCTGCATGTGTGGCATCGCCTTTTTGAGCACATGCGCCTGAAACGCCACGTCTTCAATATAGGGGCGCATCTCTGACGTAATGCCACCTCGCAAACCCACCATCTCGGGCTTGGTCGAGTTGTACGACTTGGCCTTGACCTCGATCAGCTCGAGCATGTTGCCGCGCTTGACCAACACATCAACACGCACAAACAACTGCGACCAAAGCACCGCCGCCTCGAAGATCACCGCCTCTTCTTGTTGCAGCAGCTCAGCCGTCTGCGCCAAGGCCGCGGCATGTTCGGCATGGGCCACCTCCACGCCTTGCGGATACATCAATTTGGCCAACTCGCCCACCTGGTAGCCGCCTTCTGCCAGCATGGCCAGAAAGCTGTCTTCCTGCATGGTGTCGCGGTAGATGTCTTTCTTGCCGGTGTAGAACAACTTGGTCGGGCACTGCACGGCCAGTTTGAAGCGGCTCTTGGTCAGGTAGCGGGGCTTGCTCATCGTGTTTTGGACCTGTCGGTTAAGTGCTGTCAAACGCTTGCATAAGGCCTAACTAAGGGTCTGCCCGCGTGGCTTGGCAACCTTCAAGCGCCCCAACACATCGTCCAAAACCACTTGAGGAACGCGCTCGATCTTGCGTGCCTTGCACGCCGCCAGGCCGAGCATGCGGATCTTATTCACAAGCGCTACTCCCTGGGTCTTGCATCCCGAGCCGGTCAAGCTGACAGCAAAGCCGGCGTAGCGTGAGAAATCACCGCCTTGCGTAATGGGAGCGACCAGAGCGCCAGATCAGCCGGTGGCGGCGCCTTGGGATCGCATCGGGCAATCAGATCGGCCAACAGGTATTTTTTTTGGGGTGCCAACACGATCTCGCCACGGTGCTGTCGCCATATCGCCTCAGAATAACTTGCACGGTGGGCCCTCCTTTGCGTTTCGCAATTCGAATCCAGAAGCTTAGGCTGCAGCTGCCGGTACATCAAGCATTGTTGAACACCTGTTTGGTATCTGCGATGGATTCGGTGTTGTCGGGCATCTAGCCAAGCCTGGTGGCGCGCCATCTTCAGGTGGGGTGTTCAGGCCGCGGTCGCAGTCAGTTTGACCCCTAGAGCCCTGCAAACTTTCTGGATGGTGTCGAACCGGGGATGCGCCTCGGGCCGGAGCGCCTTGTAGAGCGCTTCGCGGGTCAGTCCGGCCGCCTGCGCGACTTGGGTCATGCCTCTGGCGCGAGCCACGTCGCCCAGCGCCGCGGCGAGCAGCCCCGGATCGCCGTCTTCGATGGCCAACCGGATGTAATCGGCGATCGCCTCATCGTCGTTCAGGTACTTGGATGGATCGAACTCTGCCAATTCGGACACTTTGATCTTCCTGGTCATGTCACTGCTCCTCAATCGTCTCTGCCAGTGCAATGGCTTTCGCGATGTCTCGCGCTTGTGTTGCCTTCGTTCCCCCACCTAGCATCAGGATCAGAATGTCACCGCGGCGCGCGTAATACATCCGCCAACCGGGACCGAAGAACTCGCGCATCTCGTAGACCCCTGGGGAGACCGGCTTCACGTCGCCAAGTTGCCCGAGGCTGGCTTTGCGGAGCCGTAGTACCAAGCGCCGACGGGTCGATGGATCCCGTAAGCCGTCGAGCCACTTCTCAAACGACTCGGTGAGAACGACCGTAAGCGTCCGGGCAGTGTAATCGACTGTTCACGTATTGGCAACCTAGGTGATTGCCGCGCCCAGATCGACCAAGCACAAAGACGGTGAGTTTGACCCTGCCTGGCCTTTGATCGACACTCTGCCCACGCATTCAGAGTTGGGGCCGACGCCCACGCCAACCTGCCTGCCCGGGCAAGGTGGCCAGCCGCACGGCAATGTGACCGACACCGGTAAACAAGCGGGACGCGTCGGCCCTCCCTTAAACCGGAGGGTTTTTTCTTGTCTGATTCCATCCTGCCGCAAGGCCTGATCCAGGCCTACCGCGAAACCCACTACAAGACCGACGACGGCCTGGTGCTGCTGATCGATCAGCCCATCCCAGCACTCGTACAGGCCCAGCGAGAGCGCGGCTCTTGGTCAGGTAGCGGTCACCATCTGGGCCGCAGACCTCTTGACGGCTTACAGACCATCGATGTAAAGTAGTGCTCAACACTACTTTGGGGTTTCAGGTGAAAACCATAGCCGCTGGCGACGCCAATCGCCACTTTTCCAGCCTGCTGCGCGATGCCGCCAAGGGCGAGGTCATCACCGTTTTGTCGCGTGGCAAGGCTGTTGCCACCATCGGGCCTGCTCGCTCGGCAAGTGGGCAACGAGAGGCTGCCAAGCTCACCTTGTTGCGGCGCTTGCGACAGCAGCAGCCCAGCGGTACCCGCAACTGGATTCGGGACGATTTGTACGAGGCCTGATCCATGAGATTCGCCATCGACACCAATGTCTTGGCCTATGCCGAAGGGATTGGCGATGGGCGCAGGTGCGGCATCGCATTGGAGTTGATCCAGAAATTGCCAAGTGATGCGGGTGTGCTGCCGGCGCAGGTTTTGGGTGAACTGTCGCGCGTCTTGACGACCAAAGCCAAGCGGCCTGCTTCGCAAGCTCGAGACGCGGTGCTCGCATGGGCTGACAGCTTCGAAGTGGCCGACTCGACATGGTTTGCTTTTCAGGCAGCGCTGGACCTGACCGTGGACCATCAGTTGCAAACGTGGGACGCCTTGATCCTCGCTGTTGCTGCAGAGCAGCACTGCCGAATTCTGATCACCGAGGATTTTCAGGATGGCTTTACCTGGCGAGGCGTGACAGTCGTCAACCCGTTCGCTCGCGAGCCTTCGAAGCTTCTGACTGGGCTGCTGAGTTCATCCGGCTGAGCCCCCTGCCTCACCCCCCCAATTTCCCCCGCATCACCCCCGCCGCCCGGTCGCTCGTTACCAGCGCCACCTGCAGCCTAGCGCGGGTGAGCGCCACAAACAGGCGGCGGCGTTCGCGGGGGCCGAGCTCGGCAAAGTCCACCTCGGTGATCACCACCGCGTCGGCGGCCTGGCCTTTGAAGCGAAACACCGAGTCCACCAGCAGCGGCCCGCCTGACCATTGGGCTTGGCCCGCAGCGTCAAAGCCCGTCTGCCGGCGCACGGCCAGGCCGGCCAGCCTGCTTGGGCCCTTGTCGCCGGCGATCTGGCTGTTGGCCAGCCCCCGCAGGCTGAGCACCGCCATGTTTTCTGGGGCGTAGCCTTCCTGCAGCAAATCGGCCAGCGCCTGTTCGGTGGCCTGTAGTGGCGACTCATCGGGCCCATAGAGGTACCACTTCGGGTCAAAGCCCAGCACGGCGCTGCCGGCTTCTACCGGCTCGTCGGTCAGTTCCAGCCAGTTGATGAACTCCACCAGCAACTGCGGCGAGCGGTAATTGACTGGGCTGGCCAGGTTCACCCAGCCCGGCAGGTCTACTGGCGCGCGCTCGTACAAAGCCTGCTCCGGATCTTCTAGCCAAAGCAGTTGCGCATCGCTGCGCGCCAGGGCAATCAGGCTGTTGGCCCAGGATTGTTCAAAGTCTTGTCCTTCGTCAATCAGCACCGCATCAAAGGTGCCGGCCAGGCGCGGGCTCAGCGTCATGAAGTTTTGCGCCAACTGCTCAAACGCACCGGGCTGGCTAAAGTCCACCGGCGCCTGACCCAGCTCGGCGCTCAACACCCGGGCCAGCTCATGAAAAGTGACCACCGCCGAGGGGTTGGGCGCCAAGAGCTTCATGGCATCGGCCAGTGGCCGGTTAAAACACACATACAGCGCCGATTTGCCCTGCGCATGCGCCTTGCGCAGCGCCTGAAGCGCCAGCTGTGTCTTGCCCGAGCCCGCTGTGCCCCGCACCCGCAGGCGCCAGGGCTGCATCTGCAGGCGCGATGCCCAGACCGACAAGCCGCCCGATAGCCGCGTGGTGAACTCCCTGGCCGAACGACCCAGCAGCCCGATGTGCGGCGCAGCGCCCACCCGCTGCGACAAAAACTCGTCTATGCGCGGCAAGTCTTCCAGCCGGTCGTCTGACCAGGTGCTGCCTGCGCCCTCCAGCAAAGACTCGATGGTCGCTATCAACTGCGGGTCTTGGTCTGCATCGACCACCCGTGCCGGGTCTACCGAAGAGGGCAGCACCCCCGCCAGATGGGCCGTCGGCAGGTAGAGCAAATGGTCGATCTGCAGCGTACGCCCCGGGTACCTGCGCGAAAACTGCGACCGCAGCGCATTGAGGTTGCGGTTGACCTGCGTGGTG
>SXGQ01427141.1_pt1 | contig 36562 bp, 36 predicted proteins | sample 3178371 | NCBI WGS metagenome assembly SXGQ01 (sample SAMN11356859, study PRJNA531348) | freshwater metagenome | isolation source: freshwater sample F1-20 | place: China: Fuxian Lake, Yuxi | collected 2017-12-25 | reverse complement strand
CGCGGCCGATCACCGGGTCGAGCTTGCCCTCGCGGGCGACCGCGGTCAGGTCGACGCCGTACTTCTCGAGCGCCTGGTAGGTGTCCTCCGCGTCGGCGCTGGTGACCCGCGCGCCACCGCGCACGGTCTCGAACGCGGCACGCAGGGCGTCGGGGGTGGCGCCACGGGACGTCAGCACGTCCTTCGCGGGCGAGTCGACGGTCGCGACGCCGACGACGAGGTGCTCGGTGGAGATGAACTCGTCGCCGAGCTCGCCGGCGAGGTCGGCGGCTCGCTGCAACACCTCGTGGGTGCTGCGCGACAGGCCGGGGTTCTGCACGCTGCTGCCCGCCGCCGACGGGAGCGCGCCGATCACGCCCTGCAGCTCGGTCCTCACCGCGCCGGCATCGACGCCGGTGGCCTGCAGCAGCGGGACGGCCGTGCCGCCGTCCTGCGCGAGGAGCGCGGTGAGCACGTGGGCGGGCTCGATCGCCGGGTTGCCGGCCGCAGCCGCCTGCTGCATCGCGGCAGCCAGCGCCTGCTGGCTGCGGGTGGTGAGGTTCGAGAGGTCCATGGGCTGCTCCTGGTGCGTCCTTCCGTCGGCGCAGTTCGCCGTACACCCAGAACAACATCATGAGAGTTGAGTCCATTCCACTCAACTCTGAGCAGCGCGTCAGTAGCCGGAGAAGTAGTCGGTGCGGACCTTGGCGCAGCGACGTCGCAGGTCGCCGCGGACGGCCGAGACCATGGCCGGAGGGCCGGAGACGTAGGCGACCCGGTCGGCGGCGTCGGGCACCGCCTCGGCCACCACGTCGCCCGAGACCACCGGCGCCGCCACGTGTACCCAACCGGCCGGGACGTCGGCGGGGGCCTCGGGAGAGACCAGCACCACCCGGACGCCGCTCGCGACCAGCTCGTCACGGTAGGGCACGACGTCACCGTCGGGCACGCCGTAGACGAGCACGACGTCGCGCGCCTCGCCCGCACGGAGCTGGCTGAGGAAGGGCGTCACACCGAGGCCGCCCGCGACGAGCAGCAGCGGGCGACCGCCGCGGGGCCAGACGAAGTCGCCGTGCACGCCGGTCGCGTGCACGCGCTCGCCCTCGCGCAGCCCCACGAGCGCCTGCTTGAACGACGACGACGGCTCCGGCACGCGCACGGCGACGCTCAGGTCGTCGGCCTGCGGGGGCGAGCTGATGCTGAACACCCGCCGGACACCGCGCCCGTCCACACCGCGGTGCGGCAGGTGGAGCTCGAGGTACTGGCCGGGGACGAACCGCACCGGACGGGTCGGGCGGAACCTGACCTCCCAGGTGTCGCCGGCGAGCCGACGCGAGCCCGTGGTCCGCAGCACCACCCCGGTCCGCCGGGAGAGCGCGAGGGCGACCAGGTTGCCGACGACGATCGCCAGCTCGGGCGTCATCGTCAACGGGCCCCACGCCGGCGCCTGCACGCCGAGCACGTCGGCGAACGTCGGGAAGCCGAGCAGCACCGCCATGACCGCGGCGACGAGCCACTGCTGCGCCCGCCGGGGCGGCAGGGTGAGCGGCTCGGTGACCATGAAGCCCGCCATGAAGACGATCGGGTAGGAGTACAACGCGGTCTGCCACGCCTGCGACAGCGGCGTGCCGAAGCCGACCGTCAGACCCACCAGCACGAGGGTGGCCGCGACGACGACGAACACGAGGCCCACGTCGAGCCGACGGGTCCGCCAGAGCACGAGGAGCGCGCCGACCGCGACGAACGGCAGCAGCGCCTGGGTGGCCGCCGTCTGCCAGAGCGCGTTGATCGACGACTCCCGCCCGACCGCCCACTGCGCGACCACGACGAGCAGCGCCCCGGCCGCCGCCGGGTTGAGCACGTGCCGGCCCCGCCACGCGAGCACGTACTTCGACGCGTTGGCGAGCAGGGCTGCCGCCGCGAGCCAGAGCAGGTTGGCGACCCCGACGCCCGAGCCCGACCCGGCGGCGGCCTCGGGCAGCGGCACGAACAGGAAGAACAGCAGCAGCGCGGTGATCACGGCCGACTCGTCGTGCGGGACGCGACGCCACGCGAGACCGAGCAACCGGTTCGAGGCGACCGACGCCACCAGCAGCACCGCCAGGGCGGCGAGGTTGCCGAGCGTCGAGAGCCCGTCGATGACGCCCGTGGACGTGAAGAGCAGGTAGACCGCCACGATCGCCGACAGCACGATCGTCGTGAGGCGGTACATGCCCACCCGACCGAGGATCGCGTCGACCGAGGGCCTCGGTCCGGTGCTCGTGCGACTGGTGCTCATGTGAACAGCTCCCCAGGGAGGTCGGGCGACCGCAGCACGCGGCCGTCGGCGTGGATCCGGACGAAGTGGTGCGGGTGGAGGTCGAGCAACGCCTGCGGGTCGGCGAAGAAGTGTGCGGTGGCCAGGCCGTCGGCGACCATGCAGGAGCCGTCGACGAGGGTCCAGGTGGCGACCACGTCGCGGGTCGGGTGGCCGGTGCGCCCGTCGACGACGTGGTGCAGACCGTCGCCCCATGCACGTCGGTTGACGGCCGACGCGCAGAGCGCCCACCCGTCGGCGACCTCGACGACGCCGACGGCGCGCGACGCGTCGCCCGGGTGCTCGAGGGCGACGCGGATCGGCCGACCGCCGACGTGCCGCAGGTCGCCGCTGCCGTCGACCGTCGCCTCCTCGACGCCGTGGTCGGCGAGCACGCCGACCACGAGGTCCACGAGGAGGCCCTTCCCTGCGGCGCCGACGTCGAGCAGCAGCGGGCGGCTCGTCCGCACCTCTCCATCGGGTCCCACGGCGACCTCGCCTCGGCTGCGCAGCGCGGCCCAGTCGTCGGGGACGGCCGGCTCGGCGCGCTGGACGAGGGAGTAGTCGGCGTCGTACCCGAGGTCGACGAGCGCCTGCCCCACGAGCGGCGTCACGGAGCCTGCGGTCGCGCGGTGCAGACCGTCGTAGAGGTCGAGCAGGGGTCCGGCCGACCCGACGTCGGTCCACGTGCCGGCCGAGCCCGCCATCGCCGTGACCACGGAGTCGGCCCGGAACCGCGACCAGGTGCGGTCGAAGCGGTCGACCTGCGCGAGCACGTCCGCCTCGGCCTCCGGCGCGAGCGGCTGCACGGTGTCGACGTCCCACCGCGTGCCGATCGCCTCGAAGGTCCAGGTGCTCATGGCGTCAGGGTCGCAGGCTCAGCCCCGCGCCTCGGACTTGATCTCGTCGATCGCCTGGTTGAAACCGCCCGACGTCAGCGAGGAGCCGGCCACCTTCGTGACGTCGAGGTCGTCGATGTTCTTGCCGACGACCTCGTCGGCGATGCCGCCGGCGAACTTCTCCTGGTACTGCTTCGACGTGCCCGAGGCCTTCGGGGTCACGGTGACGGCGTCGATGATGCCGACGTCGCCGAGGGTCACCTCGACGTCGACCGTCGAGGTCCCGCCGGGGTTGGAGTAGCTGCCGGACGCCTCGTAGGTGCCGGGCGTGTAGTCGCCGGACGCCTCCGAGGAGCCGGTGTCGGCGGAGGCCGACTCGCTCGTGGCGGCGCTGCTCGGCGTGCTGCCGGCGGCGTCGTCGGAGGTGGACGCCTGGCCGCACGCGGCGGCGAGCAGCAGGGTCGGGACGGCGGTGGCGGCGAGCACGGCCTTCTGGTGGCGGCGCAGGGTCATGGGTCTTCTCCAGTCAGTCGGGCTGGGACGCGGATGGTGGTTGCGTCGTCAACTTCTCCAACGGCCGCATCCTGCACGACGTTCCCGGACCGACCGCCGGACCTTGACCTCCGGTGCGACGTCGTGCAAACTACTTTGCATCACAAACCTATCTCCGGGAGAGACCATGGACGACGAGCAGACCCGCGACCGCACCCCCGACCTCTCCGAGAGCTGGGCCATCATCGAGGCCGAGCGCGACCGGGCCCGCCGCTCCGTGCGGGTCGACGAACGGGTCGTCTACGGCGTCTGGGCCGTCGCCTGGGGCGTCGGCTACCTGGCGATGTGGACGTGGTCCGGCCCGCAGGGAGAACCGGGACTCCCGGGGCCGATCGTCTTCGGCGTCCTCATCGCCGCCGCGATCGTGGCCACGGTCGTGCACATCGAGGGCCGCACCCGCGGCATCGGCGGGCCCGACGCCGAGGCCAACGCATGGCTCGGCTGGGCCTGGGGACTGGGCTTCGCCGGCGCCTGCCTCGTCGCCGGCGCCCTCGGCCGGGTCGGCCTGGAGGGCGAGGCAGCCGCGATCGTCTACAACGCCGTCCCGTGCCTCGTCGTCGCCGTCCTCTACATGGGGTCCGCCGTCGCGTTCCACGACCGGCGTCAGTTCGTGCTCGGCGCCTGGATCGCGCTGCTCGTCGGCGGCGCGTCGTTCACCGGGGCCCCCACCCTCTACCTGCTCATGGCACTGCTCGGCGGCGGCGGCTTCGCCGTCGCGGCGGTCCACGCGCACCGCCAGGGGCGCCGATGACCGACCTCGACCCCGTCATCCACGCCCAGGCACGCCTGCGGGTCACGGCCTTCCTCGCCGCGCTCGCACCCGGGGAGACGCTCACCTTCCCGCGTCTGCAGAAGGAGCTGGGCATGACCGCCGGCAACCTCTCCACCCACCTGCGCAAGCTCGAGGACGCCGGCTACGTCGTGCAGACGAAGTCGATCAGCGGCCGCACGCCGACCACGCACGTCGGCCTCACCGACACCGGCCGCAAGGCCTTCGAGACCTACACCCGCACGCTCCGCACGCTGCTCCAGGGGGACGCATGACCACCACCGCCCACGACCACCGCACCGGCGACGACGTCGTGCTGTCCGTCGACCGGGTGACCCGACGCTTCGGCGACCGCACCGCCGTCGAGGACGTCAGCCTCGAGGTACGTGCCGGCCAGGTGGTCGGTCTCCTGGGCCCCAACGGGGCCGGGAAGACGACGCTGCTGTCGCTCGTCTCCGGCCTGCGTCGCCCCGACACGGGCACGGTCCGCGTGCTCGGGCTCGACCCGCGCGATCCGTCCAGCCGCGTCGCCCTCGGCGTGACGCCGCAGCAGACCGGTCTGCCGGAGTCGCTCACCGCGGCCGAGGTCGTGCGCTTCGTCGCCGACCACCACGCCGACCCGCTGCCCGTGCGCGACGCGCTCGACCGCTTCGGGCTCGCCGACCTCGCGGACCGGCGCTGCGGTGGGCTGTCGGGGGGTCAGCAGCGACGACTCGCCTGCGCGCTCGCGCTCGTCGGTCGGCCTGCGCTGGTGCTGCTCGACGAGCCGACCACCGGGCTCGACGTCGACGCGCGCCACGCGCTGTGGGAGGGCATCCGGTCCCACCGCGACGAAGGAGTCGCGGTGCTCCTCACCAGTCACCACCTGGAGGAGGTCGAGCAGCTGTCGGACCGGGTGGCCGTCATGGCGCAGGGGCGCGTGCTCGTCGACGACACCCTCGAGCGCGTGCTCGGACGCGTCGACGTCGACCACCTCTCCTGGACGGGCACGGCAGGGACCGTGGCGCAGCTCGACGGCGTCGTCGACGTGCAGGTCGACGACGCCGAGGTCGTGGTGCTCGCCCGGGACGCCGACCTGGTCGTCCGCGCGCTCGTCGCCGGCGCCGCCGACTTCCGGCGCCTGCGGGTCCGCGGCGCCTCCCTCGAGGACGCCTTCACCCACCTGACCGCCGCCTGACCCGCTCCACGACACCGCACGGGGGACCCCATGACCGCCACGACCGCCCGACAGGCCGCACGCCGACCCGCCCGACCGCTGCGCATCGCCGCCGCCCACACCCGGCTGTCGGTGCTGGAGGCGGTGCGCGAGCCGATCGTCGTCGTCAGCACCGTCGCGTTCCCGGCACTCGTGCTGCTCTGCTTCGTCGTGCCGCAGCGCGCGGTCGCCGCCGACCCCTCGGCCGCCACGGCCGCCGCGGGCCAGATCGCCCTGTTCTCGATCGTCTCGGTCTGCCTGTTCACCTACGGGGCCGGGATCGCCGAGGACCGCACCCGCCCGTTCGACACGTTCCTGAAGTCGCTGCCCGCAGGTGCGTTCCCGCCGCTGGTCGCGCGGATCGTGACCGGGGTCGTGCTCAGCGCGCTCGGGCTGCTGCCGGTGGTGCTCATCGCCGCCCTGCTCACCGAGGCCACGGTCCCCTGGGCGCGCCTCCCGCTCGTCGGCCTGGCACTCCTCGGCTGCGGGGTGCCGTTCCTCGTCATCGGCTTCGCGATCGGCTACGGCCTGCGGCCCAAGGCGGCGCTCGCCGCGGCCCAGGTGGTGCTCTTCCCCCTGGCGTTCCTCGGTGGCCTCTTCGTGCCGCCCGAGACGTTCCCCTCCTGGCTCGACACCGCTTCGCAGGCCACGCCGACCCGCGCCGCCCGCGACCTCGTCGTGGCCACCATGACCGGCGGAGAGGTGGAGGCGACGTGGCTGCTCGTCCTCGTCGCCTGGACGCTCGCCGCCGGCGCGCTCACCGTGTGGGCATTCCGCCGCGACGAGGGTCGCCGGTTCCGCTGAGCGGTCCGGGGCCGGGTCGCGCATCGTCCTTGGAGGCCTTGCGGATCAGGTCCTCGAACGCCTCGTCCTCGTACCAGTCGTCGACGGCGTCGCTGGTCAGTGCCCCGACCACGATGCCGGCGACGAGGGCGACACCGCCGAGGACCGCCGACCCGACGGGGGTCGCCGGGGCACCGAAGACCGCCCCACCGCCGGCCCACGTGAGACCCGTCGCCAGGGCACCAGCCGCCCAGCCCCGCCCTCGGCCAGCACGATCTGTCGCGTCCCCTGGCCCATCTGGTCGCGCTCGATGGCCTTGAAGCCGATCATGAACCCGTCGACGGTCTCGCCCCCGTCCTTCGAGACCTCGGCCAGGTGTCGCACGGCCGAGGCGTCGTCCAGGTGCTCCATCTGGGTGAACAGGTTGGCGTAGAGGAGCGTGGACTGCTCGGGCGACAGGGAGGCGAGGAATCCGGCATGGACCGCCGCACGACCCATGCGTGTCTCCACCGTCGGCAGCACCTTCTCCCCGACGGCGTCCAGGGCCCCCGGAGCGGCGTCGCTCAGCTTCTCGCCGATCTCGGCGAGCTCGGAAGTCTGGTCGCCCAGCGCAGCAGCGCCGCGAAGTGCAACGACTCCTGGAGCTCCTTGACGAGCGTGATCGGTAGGACGACCCACGGCTGGTCGTGCTCCAGGCGCGCCGGAGCCGGTCCAGCGCGGTGTACGCCACCAGGCCGGGCCCCGCCCCGACCTCGCGGAGCTCGGGGTCGAAGGAGTCCGCCGCGACCTGGCGGCACGGGAGGTACAGGGACGGCGGCAGCACCCGCCTGACGTCGAGCGTCCCGGTGGTCACGCGTCCTCCGGGAAGGGGTGGGGACCTGGTGCGAGGGGATGGCCAGGACCCGCGCGCCCCACGGCCTCGTCGCGTTGTCGGACCAGGAGCGCCTGCGCCTCCTGCGGCGTCAGGACCAGGTGTCGGGTCGGCACGACCAGCGCGCGCCCCGCCCGCCGACGGACGCGCACGGACAGCCCCGGATCCCCGTGGACCGGTTCCACCTCGGCGACGTCGTGCCACGCCACGGAGGTCGTGCGGCCGACTCGGCGCACCGCCATCCCCGACGGCGTCACGTCGAGCCGGTCGGGACGGGCCGCCAGGACGATCGAGCCGGCCAGGAGGATCGGGGTCGCCGCGGCGGCGGGGAGCAGCAGCACGCCGCCCGTACGACTGCGCGACGCGTCGAGGAGACCGTCGCCGAGCACGAACGACAGGACGACGAGCCCCAGCCCGAGCGCCCCGAGCACGAGGACGACCCCCGGGACCCAGGACGCCATGTACCGCCAGCCGCGGGAAGGGCAGCCAGGCGTCGACCGTCAGGAGCGCGCCCGCGACGACGAGGAGCAGCAGACCGGCGCGCCCGAGGGCCGCGCGGGGTCGAGCAGGAGCGCACCTGCCAGGCCGGCGAGACCGATGGTGCCGAGCGTCAGCACGGCCCGGTCGCGGCGCACGGGGGCGGTCATGTCCGCGTCGCTCTCGACCCCTGCCACGAGCGCCCCCTTCCGTCCCGGTGGCCCGCCCCTACGAGCGGGGCCCCCGCTGCACAGGCCCTCGGGGGCGGTGACGGGCGTCCGCGCACCGGACGTGCATGACGTGGTCGATCTCGCACACCGGACGACTTCGCGGCGTCGGACCGGAGAACTTAGGATGGACTTACGCACATCGACTGATCCTGGCGGTGTGCCCGTGTTCCCCCCAGGAGTCCCACTGATGAGCAGGAAGCTCAGGGTCGCGATCGTCGGCGCCGGCCCGGCCGGCGTCTACGCGGCCGACATCCTCACCAAGTCCGAGGTCCCCGCCCCCTTCGAGGGCGCGAGCGTCGACCTCATCGAGCGCGACCCGACGCCGTTCGGCCTGATCCGCTACGGCGTGGCCCCCGACCACCCGCGCATCAAGGAGATCGTCAAGGCGCTCAAGCGGGTCATGGCGAACGAGGACATCCGCTTCTTCGGCAACGTCTCGTTCGGCGACGACCTCAAGCTCGACGACCTGCGTCAGTTCTACGACGCCGTCGTCTTCGCCACGGGCGCCCGCCGCGACCGCGACCTCGACCTCCCCGGCATCGACCTCGACGGCTCGCACGGCGCGGCCGACTTCGTGTACTGGTACGACGGCCACCCCGACGTCGAGCGCGACTGGCCGTTCCAGCCGCACCAGGAGTCGGTGGCCGTGCTCGGCGTCGGCAACGTCGGCCTCGACGTCTCGCGCATCCTCGCCAAGACGGCCGACGAGCTGCTCGTCACCGAGATCCCCGACAACGTCTACGAGGGCCTGAAGAAGAACGTCGCGAAGGACGTGCACGTGTTCGCGCGTCGCGGTCCGGCGCAGGTCAAGTTCACGCCCATGGAGCTGCGCGAGCTGAGCCACTCCCCCACGATCGACGTCATCGTGCACCCCGAGGGCTTCGAGCTCGACGAGGGCTCGCTCGAGGCGATCCGTGCCGCGAAGAGCCAGAAGCTCGTGGTCGACGTGCTGCAGAACTACCTCGCGAAGGAGCCCACGGGCGCCCCGCACCGCATCCACATCCACTTCTGCCAGAACCCCGTCGAGATCCTCGGCGAGGACGGCAAGGTCGTGGGCCTGCGCACCGAGGTGACCGAGCTCGACGGCACCGGCAACGTCCGCGGCACCGGCGAGTTCCAGGAGTGGCCCGTCCAGGCCGTCTACCGCGCCATCGGCTACTACTCCGACAACCTGCCCGGCCTGCCGTTCGACGTCACCGCCGGCGTCGTGCCCAACGACGGCGGTCGCGTCATCGAGATCGACGGCTCGGCCCTGCCCGGCGTCTACGTGACCGGCTGGATCAAGCGTGGCCCGGTCGGCCTGATCGGTCACACCAAGTCCGACGCCGCCCAGACCATCTCGATGCTGCTCGACGACGCGCCCGGTCTCGAGCAGGCCGCCCAGCCCGACCCCGAGTCCGTCGACGCCTACCTCGGGTCGCGCGGCCTGGAGTACACGACGTGGGAGGGCTGGGAGAAGCTCGACGCCCACGAGCTCGGCCTCGGCGAGGCCCACGAGCACGAGCGGGAGCGCGTCAAGGTCGTGCCCCGCGAGGACATGGTCCGCATCGCGCGGTCCTGACCCGCACCGCCGCCGACGCCCGTGCCCCGCTGGGGTGCGGGCGTCGTCGCGTCCGGGCGTCGTCGCGTCCGGGCGGGCCGGTCAGGAGGGCGGCAGCACGAGCAGCTGCAGGTGGCACGGACCGTCGGGCGACGACGTCGGGATGTCGGTGAGGAGGAACGGCTGCTCCGCGCCGGCCGCGACGTCGTCGAGTCGACGGGTCGCGGCGGGGCTCGTGCCGTCGGCCGGGCCGACCTGGGCGCTCACCTGGTAGCTCGCCTTGTTCTTCGTCGGGTTGGAGACCAGGCCCGTCGCCGACCAGGTGCCGTCGCCGTCGCGGCTGCACTCGACCGCCGACAGCAGCTCCGGGGCGGAACGACCGGTCGGCAGACCCTCGGCGGTCGGCGAGGCCGACGGCGCGGGCCGGGCGGCGGGGTCGGTCCCGCCGCTGCAGCCCGTCGCGCCGAGCGACAGCACCGGCAGGAGCACCGCGGAGGCCAGGTGTCGTGCGCGCATGGGTCCATCCCACCACGTCGGACCCGTCGTCCGAGGCGCACCACGCGCGGTCCCGCCCGGGCCCTTCCCGGCCCGAGGGTGTCCTTGGTGTCGTGCCCGCGTGGCGTAGGCTGAAAGTGCTAGGACGTCCAAGCATCAGGGAGGGAGAGGTCCATGACGATCGCACGTCTGGGCGTGGTCGGCGGAGGACTCATGGGGTCGGGCATCACCGAGGTCGGAGCGCGGGCCGGTCTGTCCGTCGTGACCGTGGAGGTCGACGACGACGCCGCGAAGCGCGCCGCCGAGCGGGTCGAGGCCTCGCTGCGCAAGGCCGAGCAGCGCGGGAAGCTGACCGCCGACGACGTCACCGCGACGCTCGAGCGCGTCACGTTCACGGCCGACCTCGAGGCGCTCGCCGACCGTGACCTCGTCGTCGAGGCCGCGAGCGAGGACGAGCGGACGAAGCTCGACCTGTTCCGGACTTTGGGCTCGATCCTGGAGTCCGACGACGCCGTGCTCGCGTCGAACACGTCCTCCATCCCGATCGTGAAGCTCGGCGCCGTGTCGGGGCGGGCCGACCGGGTCATGGGCGTGCACTTCTTCAACCCCGCGCCGGTCATGAAGCTGGTCGAGCTGATCCCGTCGCTCACCACGTCGCCCGAGACGCTGCAGCGCATGCAGACGTTCGTCTCCGAGACCCTCGGCAAGGAGCCCATCGAGGCCACCGACCGCGCCGGGTTCGTCGTCAACAGCCTGCTCGTGCCGTACCTGCTCTCGGCCATCCGCATGTACGAGGCGGGCTACGCCTCGGCCGCCGACATCGACTCCGGCATGGTGCTGGGCTGCGGGCACCCGATGGGCCCGCTCGCCCTGGCCGACCTCATCGGCCTCGACACCGTCCGCGCCATCGGCGTCTCCATGTACGAGGAGTTCAAGGAGCCGCTCTACTCGCCGCCGCCGGTGCTCGACCGCATGGTCGACGCCGGCCTCCTGGGCAAGAAGTCCGGGCACGGGTTCTACCCCTACGATCGCTGAGTGCCCGACCCCGACCCTCGACGACCGCGGCTCGCCCACCTGACGTGGCCGCGCCACACGGCCCGGACCACGCTGCGGCCGCTCACGCTCGACGACGTCGACGCCGTGCTCGCCTACCGGGGCGACCCCGACGTCGACCGGTGGCTCGGCCGGCCGGCGCGGACCCGTGAGGAGCTCGTCGACTCGCACTTCGGCGCCGACGACCTCCTCGACGCGCTCGCCGTCGAGGTCGACGGGCAGGTCGTCGGCGACACGATGGTCACCGTCGGTGACGCCTGGGGCCAGAAGGACGTCCGCGAGCGGGCGCGCGGCACGGTCGCCGTGCTGGCCTGGGTCCTCGCGCCCAGCCACCACGGGCGAGGCCTCATGACCGAGGCCGTCGAGGAGCTGCTGCGGATCAGCTTCGAGGAGCTCGGGGTGCGCCGCGTCGTCGCCGAGTGCTTCGCCACCAACGAGCCCTCCTGGCGACTCATGGAGCGCGTCGGCATGCGCCGCGAGGCCCACACCCGCCAGGACGCCCTGCACCGCGACCTCGGCTGGGTCGACGGCCTCGCCTACGCGATCCTCGCCGACGAGTGGCGCTCCCGGCACGCCTGACCACGCGGTTTACCACGGTCCCGTGGTAGAGGTCGTCCTCCCACGGGAAGTTTGCCGCGGGAGGACGGGGTTTACCACGGGACCGTGGTAAACCGCGGCGTCGGAGTCACCTGCGACGGCGGTGCAACGGGGGGCGGGGCATGATGGGGTGATCCGCGTCATACCCGACTGGAGGCCCTCGTGATCGTCCCGTTCAGCATCCGCGACTTCCTCGACCGCGCCGTCACCGTCTACCCCGACCGGGTGGCCGTCGTCGACGAGCCCGACCAGCCGGCACCGTCGTGGGGCGAGCTCACGTACGCCGAGGTGATGCGTCTCGCGCAGGCGCAGGCGGAGCGGCTCGACCGGCTCGACGTGCCGGTCGGCGGCCGGGTCGCGATGGTCTCGCAGAACGCCGCGCGGCTCTACACGTCGTTCTTCGGCGTCTCCGGCTGGGGCCGCGTGTTCGTGCCGGTGAACTTCCGGCTCGCGCCGGCGGAGGTCGAGTACATCGTGCAGCACAGCGGCGCGGAGGTCGTCGTCCTCGACCCGGGCCTGGAGCACCTGCGCGACGCCTGCTCGGCGGCCAAGCACGTCTTCGTCGCCGGCGTCGACGACGAGGAGGTCTGGGGCTGGTCGCCGACCTCCCAGGATCGTCCGACCCACGGCGCGCAGCCGCGGGCGTGGGAGCCCGACGAGACCGCGACGGCCACCATCAACTACACGTCGGGCACGACCGCCCGGCCCAAGGGCGTCGAGCAGACGCACCGCGCCCTCTGGACCAACGCGACGGTGTTCGGCTGGCAGGCGTCGGTCAGCGACCGCGACGTGTACCTGCACACGCTGCCGATGTTCCACTGCAACGGATGGGGCCAGGTGTACGGCGTCACCGGCATGGGCGGGAAGCACGTCGTGCTGCGGCAGGTCGACGGGGCGGAGATCCTGCGCCGCATCGAGGAGCACCAGGTGACCTTCCTCTGCTGCGCACCGGCGGTGCTGTCGGCCGTGCTCGACGCGCTGAAGGACTGGGACGGTCCGGTCGGGCGCGACCGTGTCCGCTGCGTCGTCGCAGGCGCCCCGCCGCCGACCCGCACGATCGAGCGGGTCCGCGAGGAGCTGGGGTGGGAGTTCATCCAGATCTACGGGCTCACCGAGACGTCGCCGCTGCTGACCATGAGCCGCATGCGCGAGGAGTGGGACGACCTCGACGCGACCGAGCAGGCCCGCAGGCTCGGTCGCGCGGGCGCTCCCGCGCTGTCGACGTCGATCCGCGTCGACGACACCGGCGAGGTGCTGGCCCGCAGCAACACCGTGCTCGAGGGCTACTGGGACAACCCCGACGCCACCGCCGAGTCGCTGGCCGGGGGATGGTTCCACACGGGCGACGGCGGATCGTTCGAGGACGGCTACGTCACGATCGCGGACCGCACGAAGGACGTGATCATCTCCGGCGGCGAGAACGTGTCGTCGATCGAGGTGGAGGACGCGCTCGCGTCGCACCCCGCCGTGCGGGAGGTCGCCGTCATCGGCGTCCCCGACGAGCGCTGGGGCGAGCTGGTCACGGCGCTCGTCGTCGTCGAGCCCGACTCCGGCGTCGACGAGGCGGCGCTCATCGCGCACTGCCGCGAACGGCTGGCCGGCTACAAGTGCCCCAAGCGGGTCGAGTTCCGCGACGAGCTCGCCCGCACGGCCACCGGGAAGCTGCAGAAGTTCAAGCTGAGGGCCGAGTTCTGGGACGGGCGCGAGCGCCAGGTCAACTGACGTCCCGGTCGACGGGGCGGTCTCGCTGTAGCCGCACGCCCGGGCCACCGCCTCGCCTAGGCTGGCCGCACCATCCGCCGCACGCCCGAGGTCCGTCATGTCGTCGTCCTGCACCTGCCACTGCGCCGAGAGGCGCCGGCGTCGACCGTCGGCCGCCCTCGTCGTGGCCACCGTCGCGCTCTTCCTGTCGCTCGGCGGCACCTCCTACGCCGCCGTCAAGGCGGGCAGCATCGGCAACCGTCAGCTCGCCGACCGCGCCGTCAGCGCCTCGAAGATGCGCCCCGACTCGGTCGGCACGCAGGCACTGGTCGACGGCTCGGTGCGCTCGGGGGACCTGCGCAACCGGTCCGTCACCGGCGCCAAGATCGCCCTCGACGCCGTGACCACGCAGGTCATCCTCGACGGCAGCATCGGCAGCCAGGACCTCGCGAAGGGCAGCATCGGCACCCGCGAGGTCGCCGACGGCAGCCTCGGCACGCAGGACCTGACGTCGGACGTCGTCGGACGGCTGCTGCGGGCGCCCGGCACCGGCAGCGGCGGCGCGACCGTCGGCCAGACCCTCTCGACGAGCGTCGTCCTGGCCAGCTCCACGGAGATGCGTGGCTACTCGGTGCCCGCGGACCAGGCGGGCACCGTGCTCGTCACCGGCGCTGCGGCCGTCGGCTCGAGGTTCGGCACCGACGTGACGTGCGGCCTCGTCCGCGCCGGCGAGAGCACCCCGCTCGCCAGCAGCACCGTGACCGTCCCCGCCGAGGGCAGGTCGGTCGTCCCCGTGCAGGCCGTCGTGGCCGTCGCGCAGGACCAGAACCTCTCGCTGCGGTGCTGGACCGCGCTGGGCACCGGGACGGCGACCGCCGCCGACGGCTCCACCCTGACGGTGCTGCGCGTCGGCTCCTGACGCCCCCGTCCCGGGCCGCGCGGCGCGGCGGGTCAGCCGACCAGCCGCAGTCGACGGGGTGCCAGCCCCACCGTCAGCCGCTGCCCGAACGACACGCTCAGCGCGTCGGCCTCGATCCCGTCGCCGAAGCAGACGAGCGCGTCGGACTCCACCGTCACGACGAGCGAGCCGTCGGCACCCACGAGACCCTCCGTGACCTCGGTGCCCGTGGCCGGCGACGGCCACGCCTCGCGGACGAACCAGCACAGGCCCGGGTCGGTCGGGCCGGGCATGACCAGACCGCTGCGCCGCTCCTCCCACGCCGAGCGCAGCCAGCCCGTCGCACCCGTGCCCGTGCCGACGAGGATCCCCGACGACGAGTGCCGCTCCACCCGATCACCCGCGTGCAGCACGTAGCGCGCGGACTGGTGACCGGGGTCGCCGACGAACACCTCGTTGAGCGCCGACAGCTCCTGGCCGTCGTCGGTGCGCGCCTGCACCATCGTGCGTTCCTGCACCGGACGGTCGGCCCGCTCGACGCCGGCCAGCACGTCGACCACCTGATGCGGCGCGTGCGGCACGAGCACTCCGGGGTTGCGGCCCCGCTCCGGGTCGACCCCGACCACGGGCTGGCCGCTCAGGTACTTCGCGACGTTGGCGACGAGCCCGTCCTGACCGACCGCGACGACCACGTCCTCCGGGCCGAACACGAACCGGTCGAGCTCGGAGCGCTCCACCTCCGCCCGCCGCCAGTGCAGCGGGATCGCCGCGGACACGACGGCCCGCGCCCGCGCGAGCGCCTCGTGACGCTGCTCGACCTCGGCGATGTCACGGTCGCGGGTGCGCAGGAAGAAGGCGGCCTGGTCCCGGGTGGCGTGCCGGGCGACCAGCTCCTCGTACTCCGACCGTCGGTGGACGACGACGGCCCGCGGCCGCAACGTCATCGCGCCGGACCGGGCTCCTGGTCGGCCGCCGCGCCGGTGTCGCCGAGCTTCTCCAGCAACGGCGCGAGCAGGTCGGGCGTGAGGGAGAGGTGCGTGAGGGGCGGCAGGTTGGCCGCGAGCTCGCGGGCGGCGATCGCGAGGATCCGACCCTGGTCGATCTCGGCGTACGACGCGAACGCCGCCGCCTCGGCAGCAGCCTTCGCCTCGCCGACGGTGCGGGCCCGGTCGGCCTCGGCCCGCGCCAGCAGACCCTCCCGCTCGGCACGCGCCGCCGCCGTGATGCGGTCGGCCTCGGCCTGCTCGGTCGCGCGACGCCGCTCGTTCTGGCCGCGCTGGGTGACGAGCTCCTCCTCGCGGCGCGCCAGCTCGATCTGGTTCGTCAGCTCGTTCTCGGCGATCGCGCGCTCCTTCTCCACGGCGACCGCCCGCCGCTCGAAGGTCGCACGGTCGGCCTGCTGCTGGACGGCCTCGCGGGTCGGGGTCTGCAGCGCACGCTCCAGGTCGGCCTCCGCGCGGATCGCGACGACGCGGACGTCGGTGACGGCCAGCCCCCGCTCGACGAGGCGCTGGTCGCCGGCGAGCTCGTCGGCGACCCGCTGACGCACGGGCGCGATGCCGTGGGCGAGCGCGTCGGTGAGCGACGTGCCGGCGAGGTGGTCGAGCGCCGGCTGCTGCGCGAGCTCGGTGAGCAGGCCGCCGAGCCGCTCCAGCGGTCGGGCGTTCCAGTCGCCGGTGCGCGGGTCGATGCCGAAGTCGATGCGGGTGGCGGCGACGGCGGGGTCGACGACCCGGTAGGTGACGGTGGCCTGCACCGACACCACCTGGAAGTCGCTCGTCCGAGCCGTGAACTGGAGCACCTGCTCACGGTCCTCCAGCGGCACCTCGGCCAGGGCGGCGGTGCTGGGTCGGAACCAGAACGACACCCCCGCCCCGGACTTCGTGACCTGACCGTCCTTCAGCTTCAGCACGAACGACGTCGGGTCCGACCGCAGGTGGTTCAGGAACGGACGTCGGGTGATGTCGGCCATCGGTGCTCCCTCTTCTCGACCACGCCCAGTCTGCCCCACCCGCCGCGCCCCCAGCGCCGAGCCCACCCCCCGGATCCGCCCAGAGTGGTCTCGATACGCCCGGAGCACGCTCGTCCCTCACGGCTCCGCGCTACTCGACCAGCGACACCTTCCGCTGGTCGAGTAGCAGCGACAGCGAGCGCCAGCGAGCTTGTCGGTGCGTATCGAGACCACCCGGCAACGGCTCAGCGTGGGCCGGCTTCCAGTGACCGTCTGGGGTGGTCTCGATACGTCGCCGCCTGCTCCTTCGTCGCGGCGTCGACTACTCGACCAGCGGAACCCACCGCTGGTCGAGTAGCGGCACCGGCGACGAAGGAGCCCGGTGCCGCGTATCGAGACCACCCGGCAACGGCCCAGCGCGGGCCGACCCCCAGCGAGCGCCGAGAGAGGTCTCGCTCCGTCGCGGCTACGCCCCTCCTGCGACGGCTCCAGCACCTCCCCTCGCTGGCGCTCGTGGAGGCGCCCGACCAGCGGGAGTGGCGTCAGAGGGGGCGCAGGCCGGTGACCTGCCAGGTGCCGGCGGACGACTTCCTGGCCGTGACCGACAGCTGGGCGGCGGAGACGTTGGCCTGGTCCTCGCCGGCGCGCCGGCTGGACTGGTCCACGTACACGAGCAGCTCGGCGTGGTCGCCCTCCAGCTCGGTCACGCCTGCCGTGCTCACCTTGGCGGTGAGCACCAGCTTCTGGCCGGGCGCCTGCTTCTGCAGCGCCGCGAAGAGGGTGTCGTACTCCTGACGCGCCTTGCCGGCGAGCAGGGCGTCCGCGGACTGCTCCGTCGGCGTCGGGTTCGCGTAGTCGTAGGTGAGGACGCGCTCGAGCGCGACCGCCACCTGCGACTGCACCTGCGACGTCTCCTTCGCGTCGACGAGGGCGCGGTTGTCGGCCGCCGGCCCCGACGTGAGGTCCGCGTACTGCCACCAGCCGACGCCACCGACGACGAGGGCCAGCAACGACACGACGACGACGGCCGCCCGCCTCGCGCCCCTCACGACAGCTCCACCGCGAGCTGCTGGAGGTCGCTCACCTTCCAGGTCCCACCCGAGCGGACCAGGGTGGCCGTGAAGCGGTTGCGCTTCACGACGGGCTCCGCGTCGGCGTCCTTCGCGTCGCGCACCGTCGTCTCGACCGACGCGATCACCTCGGCGGTGTCGCCGTCGACGTCGAGGACGGCGGCGTCGACGACCTTGCCGCGCGACTCCTTGCCCTGGTCGGCGAGGAGCTGACGGTCCTGCTCGTCCAGCCCCGAGAACTGGTCGTGCAGCGTTCCGGTCGTGACGGCCTTCCAGCTGTCGAGCCCCGCCTTCACGTCGGCGGAGTCGAGGCTGTTGAGCGTGGCGATGTCGCTCGTGGCGCGGATGAGCACGGCGTCGCGCGTGCGGGCGAGCTGCAGGTCGTCGCTGTGCGCGGCGCTCCACCAGGCGACCGAGCCGCTGACCGCGACCGCTAGTGACACGGCGAGCAGGACCCAGCCGAGCAGCCAGCGACCTCGACGCTGCCCGTCCGACGTCGTCGGGCCGTCACCGTCGGACACCCCGGCGTCGCTCGTCGCCGCCTCCATGGCACCGTCTCCCCCCGTGCTGCCGCGCTCTGCCAGCGCAGTCGTCCTGCTCATCGTGCACCACCCATCAGGTCGGCCAGCGAGTCGGCCATGCGGACGTCGGCGCGGACGAGCCGGCCCTCGGCGTCGCGGCTGGGTGCCGGACCCAGCCGACTGGGGACGTTCTTCGGACCTCGGACGTTGGAGGCGCCGGCGCTGGACCGGCAGCCCGCGTCGCGGTTGAACGACTGGCCCGACGAGGTGTCCGTGCCGCGCCGCGGTGCGGTGCCGCCGTAGCCCGTCGTGCACGGCAGCGGCGAGAAGTAGGACTGCGAGAGGGCGAGGTTGATGCCGCGCGAGCCCGTGATGGTCCAGCCGATGCTGAACGCCCGGGGGGCGGTGACCAGCGCGTCCTGGACGCCGTTCGCGTTGATGCCGAACACCTGCGCCGGCGTGACCAGGTTGGCGAGCACGACCCCGAGGGGGCGGCCGACCTCCTGGAAGAGGGTGTCGATCTCGCGGGCCGCCGCCGGCGTGTTGTCGATGAGGGTGCGCAGGTCCCCGTCGGACGACTCGAGCGTCGCGGCGATGGTCGACAGGTCGGCGCTGAAGGAGCGGATGCTCTGCGACGACGCCTCCTGGGTGCGCAGCACGCGGTCGGAGTTCTCGATGAGCCCGCGGGTGACGACGAAGTTGCGGTCGGCGGCCTTCTGGAACCGCTGGGAGCTCTCCAGCAGCGACCCGAAGTCGAGCGCGACCCCCTGGGTGGCGTCGTAGCCCTCGTCGATGACCGACGTGAGCGCCTCCTTCGGCACGGACCCGACGAACTTCTCCCCCGAGCGGAGGAGGGTGTCGATGTCGGGCGGCTGCGACTCGGCGCCCGCGCTCAGCCGGTCGCCGTCCCTCAGGGCCGCGCCACCGGCCGTGCCGCCCTGCAGGTCGACGTACTGCTCACCGATCGCGGAGCGGTTGACCACCTTCGGGCTGGCGTCCGCGGGGATGCGCGGTGCACCGCCCTCGATGGACATCGTGATCCGTACGCCGTCGTCGGTGGGCTCGAGCCGGTCGATCCGACCGACGGGCACGCCGCGGTAGGTGACCTGACCGTTCTCGAACGCTCCGCCTGCGGCGGGCAGGGTGGCCGTGACCGTGTAGCCGGTCGAGAAGGGGTCGAGCCCCACGTACTTGAGGCCGAGGTAGGAGGTGGCGAGCAGCCCGAGGACCACGAACGCCACGATCTGCGCCTTGATGCGTCCGGTCAGCATCACTGCTCACCCTCTCGCGGGCTGGTGGACGGCTCGGCCGACGACGTCGCCGAGGGCGACGGGGTGGGCGTGCGGTCCGGGGTGGGCACGGTGGCGCTCGGGACCGGCATCGACGGCCTCGGGGAGCCCGGGGCCGGCGACGACGTCGGGGGCAGCAGGCTCGGCGGCGCCTCGTCGGACTCCGCGCCGTCGCCGTCGCCACCCTCGGCGGCGTCGCGCTGACGCTGGAGGAGCTGCTGCGGGTCGAGGGCCTTCCCCTGGCCGCTGACGGAGCCGCCCTTCGGGTAGTTCGGGTCCTCGACCTGCGGCCACGCGCAGCCGGCGGCCTGGCAGCCGGCCGGGAGCGTGCGGAAGTTGGTCTCGACGAACACGTTCAGGTAGTCGCCCTTGATGGCCCCGAGCACCGAGTCGGGGAACGGGTAGGTCAGCAGGATCTCGAGCGACTCGGGCAGGTCGCGACCGGAGCGGGCGAGCTGGTCGAGGATCGGGTCGAGCGCCTTGAGGTCGGCGACGATGTCGTCCTGGCTCTTGTCGAGCACGTCGACGGTGACGGTCGAGAGCCGGTCCAGCGACGACAGCATGGCCACCAGCTCCTTGCGCTGGTCGACGAGCACCTGCATGCCGGGCGACAGCCCGTCGAGGGCGTTCGCGATCTTGTCCTGGTCGGCCTGCAGGTTCTTCGACAGCCGGTTGAGCCCGTCGAGCGCCGCGGTGATCGACTCCTTGCGGTCGTCGAGCGTCGTGACGAACTGGTCCATCTGCTGCAGGAACGCCTTGATCTCCTCGGGCCGGCCGGTCGAGACCTGCTGCAGCTCGCGGGAGATCTCCTGGAACTGGCCGATGCCGCCGCCGTTCAGGACCATCGACAGCGAGCCCAGCACCTGCTCGACCTCCGCCGCCTGCGACGTGTCGGCGAGACCGAGCCGCGTGCCGTCGCCGACGGGTCGGCCGGCCTGCGGTGTCGAGGGTCGCACGAGGGCGACGTACTTCTCGCCGAGCAGCGACGTCTGCTCGAGCCGGGCGACGGTGCCGGCCGGCAGCTGGGCGTCGCGGTTGACCAGCAGAGTCACCCGCGCACTGCGGCCGTCGGGGTTGAGCCGGATGCGGTCGACCCGTCCCACGGCGACGTCGTCGACCTTGACGCTCGACTGCGGCACGAGGTCGAGGACGTCGTCGAAGTCGGCGGTGATGTGCATCGGACGCGAGCCGACGTCGGCGCCGCCGGGCAGCGGCGTGTCGTAGACACCGCCGCTGAGCATCCCGCAGCCGGACAGCGTGGCGAGCCCCGCTGCGGCGACGGCGACGGCGAGCCGACGGGTGAGGCGGCTCATCGGTTCGTCCCCGGCAGGAGGGTGGGCGCGTCGCCGCCCGGCGCCCAGATCGACGCCTCGTTGAGGTTGCCTCGACCCGTGAGGGCCTTGCGCTGGGGGTCGTAGGCCCGCAGGAAGTTCTGCAGGACCAGCGGCACGAGCCGCACCGTCTCCTCCAGCGCCTGGCGCTGGTTGACGAGCACCCGGGTCGGGCCCTGCAGGTTCTCGACGCTGGTGCGCAGCGCGCCGCGGTTGTCGCGGATGAAGTCGTCGACGATCGCGAGCGCCTGGCCCAGGTTGTCGATCGCGGCGGCGAGGTCGCCGCTGCTGTCGGCGAGGTAGTCGTTGACCTCGGCGAACTGGCGGTTGACGTTGGCGACCGACGTGTCGTTCTCCACCAGCATGTCGTTGAACTCCTTGACGTTCCCGATCGTCGCGAAGAGGTCGTCGCTGGAGTCGGCCAGCGTTCCCGACGCGTCGCCGAAGTCGCTGATCAGCTGGTTGATCTTGGTGCCCTGGCCGCGCAGGTTGCGGTCGGCGACGTCGAGGAAGCGCGACAGCGCGCCGTCGCGGTTCGCGCCGTCGGGGCCGAGCTTCTCGCTGACGTCGGTGAGGCTGGCGTAGAGGTCGTCGATCTCGACCGGCACGGCGGTGCGGTCGATCGGCAGCACGGCGCCGTCGGGCAGCTCGGGGCCCGACACCCACGGCCTCGTCAGCTGCACGAACCGGTCGGACACCAGCGTGGGCGCGACGATGACCGCGGCGGTGTCGTCGGCGGCCGCCTCACCGTGGTCGAGACGCATCGTCACGGTGACGCCCGCGGGACCGGGGTCGACCCCCGTGACCTTGCCGACCGGGACGCCCAGCATCTGCACGTCGGAGCCGACGTACAGCCCGACGCTGGACTCGAAGACGGCCTTCACGGTGGTGCGGTCGCGGTCGGCGGTGGCCCGCCAGCCGACGGTGGCCACGACGGCGAGCGCCACGACGACGGCGAGCACGAGGCTGCGGCGTCTCACTGGCCCCCTCCCTTCTTCGGCTTGCAGTCCCGGACGACGTCGTTGCGCAGCTCGGGGCTGCCGGAGGAGTCGAACAGGCCGCAGATGTAGGAGTCGATCCACGGACCGTTGCCGGTGGCCGACGCGAGCGTGCGGTAGTACGGGGCCAGACGCCGCAGCGACGCCTCGAGCTGCCCCTGGTTGGCCTGCAGGATCCGCGCGACCTGGTCGAGCTTGGCGAGCGCGGGACGCAGCTGGGCCTCGTTGTCGCGGACCAGCCCGACGAGCTGGGTGCCGAGGCGCTTGGTGCCGTCGAGGAGGGCCTGGACGGTCTGGCGCCGCGCGGCGAGCTCGTCGAGGAGCGCGCTGCCGTCCTGCAGCAGCTTCGCGAACTCGGCGTTGCGGTCCTTGAGGGTGCCGCTGACCTCGCGGGTCGACTTCAGCAGCCGCGCGAGCTGGTCGTCGCGCTTGGCGATGACGCGCGAGAGGTCGGTGAGGCCCGAGACCGACTCGCGGACGGCCTTGGGGGTGTCCTGGAAGGCGTCGGACAGGACGTCGAGGCTGGTCTCGAGCTGGTCGGTGTCGATGGCGCCGATCGTGTCCGACAGGTCGGAGAAGGCGGCGTTGACGTCGTAGGGGGTGCTCGTGCGCTGCAGCGGGATGGGCCCGTCGAGCTCCCCCGCGCCGAGCGGGTCGACCGCCAGGAACTTCTGGCCCAGCGTCGTCTTGACCTTGATCGCGGCGCGCGACTGCGGGCCGATCCGCACCCCCTTGGCGCGGAAGGTGACGAGCACCGACGCGCCGTCGAGGTCGAGGTCGGTGACCTCGCCGACCTTGACGCCGGCCACGCGCACCTCGTTGCCGGGCTTGAGGCCGCCCGCCTCCGCGAAGCGCGCCTGGTGGGTGGCGCCACCGCCGACGACGGGGAGCGCCTGCGCGTTGAACGCCAGGAGGAACACGACGGCCATGACGGTGAGCCCGACGACCGCGATCCACACGCGGTTGCGCTCACCGAACGCGGTCGGGAAGGAGCGGGCCTTGCGGGACGGGCTCATGCGGTGCACCTCTTCGCGACCGGCTTGGCACCGAGGTCGCCGAAGTAGCCCTCGGGCCGCGGGATGACGCCGGTGATCTCGCACTCGTAGAAGTTGATCCAGGACCCGTACGACGCGGTGCGGCCGATCCGGTCGAGCTTGACGGGCAGCCGCGCGAAGAACGTGTTGAGCGTGTCCTCCGCGTCGGCCAGCTGCGCCGACAGGTCGCCGAGGGACCCGATCGACGCCTTGAGGGGCTGGCGACCCTCCTCCAGCAGGTTCGAGACGCTGGTCGTGAGCCGGCCCATGCCGTCGAGGGTGTCGCCGATCGTCTTGCGGTCCTCGGCCAGCCCCGAGACGAGCTGCTGGAGGGTGACGATCGTGCGGTCGAGCTCGTCGGTGCGCCCGTTCACGGTGTCGAGCACCTGGGTGAGGTTGTCGATCAGCTCGCCGATGACCCGGTCCTTCTGCGCGAGCGTCGACGTGAGGCTCGCGGTGCTCGACAGCAGACCCTCGACGGTGGCGCCCTCCCCCTGGAAGACGGCGATGATCTGACCGCTCAGCGCGTTGACGTCCTTCGGGTCGAGGAACTGCATGAGCGGCTGGAACCCGTTGAACAGCATGGTCAGGTCGAGCGCGGGGCGGGTCTCGCGCAGCCCGAAGGTGTGACCGGCGGGCAGCGAGCCGCCCGTGCTGGTCTCCGGCGGCTCGAGGGAGATGTAGCGCTGGCCGACGAGGTTGCGGAACCGCAGCTGCGCGATCGTGCCGCGTGGCAGCCGCACCGCGTCCTGCACGGTGAACTCGACGCCGGCGACCCGGTTGTCGTGCACGCGCACGTCGGTGACGGTGCCGACCTTGACGCCGGCCATACGGATGTCGTCGCCGCGGTTCAGGCTGGTGGCGTCGGAGAACAGCGCCGTGTAGCGGCTCGTGGAGCCGGGCGTGGAGTTGCGGATGGTGCCCGCGAGCATGACGGTGGCGAGCACCGTGACGACGGTGAACACCACGCTCTTGACGATCGTCGCCCTCATCGCAGCTCCACCTCCGTGCCGCGCAGCGTCGGACCGACGAGCAGGCTCGCCCAGCGCGGGTAGTCGTCGGGGCTCATGCCCTGGCTGGGTCCCATGAGCTCGGCGATGAGCTGGTTCTCGGCCGGGGAGTTCGCGTCGTCCAGGCCCGGCGACGCGACCGCGGAAGCGCGGGTGTCGTAGGCCGGCGGCGCGATCGCGGCGGGCTGGGCCGACGACCCTGCCGAGCGGGACCCGGCACCGGTGGGCACGTAGGGGCACGACGGCGTGCCGCCGCCACCGAAGCGGGGCGTGTCGCGGCCCGGCTGGTAGCCGCTGCGCGGCGGGCTGACGTTCAGCACGACCTTCAGGCCGGGCTTGCTCGTGCCCTTGCCGAGCGCCTTGTCCATGCGGGGGATGAACTGGCGCGCCGAGCGCAGCAGGCACGGGAAGGTGCGGGCGTAGGGCGCGGCGGCCTCGAGCGCCTTGCGGCTCTCTCCGGAGAGGATCTCGATCGTGTTGGCGTTGGACGCCACCCAGCCGCGGCTCTCGTCGGCCGACGCGATGACCCGCTGGTACACCTCGGTGAGCGCCGAGCCCTTGTCGACGAGGGTGCTGGACGTGGTGGTGAGGTCGTCGAGCGCGGTCAGCAGGTCGGGCGCGGCGTCGGCGTAGGTGTCGGCGACGGTGGCGAGCCGGCCGAGGTCCTCGGTGAGAAGGGGAACGCTCGGCTGCAGCCGCTGGACGTACTCGCCCCACGCCTGCAGGGTGTCGCCGAGCTCGCCGCCGCGACCGCGCAGCATCGTGGCCAGCTCGTTGAGCGTGGCCTGCAGCTTCTCCGGCTGGATGGACTTCAGCAGCGGCAGGAGCTCGTCGAGCACCTTCTGCAGCTCGATCGCGTCGGACGAGGCGTCCTGGTGGATCGTGGCACCGGCCTCGAGGTGGTCGCCGGCCGACGCCGACGTCGACTGCAGGTCGACGTACCGCTCGCCGAAGAGCGTCTTGGGCAGCAACCGGGCCGTGGTGTCGGGCGACAGCCGCTTCAGCACGTCGGGCTTGAGGGCGAGCGTGAGCACGGCACCGTCGGGAGAAGTGCTGATCTTGGCGACCTCGCCGACCGGCACGCCGTGCAGCTTCACGTCCGACCCCTTCTGCAGGGCGTTGCCGACCGAGTCGGTCCGCAGCTCGACGTCGGAGCGCGGCACGAACGCGCGGTTGTAGGCGAGCACCGCACCGCCGACCAGCGCGACGACGACCAGCCCGTACGTGAGCCCGAGCAGCACGTCGACCCAGCGCGGCGCCTCGCGACGGCGCGCGCTCATCCGGCGATCCTCACGGTCGTGGTGGTGCCCCAGAGCGCCATGGAGAGGACCAGGTCGAGCACGGCCACCGTGACGATGCTGCGACGCACCGCCGTGCCCACGGCGATGCCGACGCCGGCGGGGCCACCGTGCGCGGTGAACCCGAGCCGGCAGTGGATGAGGATGATCAGCACCGCGAACACGAGCACCTTCGCGAACGACAGCAGGATGTCGATCGGCGGCAGGAACAGCGAGAAGTAGTGGTCGTAGGTGCCGGCCGACTGCCCGTGCAGGTACACCGTGACCATGCGCGCACCGAAGTAGGAGGTGAGCAGGCCGATGACGTACAGCGGGATGATCGCGATGAAGCCGGCCACCACGCGGGTCGTCACGAGGTAGGGGACGCTGGGCACCGCCATGACGGTGAGCGCGTCGACCTCCTCGTTGATGCGCATGGCGCCGAGCTGGGCGGTGAACCCCGAGCCGACCGTGGCCGACAGCGCGAGCGCGGCGACGAGCGGGGCGATCTCGCGGGTGTTGAAGTAGGCCGAGATGAAGCCGTTGAGCGCCGACGTGCCGATCTGGTCGAGCGCGGCGTAGCCCTGCATGCCGACGACGCTGCCGACGAACAGCGTCATGCCCAGCATCACGCCGATGGTGCCGCCGATGACGGCGAGGGCACCGGAGCCGAAGCTGACCTCCGAGAGCAGGCGGAGCACGTCGCGCGGGTAGCGCTTGACCGTGGCCGGGATCCAGGCGAGCACGCGACCGTAGAAGCGCAGCTCGGCACCGGCCGACGCGACCGCGTCGAGCGGACGGTCCCACCAGCGCGGCGGCCGGTCGTCGACGCCGAGCTCGGCGAGGGTCGGCTCGGGACGCGGTGCGCGGGCACCGGGACCCTGGGCGGGCGTGAGCGTCATGTCAGGCTCCCTTGCCCGGGACGAGCTGCAGGTACAGCGTCGTGACGACGAAGTTCACGAAGAACAGCAGCAGGAACGTGATGACGACCGACTGGTTCACCGCGTCGCCGACGCCCTTCGGCCCGGGAGCGGTGTTGAGGCCGCGGTGGCAGGCGACGATGCCGGCGATGAAGCCGAAGATCACGGCCTTGAGCTCACCGACCCACAGGTCGGAGATCTGCGCGAGGGCGGTGAAGCTGGCCAGGTAGGCACCGGGCGTGCCGCCCTGGACCATGACGTTGAAGACGTAGCCGCCGACCACGCCGACGACGGACACCAGACCGTTCAGCAGGACGGCGGCGCCGATGCACGCGAGCACCCGCGGCACGACGAGCCGCTGCACGGGGTCGACGCCGATGACCCGCATGGCGTCGATCTCGTCGCGGATGCGCCGCGAGCCGAGGTCGGCGCAGATCGCCGCGCCGCCGGCTCCGGCGATCACCAGGCTGGTGACGATGGGTGCCGCCTGCTGGACGACGGCGAGCACGCTGGCCGCGCCGGTGAAGGACTGGGCGCCGACCTGGACGGTCAGGGTGCCGAGCTGGAGCGCGATGACGGCACCGAACGGGATGGCCACGAGGATCGCAGGGATCCAGGAGACGCTCACGACGAACCAGAACTGCTCGAGCGTCTCGCGCGCCGCGAACGGTCGGCGGAAGGTCGCGCGGGTGGCGTCGAGCGCGAGGGCGAAGACGTCGCCGGTCGCGGTCAGGGAGCGGGTGACCGCCCCCGACGTCGGGTTCGCCTCCGCTCGGTGGGTGTCGTCGTCGTCGGCGACGTAGAGGGGCGCGTTGCCGGCACTGACCCGCTCGCGGTGCCGGACCGAGCTGGGTCGTGCCACGCCGGAGCGCGGCTCGAGCTGACGCGGCAGCACCTCGATGGCCCGGGCGCCGCCGCCGCGGATCGGCCCGCCCGGCCCGTAGTCGACGGGCTCGTCGAAGAGGTCGATGGTGCGGTGGTCGTTCTCCTCGCTCATGCCGATCGGACCCTCGGGGTCGCCGCTCATGAACTGGCTGACGACGGGGTGGTCGGTGAGGAGGAACTCCTCGCGCGGCCCGAACATCACGAGCTCGCGACGGTAGAGCATGCCCAGGTTGTCGGGCAGCGTGCGGGCGAGCTCGATGTTGTGGGTGACGACGAGCATCGTCGCGTCCGTCGCGGTGTTCACGTCGACCAGCAGCTGCGCGAGGTTGGAGGTGCGGACGGGGTCGAGGCCGGAGTCGGGCTCGTCGATGAGGATGATCTCAGGGTCGGTGACGAGCGCGCGGGCGAGACCGGCGCGCTTCTTCATGCCGCCGGAGATCTCGCCGGGCACCTTGTGCTCCGTGCCGAGCAGGCCGACCATGTCGAGCCGGTCGAGCACGACCTGGCGGATCTCGTCCTCGCTCATCCGCGGGTGCTCGCGCAGCGGGAAGGCGACGTTGTCGTAGACGTTCATCGAGCCGAACAGGGCGCCGTCCTGGAAGAGCACGCCGAACTTCTTGCGCAGCTCGAGGCGGTGGGCCTCCTTCACCGAGACCATGTCGACCCCGTCGATGAGCACCTCGCCCCGCTCGGGGTCGACGATGCCCATGAGGGACTTGAGGAAGACCGACTTGCCCGTGCCCGACGGGCCCAGCAGCGCGGTGATCTCCCCCGGCGGCAGCGTGAGGGTGACGTCGTGCCAGATGTTCTGGCGGCCGAAGGTCTTGGTCAGCCCCCGTACCTCGACGCTTCCGCCCATGGTGTCCTCGTCCCTCCGTCGACCGTCCGCGGGACGCGTGCACGATGCGTCCAACCGTGGCGACCGTAGGTGTGTCGTGCGCCACCCCGCCAGGGCCGCACCCCACCCGGAGCAAACTTCACCTTTTCGTAACCTTTGCTTGTCAGGTGCATGACAACTTTCGATCGGCCCCGCGTCCGCCGCTGTCGACCACGCGGCTTCCGCTACGCATGAGTCGCAGGATGGGCCCGTCGCGGACCCAGGTCCGGTGTCCGCAGCGACGCCTAGCGTTCCTCGTGTCCCCACCGCGCGACCGACGAAGGGAGCGGCATGCACGGCCACCAGCCCGAGCGCCCCCGCTGGCTCCACGAGCCCTGCCCCTCCTGGTGCGCGGTCGTGCACGCCGACGACGACCACCCCGACGACCGCCACCACGACAGCGCCCCGGTCCACGTCCCCGTCGTGCTCCTCCGTCGCGGCGCCGACGACCCCGCGTCGCGCCCCGCGCCAGCCGAGGTCTCCGTGGTCCGCACGCGTCGCTGCCACGACCCGGAGGACTGGGTCGTCCTCGAGGAGTCCGGCACCGCGCACCTCGTCCTCGACCCTGCCGGCGCCCGCCGCCTGGCCGCCGCCCTCCTCGCAGCGACCCGCTCAGAGTCGCTCCCGCGGGAGCGCGGCTGAGCCGCGACCGGACGGACTGCGCTACTCATCCGTCTGTCGACCGATGAGTCGCACTAGGACACGCTGCCTGCGTGAACGAGTCACTGCAGCAGGTCGTCGGGCAGCGCCTGCGCGCGCACCGCCAGCGGCTGGGCCTCAGCCAGGAGAAGCTGGCCGACCAGCTCGGCTACCACCGCACGTACCTCGGATCGGTCGAGCGCGGCGAGCGCAACCTGACGCTCGTCAGCCTCGAGCAGCTGGCCGAGAGGCTCGGCGTCGACCCGCTCGACCTGCTCCGGCCCTGACGCCTCCCGCCGGCCTCTCAGGAAGTTGTAACCCGCGTCACAACTTCCTGATCGATTCGTCCCCTCCCCCTCCTCGACCCTGGACTCGTCCCGGCGCGGTCCGTTGACTGACGCTCGAGGGAACGTCCGAGCGCCCCCGCACTGCGCCCGGACACGAGCGAGGGGGAGACACATGACCGCATTGACCCACCACGGCTCCGACAGGGAAGCCACCCGTACGTCCACCCGCACCAGCCTGCGCGAGGCGCTCGGGCTGCCGCTGCTGCCCGCCGACGTCGTCGCCGCCTACCGGCCGCGCTCGGTGGAGCTGACCCGGCGCATCGTCGAGCGCATCCGCGCCGAGGTGGCCGGCTTCGCCGCGCAGGGCGACCCGAAGATCCACCTCGGCATCGACGAGGCGATCCGTCGCGCCGTCGAGCTGTTCGTCGACACGATCGCGGGAGCCCCGACCCAGGGCACGGAGGTGTTCACCTTCTACCAGTGGGTCGGCAGCTACCAGTCGACGGCGGGGCTGAACCTCGACGCGATGCGCGCGGCACACCAGATCGCGACGCAGGAGTCGTGGACCGACCTGCAGCTCGCGGCGAGCGAGCTGGGCCAGTCGGCCGAGGTCGTCAGCGCCCTCGGCGCGGGTCTGCTCGCCTACCAGAAGCGGCTCTTCGAGCACGCCGTGCGCGGGTTCGCCCGGGCCAGCGCCCGCGCTCGCCGCGACCACGACGAGGGCCGCGCGGCCATGCTCGTCGGGCTGCTGCGCGGCACCTGCCCGTCGGAGCTGGCGATGCTGGCAGAGCGATGTTCCTGGACGCTCCCCGACGAGGTCGTCGTCGCGGTCACCCGCGACACCGAGGAGACGACGCGCCTGGCCAGCACCTGCACCGGGGCGCTCTCCGGCGTCCAGCACGGCCGACTCATCGTCGTCGCCGCGCCGGACGTCACCCGCGCGCTGGCCCGCGAGGTCGCTGACCGCACCGGCGAGGCCGTGTCGCTCGCGTGGAGCGTGCCCCCGGCCCAGACCCACCTGGCGTGCCGCTGGGCGTCGCGCGGTCTGTCGCTGCTGCAGGAGGGTGTGATCTCGACCGCCGCCGACGGTCTGGTGGAGGTGGAGCAGCACCAGGACCTGCTGTGCACGCACGCCGACCCCGCCCTGCGGCGCCTGCTCGACGAGCGCGAGCTCGCGCCGCTGCTCGCCCAGACCCCGAAGCGGCGCATGGCGCTCGCCGAGACGCTCCTGCTGTGGCTGCAGACGCACCACAGCGCTCCGGCCCTGGCGTCCGAGCTGGGCGTGCACGACCAGACGGTGCGTCACCGCCTGCGTCGCCTGCGCGACCTCTTCGGCTCGCGCCTGGAGGACCCCACCCAGACGGCGACGCTCCTCAACGCACTGGAGTCGAGCATGCTGCGGTGGCGACGCGCGGTCTGACCGCGCGGAAGGTGGCGCGGGCCCAGGAGGCTGTCGTCTCGGCAGATCGGAAGGCGTTCCCGAGCCCGCGCCACCTTCAGGATACCGATGCGTAGCAGCCTGGGAAGCGTTCGTCCACGACCCGCCCTTGGGTTCAGGCGACAGCTCGCCTCTGCCTGACCTCAGGCCTCACGAGCCGCTGACGTTAATCGCGCCGTCGGGCGAGGTGAGCTGCAGGGTCGTCCTCAGGTCCATCGCCTGACCGACCTGCACCAAGCCCAGACATCCCGACACGCGGGAGACTTTGAACGCGCCGGAACGTCCTGACTCATCGATGGTCAGCTTCTGCGTGCTCTCGTTCAGCGACGCCCGCACGGATCCACTCACCGTGAAGTTGCAGATGGAGACGCCACCGCTGATGGCGAAGTTTTCGATACGGCCCTGGACGACATCGCTGCTGCCCGATGTGGCCGGGCCTGTGACTCTGAACGCCGCCGGGCTACTCAATGCAGTCGACATCGTACCGCCCATCCATGAGCACCCCTGAAACAGCAGGCCGCGCAGCTGAAGGACGTCTTCGACCGACGCTCCAGACTGCACCTCGGATACCGGACTCGCCGGAACGGTGCCGCTTTGGCATGTCCAGACGGCGATCTGCGTCTCCATCTCGACGTGGGCGGTTGCTGCGGTCAAGGGGTGAGACCCGTCGGCGATGGACTCGCCGACAGCGACGGTGACACTGTTCCCCGTCGCAGCCGCTGGACCGATGCCGGCGGCGAGGGCGAGAAGGGCGCTGGCAGCAGCGAGCGCCCGTAGTGAGGTACGCGTGAACGTCATGAGTCCTCCTGGACCGAGAGTGATGACGAAGGTTGGTCCGCGGTTCCGCGGTTCCGAGCAGCCGCTCGGTCTCAGGAACCGCTGATGTTGACGGCGCCGTCGGGCGAGGTGAGCTGCAGGGTCATGCTGAGGTTCATCGTCTGGCCTACCTGCACCAGCTGCAGACAGCCCCGGACCTGGGAGATCACCAGGTTCCCCGTGAAGTCGGACTCGTTGATCGTCAGCTGTTGTGTGCTCTCGTTGAGCGACGCTCTCACAGAACCGGTGGCAGTGAAGTCACAGATGGAGTAGCTGCCCTTGATCGCAAAACCCTCGAGGCGGCCCTGAACGACGTCGCTGCTCCCCGACGTAGCCGGCCCCGTGACCCGGAAGGTCGCGGGAGAGATCAGTGCAGTCGGCATCGTGCCGCCCGGCCACGAGCACCCCACGAACGCCATGGCACGCACGGTGAGCACGTCCAAGACGGAGGTGCCGGAGCTGATCTCGGACACTGGACTCGCCGGAACTTGTGCTTTCTGGCATGTCCATCTGAAGGTCTGGGTCGCCATCTCGACGCGGGTCGACGCAGCGGTGACCGCGTGCGATCCCTCGGCGCTGGACCCGCCGACAGCGACGGTGACGCTGTTCCCCGCCGCAGTTGCCGGGCCGACCCCGACGGCGAGGGCGAGGGCGGCGGCGCCAGCCAGGATGGTGCGACGTGCGGTGCGTGCGATGGCCATGAGGACTCTCCTTCTCGAGCAGTTCCGGAGCAGGTCGGCCCCGCGTCGAACGCGACGCGGGGCCGATCTGGACGGAGCGGGCCTACTCCGCGATGACGCCGTTCGTCACCGTGATGTCGACGGTGTTGCCCGAGCCGGGCACCAGGCTGTTGATCAGCGGGGTGTTGATGCCGCAGTTCTCGAACTTGCCGATCGTGTAGGTGCCGACGAGCTCGCCGCCGTTGATGAGGTCGAAGCCCTCGTCCGGGCGCGTGCCGACGGGAATGGTCACGGGCACCTTGGTCTGGCACTTCGAACCGGCGAACGTCGGGAATCCGGCGACCTTGATGTTCGACAGCTTCACGTAGTAGGTCGCGGTGGAGCTGACCTGCGCCTGCGTCTGCGTCAGGTTGATGTTGCCCGTCAGCGGCGCCGCCTCGACGAAGTCGACGTTCGCCTTGACGGGAAGGAACCCGGCGATCTTGAACTCGGTCGAGGTGCCGGGCAGGGGCAGCGAGCCGGTGAAGTCACCGGTGTCGATGTCGAGGTCGGTGCGCAGCGTGGTGGGGCCGAGCGCGACGTCGGAGTTGGTCTTCGCGATGTGCGACGTGCCCTGGGCGTCGTAGTTGATGGTGACGATCGTGGCGGCGTGCGCCGCCAGCGGGACGAGCGCGACGGCTGCGCCGGTGGCTGCCACGGCAGCGCGCTTGCGCCAACGGGCGGTGGGGGTGGTGGTCATGTGTGCTCCTTGGGAGGTGGGCGCCCCTGGGCCGCTGCGCGGACCGCGACGCGGAGATCGAGCCGTGAGTTCTCGGAGGTGCTGGAGGGGGCGTCGAGCACGTGCTCCACGCCCGGTGGGGATGCGGGCGGGGCCGAGGTTCGCTCGACCCCACCCGCGTCCCTGGCGGGTCCGTCAGGTTCAGCTGACGTTGATGGCGCCGTCGGGCGACGTCACCTGGAAGTTGCCGGTGAAGTTCGCGGACTGACCGTTCTGCACCTGGCCGAGGCAGCCGGTCACGTTCGAGACCTTCAGGTTGCCCGTGAAGCCGGTCTCGTTGACGTTGAGCTGCTGGTTGGCCTCGTTGAAGCTGCCGTTGGCGGAGCCGGTGACGGTGAACCGGCAGACGGCGTTCGAGACGACGGCAGTGATGTTCTCCACGTGGCCGCTCACGACGTCGGACGAGCCGCTGGTGGCGGCGCTCGTGCCGTGCAGCTTCCAGGAGCCGCTGGTGGTGACCGTCAGGGCACCGCCGGGGCCCGTGCAGCCCGTGAAGTTGATCTTGTTGATGGCGGCGATGTCGACCACGCCGGTGCCCGAGGCCACCGTCGAGGCCGGCGACGACGGAACGGCCGCGCTGGTGCAGCTCATGCTGAGGGTGGGGACCGCGAAGCTGAGCGATCCCGTCGACGCAGCGGTGATGTTGTGGGTCCCGGCAGCGGAGCTGCCGCCGACCGCGACGGTGTAGGAGCTGCCGGTGGCGAGCGCCGGACCCGCCGCCGCGACTCCTGCGAGAGCGAGGGCGGCGGTACCGATGGCTGCGTGCTTGATCTTCATGGTGTTCCTTCCGATCTGCCGATGAGGTCATGTGACCGCGGTCACGACCCCATGGCGTCACATCCGTCCGTCGCAGGGCAACCCCCCAGTCCTCCCCAGACGCCGAGAGAAAGAAAAATTGTCATGGCCCTGACAACTTCCCTTCGCGGTCGTCGCGCGTGGATCAACTGCTGTAGCACCTACCTGCTGCCCGACCGCCCGAGACGCCGTCCACCGCCTCCGCCTCTCCTTGTCACGCAGATGACAATTTCAGCCTCGCGGCCCGGCGCTGACCTGCCCAGGCGTTGCTTTTACGCACGCGAGTTGCCACCGTGCTCGGATGGACAACTGTCAGCCGCGTCGCCGCGGGACGATGGCCCTGCTGGTGGCCACCCTCGTGGTTGTCACGTCGATCGCCGGGGTGGCATCGGCTGCGCAGCAACCCGGCACCTACCCAGGACTTCCCTACGTCGAGTGCCCCGAGGTGCTCCCGCCGAGCGACTACGACCCGTGCTCCACACCAGACTTCGCCAACCGGTACGGCTGGATCAACGGCGTGAGCGTCGGCATCACCGGATCCCCCAAGGCGAAGCAATGGGCGCGGATCCCCCTCACCGTCATGGGCAACAACGTCCTCATCGGCAACCGCGTGAAGCAGGTCGGACAGGACACGGAGACCGAGTACACGATCGACATCCGGACGTTCCTGGTGTCGCCCAAGGGGTCAGATCGCAACTACGGCCGGTCACCACTGATCCCCGTACGCACGGTCGCGTTCGGCTCGATCCCGGTCGAGGTCACGCTTCAGCTGCAACAACGGACCGATGCCGATGGCTACCCCGTTCCCTTCTACCTACGGTCGGTCGAGCACAGGACGACTGGAAACGCTGGAGAGCGCACGCGCGTCGAGCCGGCGACCCTCTCGGCCGACGTCGACCTGCAAGTGCGTTCACTGAAGGTCGACGGAGTACGAGTCGACCTTCAGGCGTCCTGCGGCACGGGACTGCGGTCTCGTCTGGCCATCACGTCCAAGCCCCTCGACGTGTTCTCCGAGCCCGGCTACAGCGGGCCCAGCGCCTTCGGCAAACCCTTCGACGTGTTCGATCCGAAGAAGGCGTTCTACGGTCTGTACGGCGGGACGCTCGAGGGATCGGTGGACATCGCCTCGCTCAGGGGATGTTCGACGAGTCTGGGTGACGACCTCTCGCCACTTCTCACGTCTGCTCTCTCGGGCCCTGGCAACCCCGTGACGTTGCAGGTCGGATCCTTCAACTGCGTGAAGTACACCGATGACAACTCGATGGCGTTGCCGCCACGGCCCGGAGCATCGACGCCGCAGGACATCGGCTGCTCGCAGAACTTCTACGAGACGCCCGACGATGCCGTCACGAACCCTCGGGTCCGGACGGTGCCGCTCCCGCTCGAGTTCCCTGACACCGCACCGGCACAGGTGGACTGACACCCGACCGCAAGGAGCGCCGGTCTCGGCGGCGATACGGGATGTCCTCGGCTCCACCGCACTCGGCGACGATTGTGTGGACGTGAGACTCGACCCTCCCGTCGGTCGAGGTCTGATCAGGACGGTCCGACCCATGTCGGGGACGTCAGGAGCCGGACCGCCGCGAGTCGCTGGAACCGTCGCGTCTGGCCGCGGACCGGCCGCCCGTAGGCATACGCCGTGCACGGTCGGCGCATCGGTCACGGCTGGCCTGACTCGCCCTCGGTGGGCCTCCGGGTTGCGGGCGGCTCCACCGAAGGCCTCGTCCCACAAGAAGCTTTGCAGGGCCGCTCGGCGATGCCCCGACCCGGTCCCGGGCCAGCCCTCGGGCACGTCCAGCGGCTCCTGACCGCCCAGCGCCATGGCATCGGCCGAGAACAGGCTCACGGCTCTGCGTCGAGGGGGCTCTCGCATCATCGCAAGGCGACAAGCCGAGCGCTCCGCTCGCGAGGGCGGGTGTGGTCCGCAGGACAGCTGGCCACGGCTGCATCTCATGCCGACCGAGGCACCTGATGGGGGCGAGCCGAACTCGCCGCGCTTCGAGGGCTGGGACGCGAGGCGCCGGGCACGCAGAAGTGGGGGCGGGCCGCACGGCCCGCCCCCACCACCTTCCTACGTCAGCCCACCCGGTGTCGGGGGCGGCGACGGGAGCGGTAGCCGATCGCGCACGCGCCGACGAGCAGCAGGGCCGCGCCGAGACCGATGAGCTGCGCGTCGACCGAGCTGCCGGTGTCCGGGAGGCTCGCCGCGCCACCGGCGCCCACTCCACCTGCGCCCGAGCCACCGGCGGAGTCGACCACCGTGATCGCCTGCCACGCGAGCAGCGCGCCCGACGCGGCGTCGTACACCGCGATCCGGTGTCGTCCGAGGTCGACGCCCTGCGGGATCCGCACCCGCACCGTGCCGTCGGCCGCCACCGTGTGGGTGCCGAGGTTGGTGGGGGTCGAGAACAGCATCACGACGACCTTGTCGCCGGCACGCTTGGGGCTCAGCTGGAGCGTGAGCACGTCGCCGCGCTCCACCGTCGTCGAGCCCTGCACGATGTCCGTCGACGGCTGTCCGGCCGCCGGAGGCTTCGGGTCGGTGCCGCCACCCGGCGGCGTCGTGGGCGGGGTCGACGTGTCGGCTGCAGCCACCTTCCGGCTCGAGGCGTCCGACGACTTCTGCTCGTCGATGCCGTCGACCGAGCGGCTGGCCGTGGCACGGAACGTGATCACCGCGCCCTCGAGTTCGGCGGTGAGCGGCAGCTTCAGTCCGCCCTGGTCGAGCTCCTTCCCGTCGGCCCACCAGGAGCCGTCGACCGTCAGCTCACCACCGGTGAACGTCGCGGGGGTGGCCGTCAGCGTCTTGCCGACCTTGGCCGTGCCCGACAGCCTTGTCGCGGTCTTCACGGCCACCTGGGCGAGCACCGGGCCGACCTGGCCCTCGCTCACGGACTCCGCCGTGGCGTCGTCCTCGGCGCGCTCGGCGACGCTGACGTACCGGATCGAGGCGCCGACGTGCTCGGACGTGAGCGTGAGGGTGGCGCCGGTCGCCGTGGTGCGCCTGCCGTCGACCATCCAGTAGCTGGTCACGCCGGCCTCGGGATCGCTGAACGTGGCCGGCGACCCGGTCACCGTCTGGCCGACGATCCGCTTGCCCTCGACGGTGGCGGGCTTCGTGACCGTCAGGTCGACCGGCTTGGCGCGCACGGTGCGCGGCTCCGACGTCGCCTGCGCGAGGTTGGCGCCCGGCTCGGTCGCGCCGTCGCGCGACACCGTCTGGCGGACCGTGACCGGCTTCCCGGCGAGGGCGTCGGTGAGCACCAGGGTCTTCTCGGTCGCACCGTCGATCGGCTGACCGTCGGCGAACCACTGGAACGCGACCGTCGCGTCGTCGTCGCTCGACGGGGCGGGCGACGCGGTGAGCGTCTTGCCCACCACGGCGTCGCCCTCGATGACGGGCAGCCCCGTGATCGTGAGCGCGGCCTTCGTGACCGGTCCGACGCCCGTGAAGTCGAACGAGTAGGCCGGGAACGCCTCACCCGGACGGATCGCCTCGGCGCTGTAGTAGATCGTCGAGCCGACGTCGTCCTTGGTCAGCGTGTACGTATCTCCCTCACCGACCACCGTCACGAAGTCGCGGTACCACTTGTGCGAGACGGTCACGTCCGGCGAGTCGTCGTTGAACACCGCAGGCTTCGCGACCTTCAACGTCGCACCCACCTCAGGCGTCCCCTCGACCGTCGGCGGG